>Ga0194055_10000164_pt1 | contig 50805 bp, 54 predicted proteins | sample SepL449m_MetaG_FD_155482 | JGI IMG/M metagenome (GOLD analysis project Ga0194055, IMG submission 155482) | Anoxic zone freshwater microbial communities from boreal shield lake in IISD Experimental Lakes Area, Ontario, Canada - Sep2016-L442-9m | ecosystem: Environmental > Aquatic > Freshwater >... | reverse complement strand
TGAAAGTGAATATAACGACCGGTAAAGGCGACATCCGTGTTGCAATAATTGGCGTAGGAAACTGCGCCAACTCACTAGTTCAGGGAGTGACCTATTACAAGGATGCTGCCATCGATCAAGAGATTCCAGGTTTGATGCACGCTGTTGTTGGGGGATACCACATCTCTAGCATCAAGTTCGTTGCAGCCTTCGATGTAGATGCTAAGAAAGTTGGTCTTGACTTAGCTGATGCGATCTGGGCCAGTGAGAACAACACAATTAAATTTAGTGACGTTGCAAAAACCGGCGTCCCTGTCTTGCGTGGAGTAACAAATGATGGTCTTGGTAAGTATTACAAGGAGACCATCACAGAGTCAGATGCGCCTGCAGTAGATATTGTCAAAACCCTTAAGGATGAAGCCGTCGATGTTTTGATCTGTTACCTGCCTGTAGGTTCAGAAGTTGCTGCGAAGTATTACGCGCAGTGCGCAATTGATGCTGGATGTGCTTTTGTTAACGCGCTACCAGTGTTCATTGCATCTGATCCAGTATGGGAAAAGAAGTTTGCCGATGCAGGCCTTCCAATCGTTGGCGATGACATCAAGAGCCAGGTAGGCGCAACAATTACGCATCGCATCATGGCTAAGTTATTCCAAGATCGTGGCGTTCATCTAGATCGCACCTATCAGCTCAATGTTGGTGGAAATATGGACTTTAAGAACATGCTCGAGCGTGATCGTTTAGAGTCAAAGAAGATTTCAAAGACAAACTCGGTTACATCTCAACTTGATCACGACATGGGCGAGAAGAATGTACACATCGGACCATCGGATTACATTCCATGGCTAGATGATCGCAAATGGGCCTACGTTCGCCTCGAAGGCCGTGCATTTGGCGATGTACCTTTGAACCTTGAATACAAGTTGGAAGTATGGGATTCACCAAACTCTGCCGGTGTCATCATCGATGCACTTCGTTGCGCCAAGATTGGCTTGGATCGCAAAATCGGTGGAGCACTTCTCTCGCCTTCAAGTTACTTCATGAAGACACCTCCAGTTCAGTACACCGATGAAGCAGCACACACAAAGACTGAAGACTTCATCTCTGGAAAGCTAGAACGCTAAAGAAAAAAACAGTACGAAAAAGCCCCCTGGAAGTTATCCCAGGGGGCTTTTTCTAACCCCTCACGGAGAGTTGAGGGTTAAATCGTCGCATCCGGTGGGGTGCGACGAATATTGCGTAGACCAGCAAAGACAAAGAGGAACATCACAAGAGCTCCTACGAAAGTTACTTTTGCAGCGATTGCGGCAATCATGCCGAGAGTTCCAAATGCGTAAGCGTTAAGCAGCATGCCTCGAAGTGATTCACCTTTAAATACTGTCTCCACAGTGTCATTAGCTTTTTTAAGTGCAGCCTGTAAATCTGCATTAGTTGGATCAGCCGCTGCTGCTCCGGCAGCAGCACGGGCTAAGCCTGATGCAGATGCATATGTTGGCATTTTAGATAAATGGAAACCAATGTAGTGATCGGCGTACATCTGGGCTTGCTTGCCGGTACTCATGACCGATTTACCATTCTCTGCAAAGAATGCAACTGTGGCAGCATCGGCCTCTGGATCACCATTACTGTCTGGAATTGTTATTTGTTGTGCCTCCAACTGTGAAGCAACTGTTCCGCTTGCAAAAGTTGCGCCCCAGTTAAGTAAGCCTGCAGCAATCAACAAGAAGACACCCAAACCAAAGCCTACGAAGGTTACAATTTTGTCAAAAGTAGTACGTTTCATTTTCTTTTCTCTCCTTTTAGACATCTCTTTTAGATGCATTACATAGTTAACTCGTAGGTGAGTTAGTAGCTATGTTAAAAGGCGAGGGGTACCCCTCGAGTGAGTGTGAGAAAAGTGATAGAGGGGTAGCCCTCAGTATAAAAAAATTTTTCTTAATTAATCAACGTGACGATCGCAAAGCGAACGTCCATCCGGACCCACAACCATATGCGAACATGGAACATTAAGTTGATCAAAAGCACGATCGCCGTAATGCGTACGAAATGCTAAAGCAAGGAGCACTCGTAAGTTTGTATCGGCATCGGATTTAATGCTAAAAACTTGAGCACTCCTGCTGACAGTATTTTCAATAACTTTTTCACTGTGAGCTGTTTCATGCGCTATGGCAGAGTTCGACTTACCCTCGCAGACTAGTTGCAGAACGAGCTGCTCAAAAGGGGATAATTCTCGGGTAGTAATCGTTATATCGCGTGCCATTATTTTCACCTCTCCGTGATGTAACTATTGTCTACCAAGACTTATCCCAAAACCACCTCTAAGATATGCAAATGACTGAAATCTTGGATACACAGGTAGGCACAGTTCGCTATTTGGCGTTGAATCGCGCTTCAAAAATGAATGCCATCACTCGGGACATGTATGCACGACTTGCACATAGCCTCAATGAGGCAGCTGGAGATTTTGGAGTTAGAGCTGTCGTTATCACAAGCGAAGGCGATCACTTCACCGCTGGTAACGACATTATGGATTTTATGGATAATCCGCCGACTTCCGATTCAAGTGAGGTCGCAACATTTCTCGCAGCACTTCTTAATTTCCCAAAACCACTCATCGCCGCTGTTAAAGGCAATGCGGTAGGAGTAGGTACAACAATGCTGCTTCACTGTGACGTTGTTGTTGCTACACCCACAGCAAATTTTTCAATGCCATTTACGTCTCTGGGCTTAGTTCCAGAAGCTGGTTCTACCTTTCTATTCCCAGCCTTAGTTGGCTACCAAAGAGCTGCACGAATTTTTATGACCGGTGAATCCTTTGGTCCAGAGGCCGCTCTTGATATGGGTTTAATCTCTGAAATTAATGCTGATGCATTAAGTGCTGCTACTAAAATTGCAGAACATATTGCCCAGCAACCGCCACAAGCAATTATTAACACTAAGGCACTACTGAAGGCGCGACATCATGATTCAGTCGCAGCGGTGATGCGTGCGGAGTTTGAGATTTTTGCTATGGCGTTGCAATCCGATGAAGCCATGGAGGCTTTCATGAAGTTCATGGCTAAGAAAGGTTCATCATGACACTTGCAGGAAAGAGAATCTTCATCACTGGGGGATCACGCGGAATCGGTCTGGCTATCGCACTTCGCGCAGCTGCCGACGGAGCATCAATTGCTATCGCGGCTAAAACCTCCGATCCCAACCCAAAGCTTCCAGGCACGATCCACACAGCAGCGGCAGAGATTGAAGCTGCTGGCGGAACTGCGCTGCCTATTCAATGTGATCTGCGCGATGAGACCCAGATTGAGGCTGCGATTAAGTTAGCTGCCGATACGTTTGGTGGCATTGATATTCTCATTAATAATGCAAGCGCTATCAATCTAACTAGAACCGAACTGACTCCAGCCAAGCGCTTTGATCTGATGTTTGACGTAAACGTGCGAGGTACTTTCTTGACTTCCCAGGCCGCTATTCCTTACTTAAAAGCCTCGGCCGAAGCCGGTAGAAACCCACATATTTTGAATCTTTCACCGCCGTTGTCGATGAAGCCCATCTGGTTTAAGAATCACGTGGCTTATACGATGGCCAAGTACGGCATGAGTATGTGCGTGCTTGGAATGGCCGCTGAATTTAAGCGCGATGGCATTGCAGTAAATGCCTTATGGCCACGAACGGTGATTGATACCGCCGCACTTCAGATGATCCCGGGAATCGATGCCAGTGCTGGTCGGACTCCGGCGATTTTGGCCGATGCCGCTTATGCAATCTTTCATCGTCCTTCTACCGAGTGCACCGGAAACTTCTTCGTTGATGATGAAGTTTTGGCTGAAGAAGGCGTCACTGATTTAGAGAAATATTCAGTGACTCCGGGTACGAAAGACTTTCTGCTTGATTTCTTCTTAGACTAAGGGGTACATCATGTGCAAGAAAATATTGGTTTTATTTGCGGCAGTTCTGCTTTCATTATCTAGCACTTCATTGGCTTTTGCCCATGGTGATGTCGTGTCGAGCTCACCAGCAGCAGATTCCACCTTAATAGCAGCTCCCACTAAAATTTCAATTGAATTTGATGGAAAACTGCAAACTATTGGAAATGCTCAAGTCAATTCGATTACAGTGACTGATAATCACGGGCAAATCATTTCTAATCCGCAATCGGTTGTAGATGGAACTAAGATTTCTAACCGGCTGTTATTGACAGATGTTACGGGTTTAGTCTCAGTTCACTATCGAATAGTTTCAGAGGATGGCCATCCAGTAGAAGGTGACTACAGTTTTACAGTCGGTGAGACTCCAGTGCACCCAACTGCTGTGATTGAAACTACATCTGTCGAAATGCCTCGCTGGTATGAGGGAAAGGGTAAGTCACTTGCAACTGCCGTTGGCATAGTTGTTTTCGGCCTTGGCCTAGTCATCGTAAGGCGCATAAAGAAGTAGACTTAGCCAATGCCTATTTTTGAATTAGAACTCAACGGTCCAAACCTGATTCAAGAGTCAGAGCGAGGCGGCACGGCCAGATCACTTTTTTGGCCATGGTGCGGGGCTAATGTTTCACTCCTAGCCCTCTCGTACGGTGCCTTCTTCTTAGGCTTTGGGATCTCCTTTAGACAGGCAACTTTTGCCACCATTATTGGAACGGTTTTATCATTTCTAGTTGTTGGAGTGAGCTCCCTTGCCGGCAAGAAATCAAATGCACCGACCATGATTTTATCGCGAGCCGCTTTTGGTGTTAAGGGCAATCTCGTTCCCGGTGCGTTGTCTTATCTAATTTTCGTTGGTTGGGAGACAGTTTTAGTCTCTTTAGCAACGCTAGCAACTGGAACCGTCTTTGCTCGCTTAGGCCATGTCAATCACGATCTCTCTCTTATTATCGGTTTTGTACTAGCAGTTTCACTCACAGTTTTTGGGGGAGTACTGGGCTTTTCAACAATCATGAAGATTCAAAAATGGCTGACGCTAATCACTATTGGCATGACGATTCTTTACATTGCTTTGACTATTGATTCTGTTGACTGGTCGGTAGTGAGTTCAATTAAAGATGGCACGACACAGGGATTCATTGGCGCTTTGATCTTTGGCGTTACTGGAATTGGATTAGGTTGGGTTAATTCTGCCGCTGACTATTCACGCTACCTACCGCGAACGGTGTCTAGTAAGGCCGTAGTTGTGTGGACGACGCTAGGTGCATCTCTAGTTCCAATCGTTTTAGTAATTTATGGTTCAGCGTTAGCTGGTAGCAGTAAAGAACTCAGCGATGCCATCGCTATGGATCCGATCGGTGCACTCACCACTTTACTACCTACGTGGTATTTGATTCCCTTCGCTCTAGTGGCGGTCCTTGGCTTAGCAGGCGGTGCAATTTTAGATCTTTACTCTTCGGGATTGACTCTGGTCTCCATTGGATTTCCAGTAAAACGTCATGTAGCCGCATCAATTGATGCTTGCATCATGTTGGCTGGAACTATTTATATTGTATGGTTTGCAGATAATTTCTTCTTTCCATTTCAGGGTTTTCTAATTACTTTGGGAGTCCCGGTTGCAGTGTGGTCGGCAATTTTCGTCGCCGACGTTGTGGTGCGCAAGAAGCCTTATTCCGAAAGCGATCTCTTTGACGATCGGGGGATTTATGGAAGCGTGAATAGAAAATCTATTGCACTGATGATGATTGGAACCATAATAGGGTGGGGTTTTGTCACTAATACTTTTGCTTCTTGGCTTTCCTGGCAAGGTTATTTCCTGGGGATGATCGGTGGAAAAAGTGGGGCTTGGGCATACTCAAATATCGGCGTTATTTTCGCGCTGCTTATCGGGTTTTTCGGACATGTGCTCCTTGCACGAAAAGCTATTAAAGCGCAGGAGTCCGTCTAAGCCATACGTAGCCCGATAGACCCGAGATCAGGGCTGAAATAAACAGACCTAATCGGACTTGATTGAGTTCAACAGAGTTGTTGGCAGCTATATCTGCAATCACAAGTGCAACGGTCATTCCCATCCCAGCAAGTGTTGCAATACCAAATATCTCTTTAGCGGAAATATTGGTCTTGCCTCCCAGTTTGATACAGAGCGCAGCAAAGGCCGTTATTCCAATAATCTTCCCAAGTGATCGTGCAATCACGATAGACAAGGTTGTCGAAGAGCTAAAGCTTGAGAAATCAATATTTAATGGGATATTTGCGGCGATAATGACCGGAACGATGAAGTACGTAGATACTGGAGTGAGAATTTTGATAACTTTGTTTAACTGGTGTTTGCGCAACGGCACAATAAAACCAACGCTTGCTGAAACGAGTGTGGATATTGCCTTAATTGGCTCTAAATCATCTCCGTAGAAGAGCCCCATCACAATAAGGGAAAAAAGATCATCGGCAATGGCTAGTGTAAGTAGAAAAATCCTTACCTGTGGGTCTACTCGATTGCCAAGTAGAGACAAGACACCGAGTGCTAGAGCGATATCGGTTGGCATAGCACTTGCCCAAACATGAGATCCGGGATTAAGGGATATATACAACAGCGCAGGCACAATCATTCCGCCTAAAGCTGCGACAACTGGAACCACAATCGTGCGAACATCCTTAAGACTGGCCTTGATCTCTAAACCGACTAGAAAAAAGAAGATTGTTATTAAGAGATCAAGGAACATAGGTTAAATATAATGCTTTGAAAAGCACAAAGCCCGCCATTTCTGACGGGCTTTGTGGTTAATTCTCTTTAGATATCGAAGTAGAGCTCGAACTCAGCTGGGTGTGGACGCAAGCGAACATAATCAACTTCTTGCTTGCGCTTAAAGTCAATCCATGTCTCAATTAAGTCCTTAGTAAATACGCCACCCTTGAGTAGGAACTCATGGTCGCGCTCTAGATTGTTGAGAACCTCATCAAGTGAGCCTGGAACCTGTGCGATAGCCGCAGCTTCATCACCAGTTAGTTCGTAGAGATCCTTATCAACTGGGGCAGGTGGTTCGATCTTATTTATGATTCCATCAAGGCCGGCCATCAACATCGCAGCAAATGCTAGATATGGATTTGATGATGGATCTGGGCAGCGGAACTCGATGCGCTTAGCCTTTGGATTAGATCCTGTAATTGGGATACGGATACATGCCGAGCGGTTACGAGCTGAGTAAACAAGGTTTACTGGAGCTTCATAGCCAGGAACTAAGCGACGGTATGAGTTAACTGTTGGGTTAGTAAATGCAAGTAGCGATGGTGCGTGCTTGAGAAGTCCGCCAATGTAGTGGCGAGCCATCTCTGACAAATCACCGTAGCCATCGCCGAAGAACAACGGAACGCCATCCTTCCAGAGTGATTGGTGAACGTGCATTCCTGAACCGTTGTCGCCAAAGAGTGGCTTTGGCATAAATGTTGCCGTCTTGCCACCTTGCCAAGCAGTATTTCGAACAACATATTTGAACTTCATGATGTCATCACCTGCATGCAAAATATCGGTGAAGCGGTAGTTGATCTCCATTTGCCCTGCAGTTCCAACTTCGTGGTGTGAGCGTTCGACAAGTAAACCAACCTTGCCTAGTTGCATAACCATTTCGTCGCGAAGATCGGCAAATTGATCAGTTGGTGATACTGGGAAATATCCGCCCTTTACACGCGTGCGGTAACCACGGTTAGGAGTTCCATCGGCATCTTCTTTAATTCCTGTATTCCAAGCACCCTCGTAAGAATCAATCTCATGATAAGCAGTGTTGATATCAGTCTTAAAGCGAACGCGATCAAAGACATAGAACTCAGCCTCTGGGGCAAAGAATGCAGTATCGGCGATTCCTTGTGCGCGCATAAAGTCAACGGCCTTAGCAACTACTCCACGTGGATCGCGGCTATAAGGTGAGTTATCAACTGGATTATGAACTGAGAAGAGAATAATCAGAGTTTTTTCCTTGCGGTATGGATCAAGGTAGGCAGACTCTGGTACAGGAAGTAGCTTCATATCTGATTCGTGAATTGATTGGAATCCACGGATAGATGAGCCATCAAACATCAAGCCATCAGTAAATACGGCCTCATCAAATGATTCGACTGGAACATTAAAGTGGTGCTGAATGCCTGGAAGATCGGTAAATCGAACATCGACTAACTTGATGTCTTCCTTTTTAATGTAGGCAAAGATTTCTGCTGAATTCTTAAACATGCTTCTCCCAATTCACATGTGATACATAGATCGTGTATCAGTGCAGATTTCTCGTCATTGAGCACCTCTGCTTGGACGTAAGAATATGGTTTAGAGGCCTAAATGGCCTAACTGCACTGTTACATCCATGTTAATAATTCATAGGCGTTAGGCTATGGCTATGAGTGAACGGGTGAGTTTCGGGCGGCGCTTGGCGGCAATAACCCTGGATTGGTTAGCCTGCTACGCCGTTATAGCCGCTCTTTCAGGCGGGATTGGCCAGATGAGCCCTGATCGCTCGCCTAGCATCTTGGCTCTGTTTTATGTTGAGGTGCTTGTACTCACGTTCTTGCAAGGTGCCTCATTGGGTCAAAAAGTTTTTGGAATGAAAGTAGTTCGCTTTGATGATGGGGGCGCGCTGACTCCGTTACAGGCTCTTATTCGAACTAGCCTGCTGGTCATAGTCGTGACAGCTGTTACGTACGACGATCATGGTCGAGGAATCCACGAGCGCGCTAGTGGCTCGATTTTAAAACGTGCTTAGCGCACCTTTGGTGCACGTGTTGGCATAGGGCCCTTAGGGATAGGCATCGACAATCCACCAACAGCTTTTAATCGAACACGCACTTCACGCATTTGGTGCGCAGTTAATTTCTTAGGCAACTTCTGCAGATGCTTTTGAAGTTTACGAAGTGGAACTTGGCCTTTTTCATCACCAACAATTACTACTGAGATGGGTACACCGGGTGTAAAACGTTCGGTTTTCTTACGCTCATCAATCAGCAACTGATTTATACCGTGCGAGCCTTCACCCGTTAACACAATTCCTGCACGACCAACACTGCGATGGACCATATCTTGATTGCGAGTTACTGCAACGGCCGGTGTTGTAGTCCAACCTTTGCGGATAGCCATTAACACACTAGCCCCCGCACCTATCTGTCCTTCAATTGATGAATAGGCAGCGGTTCCGGCTTGGCGAGTAAAGAAAAGAAGTGTTGTTAGGAAGGAGAGCGGAAGAAATATAAAACCAAAATAAAAAGGATGTCCAAGAAAAGTGCCGATTGTAATTCCGACTATCCATGTGACTAGAAAAATGCCGAGTAGGGCAAATGGAATCCACGGTTTAACAGTTTTCGTAACGCTGTAGGCGTCACGAAAGGTTTGAAAGCGAGGGCTCTTGATCTTTTTTTCTTTAGCTTTTCTTGTGAACATGACGTCAGTTTAGTGGGGCAGGTGCAGTTCCACCAAGACGGGTAGGCGCCCAACGTTGGCCAACGTGGCTATCGGGGTAATTCTCTTGAACCTCACGAAGCATAGTAAGCAAAACCTCGCGCAGGTGGTTTTCAGCTTGCTCAACGTCATCGCCACGTTGGTAGTGAATGGGCGCGCCAAAAGTCACACTGACCGGAAATTTCTTGCGTTTGAGATTTCGCTTAACGCCCTTTGTCCACACTCGCTGGCTTCCCCAAATGACTGTGGGAATGATTGGAACGCCAGCCCCCATAGCCAACCTAACTGCACCAGATTTAAGTTGCTTTATTTCAAAACTCGTCGAGACGGTCCCCTCAGGAAAAATTCCTATAATTTCGCCAGATTTTAATGCGCGAAGTGCTGCAACAAAAGAGGCCGATCCACTGCTGCGATCAACGTTTATATGATGCATTCCTCGCATCAGTGGTCCAGCAATTTTGTTGTCAAAAATCTCTTTCTTAGCCATGAAACGCACATAGCGACCTGCAGGAAGTGCAGCGGTACCTGTAATTGCAAAGTCAAAGTAACTTACGTGATTTATAGCAAGAATTGCCCCACCTTTTCGTGGAATATTTTCTTCTCCACGAAAATCAAAACGTAAGCCTAGGTACTTCCACAAAGTTTTAACTGTAAAAATTACTGGTGGATATACCAGATCAGCCATGAGTAGCTCTAGCCGCCATCGCTTGCTTGTAAAGGCGACCTGCTCGATAACTTGAGCGAACCAGTGGTCCACTCATTACACCTAAGAAGCCTGCCTCTGTTGCCTCAGTGGCTAATTCAACAAACTCTTCGGGTTTGACCCAACGTACAACTGGATGGTGTCGATTGGTTGGGCGCAAATACTGTGTGATTGTAATGAGATCACATCCGGCGCTATGTAAATCGACCAGCGCTTGCGAAACTTCTTGACGCGTTTCACCTAAGCCAAGAATCAAATTTGATTTTGTAATAAGGCCGAAATCCCGGGCCATTGAAATAACACGCAGGGATTTTTCATATGTAAATGCGGGGCGGATCTCTTTGAAAATTCTGGGAACGGTTTCAAGATTATGTGCAAAAACTTCGGGCTTAGTCTCAAAAATTTGATTGAGCAGCTCACTCTTAGCGTGGAAGTCTGGCGCTAGCATCTCAACTCCGCAGCCAGGATTTAAATCGTGCACCTGGCGAATCGTCTCGGCATACAACCAGGCGCCTTCATCGGGCAGGTCATCGCGCGTTACACCAGTGATGGTGGCATAAGCCAAGCCCATAGTCTTTACTGACTGGGCGACTTTGAGCGGTTCGCTGCGATCGAGAGCATCGGGTTTTCCTGTATCGATATTGCAAAAATCGCAGCGTCTGGTGCACTTGTCTCCGCCAATAAGAAATGTTGCCTCTTTATCTTCCCAGCATTCAAAGATATTGGGACATGCCGCTTCTTGGCAGACGGTATGTAAGCCTTCGCTGCTTACTAAAGATCGAAGTCGTGTGTACTCAGGACCCATAGTCGCGCGCGTCTTAATCCATTCGGGTTTGCGCTCTATGGGAGTCAATGCATTGCGAGCTTCAATGCGAATCATTTTTCTTCCCTCAGGCTCGATACTCATATGCTCACCTTCTTTAGGGATTCAACGATATGTCGCTCAATAATTGGAGCAACCTCATCAATACTAATGTCACGCCCAAGTTCTACTTGCATAGAAGTTACTTGGGCATCGAGAATACCGCAAGGGATAATTTGATTGAACGCACTTAGGTCGGGACAGACATTTAAAGCGAAGCCATGCATAGTGACGCCTTTAGCGACCCGGATACCGATAGCCGCAATTTTTCTATCACCGCGCTCATCTTGAATCCACACTCCAGTGCGTCCAGAGACGCAGGTTGCCTTAATTCCAAATTCTGCGCAGACGCTCATCAATCCCGCTTCGATTTCACGAACAAAGCCAACGAGCTCATGCGCTTTAGCTAAACGAACAATTGGATAACCAATAAGCTGGCCTGGACCATGCCATGTTATTTTTCCGCCACGGTCAACATCTATGACCGGAGTTCCATCTGTAGGTTTTTCCGATGCGTCGGTGCGACGCCCGGCTGTATATACCGAGGGATGTTCTAGAAGTAACAAAGTATTTGGCCGTGTCCCTTGGACCACATCTTCGTGGATTTGACGTTGGACGTCCCACGCTTTGGTGTAATCAATAAGTCCATGACGAGAGAGGGCTATGGCCGACTGGTAAGGAGCTTCTACAACTGGCACTTGGTTAGCCTAAAGGTAGGATTGCATCCTTACCAATCGGCTCGATTGGATTATCCTGAAAGGCATTAAATTTCGTGAACCTGAAAACTGAGCACAAGAGCCGCCGTCCCTTTATAACCGCTTTAGTCGTCATCTTTATCTGGTTTGGAGCAAGTGGCGTTTTCGGTCCCTTATTTGGCTCGCTCTCAACAGTGCAGGAGAACGATAATTCGGCATTTTTGCCTCAGAACGCCGAATCAACTCAGGCTTCGAAAATCATTAGTAAGTTTTCATCTGATCAAACCCAGACGATTCCAACGCTGGTTCTGTACTTGGGCGATATAGATGAGACCAAGATTGCTGGTCTCAATGCTCATTTAGCGACATTGGGCTCCACGCAAATTCTTGGCTCAACTATCGCAATCTCGAAATATTTAATTCCTGGCCAAGCGATTTTCGCCTTCCCTTCGCAAGATAAAAAAGCTCTACTAGTCAATCTTCCTTTAACCTCTAATTCAGCCCAAGATTCATTGCCAAATAAGAAACCAGTTCTGCCAGAAATTATTAAGACGCTCCGTGAAGATTCGGCAACATATGCCAAAGCGAATGGACTTACAGCAAATGTCACGGGTGTTGGGGCATTATTGGGAGATCTATTCGGCGCATTCGGTGGGATTGACTCTTCCTTACTATTAACAACGCTAGGTGTCGTAGCCTTTATTTTGATTATTGTTTACCGTTCACCAGTTTTATGGATACTCCCACTTTTCTCATCTGTGATAGCGCTATCGACTGCAGGCGGAATTGTTTATTTGTTAGCTAAAAACAATGCAATTGATTTAAGTGGTCAGTCGCAAGGAATTCTCTCAGTACTGGTCTTGGGTGCTGCCACAGATTATGCACTTTTACTCATTTCACGATATCGGGAAGAGCTCCATCACTACGATTCTCGATTTGATGCGATGAAAGCCGCCTACAAAGGCGTTTTTGAGCCGATTCTCGCCTCTGGTTCTACCGTTATAGTCAGTCTTTTGGTTCTACTTTTAAGCGAGTTATCGAATAATCGTGGCTTAGGTCCGGTCGGTGCAATTGGTATCGCCGCATCGATGTTGACGATTCTTACTCTCCTTCCTGCTTTGTTAGTGGCTTTCGGTCGCTGGATATTTTGGCCACGAATTCCGCGTTTTGATGATGTGAACTCTCAACTGGAAGGCACATGGGCAAAGATTGGCGCTGGAGTAGAAAAACGCCCCCGAAAACTTTGGATCATCACATCGGTCTTATTAGTTGTCTTAGCTGGTTTTTCAACTACTTTAAATGCAAAAGGCCTTTCAACTGTCGATGCCTTTACTAAAAAACAGGACTCAGTCATTGGTTTAGATCTCTTGGGCCAACATTTCCCAGGGGGAGCAGGTCAACCCACTGAGGTTGTTGTAAAGCGTGAAAATGTTGAGGAAGTCACTAAAGCGCTTCGGACAGTGGTCGGCGTTGCATCAGTTGAACCTATGCGAACCGGACCAGTCATTCCGGGCCAGCCAGTTCCTGACGTTAAAGTCTTAAGCGGGCAGATCATTGTGAATGCCACTCTGAGTATGAATCCAGATTCGACTGAGGCGCGAAATGTGATTCCTAAAATACGAGCGGTGGTACATGCGATAGACCCAGCAATTTTAGTGGGCGGATCTACTGCTGTTGCATTTGATACAGATGTTGCCGCCGATCACGATAATAAGACAATTATCCCTATCGTCTTACTATTAATTACTATAATTTTAGGTCTCCTATTGCGCAGTATTCTCTCTGCCCTACTTCTCTTATCGACTGTAGTTCTGTCCTATTTCGCCACTTTGGGTGCGTGCCAAATTGTCTTTGAGCATATCTTCCACTTCAAAGGTGCCGATACTTCCTTCCCATTATTTGCCTTCATCTTCTTGGTAGCCCTAGGCATCGACTACAACATTTTCCTCATGACACGCGTGCGCGAAGAGAGCGCCAAGATTGGAACTCGAGCGGGTGTGATCAAAGGTCTCACTGTGACTGGTGGCGTAATAACCTCTGCAGGAATTGTCCTTGCGTCCACTTTCGGCGTGCTTGGAATACTCCCACTCGTATTCTTGGCAGAACTTGGCTTCGCCGTTGCATTTGGCGTGCTGCTTGATACCTTGATTGTTCGCACAATCTTGGTTCCAGCGTTGTCCTATGACATTGGTAGCAAAATTTGGTGGCCATCTGAGTTGCAAAGTAATAAATGACGCTTCGGGTTGGTATCGCAGGCTACGGATTAGCCGGGAGATTAATCCACGCCCCATTGCTAAGAGGCTGCGGTTTTAATGTTGTAGCGATTCAAACTACGAATCAAGAGCGAAAGACGCAAGTTCAACAGGATTTGTCGGACGCTTCTATCTGTTCAACCGTAGAAGAAATGTTTGCACTTCAACTTGATCTTCTAGTCGTAGCTTCGGCAAATATTGTTCACGCAGAGCAGGCTTTTGCGGCAATCGCTGCGGGAGTTCCGGTCGTTATAGATAAACCGATGGGACGTACGTACGCCGAGACAGCATCAATTATTCAAGCCGGCGCCACTGCAAGTGTCCCAGTTTGTTGTTTCTTTAATCGGCGTTGGGATAGTGATGCGCTGACTATAAAGCGTGTATTGAAATCTGGAACTTTAGGAACAATTCATCGAATGGAATCACGCTTTGAAAGATTCCGTCCAGAGATTAATCCTTTGTCATGGCGTGAAAATATGAGCGCAGTTGATGGTGGTGGTCAGCTTCTTGACCTGCAACCACATTTGATTTCTTCAGCCCTAGATTTTTTTGGAAAAGGCCAGCTTGTCTCTTCATCGGTTCGTTCTTTGAGAGGTGCAGCCGATGATGACTCAGTTCTAGTTTTGCAGCATGAGAGCGGAGTGATGTCCTATCTATCGGCTAGTGCGGTAGTTGGATCTCCCGGCCCACGCGTGCGGATTCTGGGAAGTAAAGGCGCATTAGTCATTAATGATTTAGATCCTCAGGAACTGTTATTGCGTGCCGGAAAAATTCCACATGATGGTGCTTGGGATGTCCCAACTGCTTCACCGGCCTTCATTCATTGTGGTGATGTAGTCGAAGAAATTCCCGCAGAAAATGGAAATTACGCACTCTTTTACAAAGAGGTTGAAGGGGCTATCAAAGGCCTAAATCCATGGCCAGTTGATAATGAAGATACGTTGATGGTTGCCAAAATTATCGATCAGGCGCGCGCGAGCTCAGTCCATGGCTAAGAACGCCGACGTAGTCGTTATCGGTGCTGGGTTAGCTGGCTTGAGTGCAACGTTAGAGTTACAGAGTCAAGGAGTGGATGTAGTCCTCTTAGAGGCCAGCGATAGAACTGGTGGAAGAGTTGCAAGTGATTACATCGATGGATTTATTTGTGATCGCGGTTTTCAACTTATTAACTCTAGATATCCTTCATTGATCGAGTTAGATGTCCTAGATGAGATTGATTTCGTTCTAGCTCCAAGAGTAATTGAGGTCTCACTTGGAACATCGCGCCACATAGCCGGCGACCCACGTAAGGCTCCCTTGTCGACCTTGGATAAAGCGACCGGCACTATTCCTGAAAAGTTTGCGCTGTTACGATTTTTGCTTTTCTCAGCCCCCAGAGCACAAACTATTGGAGGCGCACTTAGTCGCTTCGGTACTTTGTATGAACATGTATTACGACCTTTTTTAACTGGGGTATTTCTTTGTGACCCAGAGTTGGTGGATTTTGATTATGGAGTTTTGATTATTAAATCATTTGTAAACGGGGCACCTGGTGTTCCACGCTCGGGAGTTGGTCGTCTTCCAGAAGCACTTGCTAAACGGGTACAAAATTTAGAACTACACACACGCGTTGAAAGAATCATCGGACAACAAATAGAGACTACTTCTGGTGTTATGAATGCTAAGAAAATAGTAGTCGCAACGGATCCAACGACTGCAGCTCAACTGCTGGATTTTTCGGCTGCGGTTTCTATGGCCGGCTGCATTACTTGGTATCACGCTACGGCAAGTAATCCATCTGGAACTGGTCGCCTAATTATCGATGGACAAAATCGGGGACCGATTATCAATAGTGTTGTTATGTCAGATATTTCTATTGATTATTCAGATTCTTCAATGAGTTTAGTGTCATCGACCTCTGGTTTAGGTGTAACTGAATCAGATGCTCGGCGACATCTGTCCCTGATATGGGGCTGTGACACGCGAGAATGGCAGTTAGTGTCAAAGTATGAAATCGCTTCAGCACTTCCAATTCATCTTCCAGGCAAGGCGTTTTCACAGCCCATGAAGATTAGCGAGAATATTTTTGTAGCGGGTGATCATCGCAGCGTTCCATCACAGCAAGGAGCGCTTTTCTCCGGAAAGTTAGTAGCGCAGCTAGTCTTGAACTAAAGCCGCGAGAGCGTCAGTGATGTGCGGATAGTCCCATGTAAATCCCGCATCGTGTAATACTTGCGGAATAACGCGCTTTGAACCTAAAACCTCCGATGCAAAACCTCCGAGTGCGATCTTTAATGCCATCGCCGGTGCAGGGAAAACTGCCGGTCGGTGAAGTGCGCGGGCAAGTGCGGCAGTGAACTCTTGATTTGTAACAGGATTGGGTGAGGTTAAGTTGATTGCTCCAGATATTTTTTCAACGAGTGCAAAGTCAATTGCGCGAACAACATCATGAAGAGTAATCCAAGACCACCATTGTTTACCATTGCCAAGTTTTCCACCAAAGCCCAAACGAAAAAGCGGCAACATCTTTCCGAGAGCTCCACCAGTTGGATCTAGCACTAGTCCGGTACGAAGTTTTATAGTGCGTACGTCTCCCGCTAAATCTGCTGCAGCCTCCCATTCACGACAAATAGTGGCCAGGAAGTCATCACCAACGCGATCACTTTCAATAACAGCGCGATTTCCACTCTCGCCATACCAGCCAATTGCACTTGCTGAGATAAAAACCTGAGGTTTAACACTGGCAATCGCGTTAGCAATAGTTGTTGTACCCAATAATCTGGAGTTTAAAATTTCGCTTTTATATTTCTTAGTCCAGCGTTTATCGCCGACACCAGCACCCGCTAAATGAATAATCGCATCGACGCCTTCGAGAGCAGACAAATCAACGAAACCAGTCTGAGGATCCCATGTAACTTCATCGGCAGCGATTGGTGCACGTCGCACAAGTCTTTGAACTGTATGACCTTCACTCTTTAAATGACCAACTAAAGCAGAGCCTATAAGTCCTGATGAACCCGTGATAGCAATTCGCTGAGGAACCCTCATCGTAATTTAAAGACCTAAGTCCGATTCAAACGCGCCACCCTCTAATCGCTCTTTGAGAGTGACCAAGAAGCGAGCAGCATCTGCACCATCGACTACGCGGTGATCATAAGAAAGTGCAAGATATACCATCGATCTAATTGCGATTGTTTCTCCACCATCTTCGCCGCGAACGACCATTGGGCGTTTAACAACTGCACCAAGACCTAGTATCGCAACTTGAGGTTGATTAATAATCGGTGTATCAAATAATGCTCCGCGACTTCCGGTATTTGTTAATGTGAAAGTTCCACCACCTAACTCGTCAGGGGTGACTTTGTTATCACGAGTACGCGCCGCTAGATCAGAGATTTTACGAGCAATACCGCCCATATTTAAATCTCCAGCATTTGAAATCACTGGAACCAAAAGCCCACGCTCTGTATCAACGGCGATACCTAAATGCTCTGTACCGTGATAAGTAATTTGATCGCCTTCTACAGAAGAGTTCAGAACAGGATGCTGTTTGAGAGCTTCACATATAGAAACTGCAAAAAATGGTAGGAATGAGAGTTTGACGCCTTCACGCTCTTCAAAAGTTGCCTTTGCTCGATCGCGTAGACGAGCAATCTTGGTGACATCGACTTCGATAACTGTAGTTAACTGTGCGCTTACTTGAAGTGACTCCACCATACGCGCTGCAATAACTTTACGCAGACGCGACATTGTGACAGTTGTTCCACGCAGTGGAGAAACAGCAACAGGCGCTGCGCTGCGTTGTACTGGAGCCGCTGTTACTACAACAGGAGCCGCTGTTACTACAACTGGTGCAGCAGACTTAGCTAGTGATTCAACATCTTCACGGCGGATTCGCCCACCTATACCCGTACCCTTTACGGAGGCTAGATTTACGCCTAATTCATTTGCCAATTTCCTAACTACTGGAGTTACATATACATCAGTTGGCTGCACGATTGGTGCAGCAAGCGGGGCAGGCGCTGAAATGACTGGTGCAACAATTACTGGTGCCACAATTACCGGTGCAGGTGTTGGAATAACCGGTGCAGCAATAACCGGTGCAGCTCCACTCACTCCAATTAATCCAAGTCGAGCACCAACTGCAACAGTTGTATCAATAGGGACATCAATGGCGAGTAGTACTCCGGCAACTGGTGAAGGAATCTCTGTATCTACTTTGTCAGTTGATACTTCGAGCAATGCTTCATCGACAGCAATAGCGTCACCAATATTTTTTAGCCAACGCGTAACTGTGCCTTCGCTAACGCTTTCACCTAGAGCCGGCATTGTGATGACAGTTCCTGCAGAACTTGCTGCGACAACAGGTGCGGTGATCACAACTGCAGCTGGAACCTCGGATACAGCCTCCTTAGCTGGTGGCTCGGACGCTACTGGGGCAGCAGATTCAACGCCATCTGCTATCACGGCAAGCTCGGCGCCTACCGGAACTGTTTGATCGATTTGAACAAGAATCTTTGTCAGTGTTCCAGCTACAGGAGATGGAATTTCTGTATCGACTTTATCGGTAGATACTTCAAGCAGGGCTTCATCAACGTTGACATGGTCGCCTTCAGCCTTTAACCAACGTGTAACAGTTCCTTCACTAACACTCTCACCGAGTGCCGGCATCTTTACTGAAAATGTCATCTGTGTAGTCTCCCTGTTTATCCGTGTGCGTGTAAAGGTTTGCCGGCAAGTGCCATGTGCGCTTCGCCCATAGCCTCTGAAAGCGTAGGGTGTGCATGGATGAGAGATGCCACATCATCGGCGCGAGCCTCCCAGTTAAAGATTAATTCTGCTTCAGCCAATAGTTCGCCAACTCGCGCACCCACCATGTGAACTCCCAAAATTGGGCCATTCTTTTCTGCAATGAGTTTAATTGAGCCAGAAGTATTGAGTATTTGAGCTTTTCCATTTCCAGCTAAGTCATAGCTGAGTTCAATAATGTCATGGCCGCGCTTTTTTGCTTCAGCTGTAGTCAATCCAACCGATGCCACTTCTGGATCTGAGTAAGTGACTCGAGGAATTCCGTCGTAGTTAATGGCACGAGGGTTTAAACCTGCAATCTCTTCTGCAACTAACATGCCCTCCGCAAAGCCAACGTGTGCCAGTTGTAGGGTAGGAATTAAGTCACCAACGGCCCAGATTCCTGGAACGTTTGTGCGGCACTTATCGTCAACTAATACGTAGCCACGATCCATAGTAACTCCAGCGGCTTCGTAACCAAGGTTGGCAGATACTGGTCCGCGACCTACCGAGACCATCAAGAGATCGGCGGTAAATTCCTTGCCATCTTCCAAAGTAACCGTTACGCCCTTTTTATTCTTAGTGAGGGATTTGAAAAATACTCCAAGTTCAAATTTGATTCCGCGTTTTCTAAATGCACGCTCTAACTGCTTACTAGATGATTCATCTTCTAGAGCAATCAGGCGGGGCAAGCCTTCGATGATTGTTACATCTGAACCAAATGATTTCCAGACCGATGCGAATTCACAACCGATAACTCCACCACCCAGAACGATGACGCTCTTCGGAACATAATCCAAACGAGTTCCATGATCTGATGTAATAACTTGAACGCCATCTATTTCAAGGCCTGGAAGTGTTTTTGCAAATGAACCAGTTGCTAGAACTATATTTTTACCAGTGTATTTCTCACCATTAACTTCTATTGTATTTTTAGAAGTTAATGTTCCATGCCCCTCAACATATGTGATTGAACGAGACTTCACTAAACCTTGTAGACCTTTATGCAGCCGAGAGACGACGCCATCCTTATAGGAATTTACGCCTGCCATATCGATTCCATCAAAACTTGATTTGACTCCAAAGCGAGCGCCTTCACGCGCGCCATCAGCGATCTCTGCGCTGTGTAGTAGTGCTTTAGTTGGGATACAGCCACGGTGCAGGCATGTGCCACCGACTTTGTCGGCCTCGATGAGAGCGACAGATAGTCCGAGCTGGGCACTTCGAAGGGCGCAGGCGTAACCGCCGCTACCGCCACCTAAAATGACAACATCGAACTCTGGCACGTGTGAAACCTCCCTTAGGACAGGGCTCTATCTTGCCGTACTGAGTGCGAAACTACCCAATGCGCAGTTCAGCCCTTTTCTGCCAAAGTGACCAGGGATCTGAGAGCGATTCCTGTGCCACCGACGGGGGTATATCCATGGACTGCAGCCGTGTTAAAGGCCGGACCTGCAATATCTAGGTGCAACCATGGCAGATCGGGTTCGACAAACTCTTTCAGAAATAACCCAGCCACTAACATGCCACCGCTCTTATCACCGATGTTGGCCATATCGGCAACGGGAGAGTCAAGTGATGCTCGAAGCTCTTGAGGAAGAGGCATTGGCCAGAACTGTTCGCCACTTTCTGCGGCTGCAAGTAAAAACTGCGCAGAGAACTCATCGTTATTTGTCATCACTGCACTCGTTCTCGTGCCAAGTGCGATGACTTGAGCTCCTGTCAACGTTGCAACATCGATAATTCCATCGAGTTTGTTTTTACTACTTTGTGCCTTAACTAATCCATCAGCTAGAACTAAACGGCCTTCAGCATCTGGATTAAGAACTTCGATTGTTTTGCCACCAAATATTGTGATGATGTCACTTGGTCGCGTCGCTTTATCGCTAGGCATATTTTCAGCAAGTGGCGCCCAAGCTTCAATTGCAACAGGAAGCTTTAATGCAGCAATTGCTAAGGTTGCGGCACATACTGCTGCAGCACCACTCATATCGGATTTCATCGCCTCCATACCAAGACCAGGCTTGAGGTTAAGACCACCAGTATCAAAAGTGATTCCTTTACCGACAAATGCGTAGCGCTTCTTGATTGTCTTAGGCGTGTAGGCGATATGAAGAAGTCGCGGCGGGTTAGCCGAACCCTGACCCACGCCAATAATTCCACCAAAGCCCTGTGCTTTGAGTTGTTTTTCATCTAGGACGCTTACTTTTAATCCAGCTTTTGCACCACCAGCTGCCTTAACTGCGGCAACTAACTTTTTAGAAAATGTATCAGGGGTCAAGTGACTGGGTGGTGTATTTATTAAATCACGAACTAAAAATGTGTAGTCGGCAATAATCTTTGCTCGGCTGACTGCAGCTTTAGCTTGGCTATCAGATGCCAATTTGCTGTACACGGTAATGCTCTTAAGTGCCGCCTTTTGTTCGGCTTTTGAAGAGCCTCGAAACTCACTAAAAACATAGGCACCAAGTGCGGCTCCTTCTGCAACGGCTGCAACGTTTGCTAAGGAATCGGTTGGTAGAGCAAAAGTTGCGGCACTTGTTCCACTCAAAGCCCGGGATGCTGCACCCGCTGCGCGGCGTAAAGTCTCATGAGAATATGTGCCAGATTTTTTACCAAGTCCAGTAAATAGCATCATGCGAACGGTTATACCTGGCACTTTAATGACCTCGTCGGCATGACCAGTAGCACCCATTTCTATGAGTGAGGCCAAAATTGATTTCGTATCAAGTGCGAGGTCACCGGTTTCAATTACTAAGCCAGCCTTTGAGTTAGCCGTAGCCAATCCAAGAACAACAACTTCATCTTTAACAACGCCATCGGAGATTTTTAGTGTGGTCATGGGTGTTAGCGTAATAGATGTATTGGTAGGTTTGCACAATGAAGACATCGCCCTTAAATGATAAACACCTCGCGCTACAAGCAAAGATGGCTGATTTTGGCGGCTGGATGATGCCTATTGAGTATGCAGGGGCTGGAGTTCTAGCTGAGCATGCCGCGGTTCGAAATGCCGTCGGGATCTTCGATGTCTCTCACTTGGGTAAGGCCAGCGTAAGTGGGGAAGGCGCTTTGGAGTTTTTGAACTCTATGTTCACCAACGATTTGACGCGAATTAACAATGGTTCGGCCCAATACACGCTTATGTGTAACGAATCTGGTGGCGTCGTGGATGATTTGATCGCATATAAAAATAGCGATAGTGATTTTTTCCTAGTCCCAAATGCTTCAAATACCAGTGACGTTGTCGCTCTTCTGCAGGCACACGTACCGCCAACAATTGCGATCACTAACCTGCACAGTGAGTTTGCGGTCATTGCAGTTCAAGGACCTCTAGCTCCGCAAGTGATGCGATCACTAGGGGTGAATACCGATATTGATTACATGGCCTTCACGACTGTGTACATTGGCGGCGCAGAAGTGATTCTCTGCCGCACTGGCTATACAGGTGAACTCGGTTATGAACTTTTACCGCATGTCGCCGATGCATCTCGCGTGTGGGATGCACTAGCTACGGCGATAGAGCCACATGGCGGACTTGTCTGCGGATTAGGCGCGCGCGACACATTACGGACAGAGATGGGATACCCATTGCACGGTCATGAACTTTCGTTAGAGATTACTCCTGTGCAAGCAAGTGCCTCATGGGCAATTGGTTGGGACAAGGGTGATTTCTTAGGCAGCCCAGTTTTACGAACTCAAAAATCAGATGGACCTGGTAAACGAAGCGTTGCGCTCAAATCTTTAGACCGTGGAATTCCTCGCGGTCACATGGTTGTCAGAGATAGTCTAGGAAAAGAGTTGGGGCTAGTTACCAGCGGAACTTTTTCACCAACGTTAAAGGTAGGAATCGGGATCGCTTTGTTAGACACATCTGTCACAGTTGGAGATCAACTAGTTATAGATGTCCGAGGTCGTGACTCATTAGTAGAGGTTGTTAAACTTCCTTTTGTGCCATCCCACGTTCGATAAATTCAATCGGCGTCAAGAAGGCTGCACGCATATATGTTCGGCGCAGTGCGCTCAAGACTGGGTGCCCAGCCAGTGCAATTAATGTGCTGGTGAAGACGGCTCGTGGTACATCCCAGGCCATGGCGCTCAGAAAATGAAACGTGAAAAAACGAGAGATATTCTCGCTTAACACACCACCGGGCAGAAACGAAAGCTGGGTTTGCGAAGCAATTGCCCAAGGCCAGAACTGTAAATCCATCAAAATGCCAAAGAGTTCACAGGCAAATACAGCGAAAATAATCAGCATGGCTAACTCTTTTACCCCGCGCATAGATTTACGTCCAGGAAGTATCCCAGCAAGTAAGCCAATCCATGCGGCGGCAAAGATTTGATATCCAAGCCAGGGCCCCAGTCCTCCTGTAAGAAGGGCCGATACAAATACCGAAATGAGTCCAAGTAAAAAGCCAAATGACGGACCAAACACGCGTGCGCTTAATATTAAAAGAAACCACATTGGTTCGATACCGACAGCACCAGCTCCTAGTGGACGCAGAGCGGCAATGAGTGCTGATAAAACCCCTAGTAGAGCTACAGATTTTGCATCAAGGCGAGAGTTAGAAATTTCAGATATTACTAATAAAAGGGCTATTGAAATTGCAATCCAAAAAAATATTTGAGTGCGAGGAAGGTCTTTTCCGGAGTAGAGAAAGGGCCACAAGAAACCGAGTGCACTAACCATGGATGCACAAGAAAGAACAAGGCTATTGCGTAAAGAAAATCTGACTACATCGGCAGTTGTATCGATCATGTTTTTTGACCTAATGCAGCGATAACATCGCGGACCGTTAACCAAGGAACCGGTGACATGACCTTAGATATCTGTGGCGCAAAGGCCGGGGAGGAGAGAAGAACATCGACAGTTGGGCCATCGGCGACTATGTCACCATCTGCCAGAAAAATCACGCGCGTAGCAAGCTCGGCCACTAGTTCGACATCGTGTGTGGCTATCACCACTGCGCGATTGAAAGATTGTGCAAAGCCAATCAAAATTTGGGTCAGCATTTTCTTGGCTTCGTAATCTAATCCACGAGTCGGTTCATCTAGAACCAGAACCTTTGGATTAGAGGAGAGCACGATGCTCAAGGCAAGTCCCAGTCGCTGGCCTTCTGACAAATCACGGGGATGTGTGCGCAGAGATATACCTGGTACGAGTTGGTTTAGTAGTTCGAAAGTCGTACCGGCCTCAATTTCACTATCTTTATCGGCCTGTTCGCACTCTTTGGCAACTGATTGAGCGTATAGAAGATCGCTAGGCTCTTGAGGAATATAGCCGATCGTTTCTCGTCGTGATTTGCCATTCAGCTTCTTTGAATCCAATGAATGAATACGAATAGAACCTACGTCAGAACTGCCCACACCTGCGATTGATGTTAGAAGGGAGCTCTTGCCAGCACCATTTCGGCCCATCACTGCAACGATTTCATTGTCAAAGATAGTTGCAGTAATCGAATTCAAAGCTGGCTTAGCGCCGTAAGTAACTGATAGTTGCTTTATCTCGATCACTGGAATTGTGCTTGGAGCTATGTGATTTGAAGGAGTAATAGAAATTGACTCGCGAAGCTCTTGAGTATTCCGTCGCATGTCACGGACTGATAAACCAGCATTATCTAAAGCCAATACTCGTGCTAAGTGCACGATAGGGGGCGCGATAGGGGAGGTTTTCATGATCTCGGCGGCCGTGCCAACCTCAGTCCTACCATCGCCATTGATATAGACGATTCGATCAGCAAAGCCAATTACTCGCTCTAACTTATGTTCGGCAATAACGACTGTAATGCTCAAGTCATGAACTAATCGTTGCAAGATTGAAAGAACTTCTTCGGCGGCAATTGGATCTAACGCACTCGTTGGTTCATCTAAAACTAGAACTTTTGGATGCATGACAAGTGCACTGGCGATCGCCACACGCTGTTGTTCACCGCCGCTTAACGTCGCAATTGCACGCGTTCGCAACGTGGTCAGTGACATAAAATCTAAAGCCTCTTCAATACGCTTTCGCATAGTTTCATTGGGCAGATTCAACGCCTCCATCGCAAAGGCCAGCTCTTCTTCAACGATATCTGCGACAAAGCCATTCATTGGATTTTGACCCACGATTCCAATCAGGTGTGCCAAACCTCCTGGCTTCACTTCACGAGTAGATAGACCATTAACGCTTACATCACCGGCCAGGATGCCTCCTGTGTGGTGGGGGACTAGACCATTAATTAAACGCAGGAGCGAAGATTTACCCGAACCAGTTGGTCCTATCACCAAAACTAATTCACCTTCTGTAATCTCCAGATTGAGATTTTCCAAAACAGTAGTTGTTGAATTGGGATAGACGAGGGATACGTTAGAAAACTTAATCATGTGAGTGCTATAACCAATACGCCGCTAAGCACTATGACGGTATCTCTGGAAGTCCAAAGAATGGGCCGATATCTACTGCGCTTGCGACTAAATGCGTACCCTCGTGAATCCATTGCAGCAGCTAGTTCTAAGGACCTTGCTAGTGATTCTTCAAGCAATGGAATCGCAACTCGTTTGTAGGAAGAAAAACCTTTCGCTTTTTGTCCGCGCAATCGCTGTGCTTGACGTATGCGCCCAACACTGGTGACTAGTTGAGGTAAGACCGATGTAGCAATAACTACAGCTACGCCAAACTCATATATATAGATTGGCAAGACCCGAAGCAATCGATGCGGACTTGTCAGTGATGCAGCTGCACCAAATACCACGATGATCGCACAGATGATTACACCTTCTGAGAGTGCAGAGGAGAGCCGCTCAAGTGTCACGGCACCTCCAATGCGGATTCCTGGCATCCAGTGGGGAAGTGGCATGATCGGTAGCGAAAAAATAGTTGTTCCAGGAATTGGAACTCCAATGAGAACTCCGATAGCACTGCGGAAAAAAAGTATCCATGCAGCAACTTTTAGCGTCCAGGTGAAACTCTTCCCCCATGGTGCATCTTCTCGCTGGGTAATAATAATTATTCCCATTACACCCACTGCCGCGATAGCAAAGATTGGTGAATTAACGCGTGCAACCGAGATTGCAATCGCCAAAGACCAAATCCACCACGTCAGTGGGTGTAGCGAGAATTTCTTCATTGAGAAGCTACTTTTTTGCCTTTATTGCAACGGGGGTATTAATTTCAACACCACATTCTTTAGCGGGGAAGCCATTTATTCCGCAAATCAGTCCAGATGACGCAGCTCGTATCTTGACCACTTGTCCTAACACATCTATACCAAGAGATTCTTTTGCGACTCGAACGCACGTTGTAATCGTCTTTTGAATCTTCTCACCTTTTGGCGCGTAAAGGGCTGATCCAAATTCGATAACAAGGCCAACTCTCTTTGTGTCATTATCTGCCTTTGTTCCAGCACACAGTGTTTTGAAACTTGGCTTTATCAAAGGGGATTTAGAAGGAACGTCATCACTGCTGAATACGAATGACCAACCTTGCACTGAACCGTCGGCAACATCTACCGTGGGGCCAGTCATAGCTGCAGTCCACGCTGCCTTTCCAGGAGCTGCTTGAAAGTAGCCCCAATAACGCCAGCCTTTAGTAGCTGCAGTTGCTGGCGGCACAACTAAAGTTGATGCGAGAAGAATTGTTAAAGCAATAAGTAAAGATTTGTATCTCATTATTGTGAAGCCTCTCGAATAAAAAGAGTCTCACAGGGGTAGCACTGGATAAAAGTGCCGAAATCGCACTTATAACTAGGACCACACCCCGCAAACCTCGGCGGGTGTCTGTCTATACTGATTTGCACATTAGGTAATCCGACTTAGCCAACTGATGTGGGCTTTACGGTTGCGGGTCAGCGTCGGATTTGCACCGAACTTCCCCTAATGAGAAACCTATGAAGTTGTGAACGAACCAAACCACACCTGCCTCCAGTTGGCAACTAGACGCGCTAAGACTTAAGGTTTAGCCATGGAATATAGACGCCTTGGCAGTACAGGAATGTATGTATCTGAAATCGCTTATGGAAATTGGATAACACATGGTTCTCAAGTAGAAGCTGAAGCGGCGATGAAGTGTGTGAAAGCTGCGCTCAATGAGGGAATCACTACATTTGATACCGCCGATGTTTATGCAGGAACGAGAGCCGAGGTAGTTCTTGGTAAGGCCCTTAAAGGTGTGCGCCGGGAATCGTATGAGCTTTTTACTAAGGTCTATTGGCCTACAGGTCCAGGAAAAAATGATCGCGGACTTTCGCGAAAGCACATCATCGAGTCCTGTAACGCATCGCTCAAGCGTCTGCAAACCGACCATATCGATCTTTACCAGATGCATCGATTTGATTATGAAACTCCACTGGAAGAAACACTCAGCGCAATTGATGATTTAGTACGTGCGGGAAAAGTGCATTATGTTGGATTTTCCGAGTGGACTGCAGCACAGATTTCTGCAGCCCTTGCGATTCAAGATGCACGGGGATACAACCGGTTTGTCTCTAGCCAGCCTCAGTACTCAGCACTGTGGCGTGTCATAGAAGCAGAGGTTGTTCCGCTCTCCGTTAAAGAGGGGATCGGCCAAATTGTTTGGTCGCCTTTAGCGCAAGGTGTTTTAACTGGAAAGTATCTACCCGGTAAAAAGCTTCCGGCGGGTTCACGCGCAACTGATAAAAAAAGTGGCGCTGGAATGATTTCTAAGTGGTTAGCCGAGGATGTTTTAACTGCGGTCCAAAAACTCAAGCCCATTGCTGATGAGGCAGGGTTGACAATGTCTCAGCTATCTATCGCCTGGGTACTACAAAATCCAAATGTCTCAGCTGCAATTATGGGGGCAACAAAACCTTCCCAGGTAAGAGAGAATGTAAAGGCCGCAGGGGTTAAGTTGGATGCATCAACGATGCGTGCGATAGACACCGCCCTTGGAATGTTGCCAGAAAAAGATCCAGCTAAGAATATAAGTCCAAATCCTCGGGCTTAATGTACGTTATCGCCCACTTTGGCTTGAGGCTTAGGTGCACGTAAACGACGCATCTGGGTAGAACGCAACCAGGCATACATTCCTAGGCCTTTTGTAGCTGAGTTAGGAAACTTCTCACTGACACGCGCTCGAATTTTGCGACTAAGAAAAACACCATCGATAACTGCAATGAGTAAGACTAGATACATAATTGCTATAGCTGAGAACTGCACTGCTGCAACAGGAATCAATGTAAGAACTAAGACGATGAAGATTATGGGCAAAAAATACTCGCCAACAGATCGGCGAGAATCTACAAAGTCACGCGCAAAACGACGCTCAGCTCCGCGATCTCTGGCAGGAAGGGCATTCTCATCTCCCCGTAGGTAAGCGGTGCGGGATGCGGTTCGATCGGCACGTGCAGCCAACTTTGCGGCACGCTTTTGATCCTTGGTCACAACTGGGGAAAGTGAAGAGACAATCCGCTTGGACTCAGAGTCCTTACGTTTTGGAGTGGGTCGGCCCTTGCCTGAAGTAGCTGATGTCATAGTGCGCATTATATTAGTTTTTCGCTGCTTGTTGCGGTCGCAGACTGGGTGGGAGAGCAGGTAGGCTTAACCCATCGATTCCAAGGAGAGCTCTGATGACAACTGAAACACCTACAGATTCACTTACCACCTCGATTCGCTTAACCGATGTCGCTGCAACAAAGGTAGCTGCGCTATTGGCCCAAGAAGGTCGCGACGATTTAATGCTGCGTGTTGCAGTTCAGCCAGGTGGATGTTCGGGACTTCGTTATCAGCTCTACTTTGATGATCGTAACCAAGACGGCGATGTGATTCACGAGTTTGGAACCGTCAAGGTAATTATCGACAAGATGAGTGATCCATACTTAATGGGTGCATCAATTGATTTTGTTGACACAATTGAGAAGCAGGGCTTCACAATTGATAATCCAAACGCTGGCGGCTCATGCGCGTGCGGCGATTCATTCAACTAATTTTGAACTTCTTTCACTTTAAGATCGCTACATGAAAATAGGTGTAGCTGGTTCGGTTGGCTTAGATCACTTGATGAGCTTTTCTGGCAAGTTCACCGACTCACTGGTTGCTGGCTCCCTAGAAAAAATCTCTCTGTCATTTTTAGTTGACAGTCTCGATGTTCGCCGCGGCGGATGTGCAGCCAACATTGCTTTTGGAATGGGGGTCTTAGGTTTAAATCCAATTTTAATTGCAGCTGTTGGAAAAGATTGGCCAGATTATGAAGCCTGGCTCTCTCGTCATGGAGTAGATACGTCCCATGCCTTAGTCTCAGAGACTCTGTATACAGCTCACTTCATGGTCACTACCGATGACGACCTCAATCAAATCGCCTCATTTTTCCCGGGAGCGATGAGTGAGGCTAGAAATATAGAACTTGGTCCCATCATGGAAAAAACTGGACGGTTAGATCTGCTGGTTATTTCACCGGATGATCCAGAAGCGATGCTGCGTCACTCAGAGACTTGCCGCCAGCAGGGTATTGCATTTGCCGCTGACCCCTCTCAGCAAATGGCCAGAATGACCGGGGAAGAAATCAAACTGTTGATCGATGGCGCCGCTTATCTATTTATGAATGAGTATGAATTAGCCCTGGCTATGCAAAAAACCGGCTGGAGTGATGCCGAGATTTTGAAGAGAGTTGCAGTTCGTGTCATCACACTTGGCTCACAAGGTGCCAAGGTCGAGACCTCTTCAGGGGATTTCGTTCAAGTCAACGTTCCCAAAGAGCTCTCTAAGACCGATCCGACTGGCGTGGGTGATTCATTTAGGTCTGGCTTTATCGCCGGACTTGCATGGGGCCTCAACCATGAACGGTGTGCACAGTTGGGCGCATTGATCGCTACATATGTAATCGAAACAAAGGGCACCCAGGAGTATCGATTTACATCTGCGCAGTTTGTTGCGCGATTTGCCGAGGCCTATGGCCATGAAGCTGCTGAAGAAATCACAGTTCACCTTCGCTAAATTTGTGCGCTGTACCACTTCGCGCAGTCTTATCTGATACCAACTATGGCGCGATTGCCCTATATCCTTAACCCCATGTCGCGACAGAAAATACTAGGCCTACGTGCCCTCGCCCTCATTATCCCCACGCTTTTGCTATCTGGCTGTTCAAAGGTTTCTGGTCTTGGCTTTGAGGAAGGCGTTACTAGCGTCAACGATGAGTCGCTAACACTATGGCAAGGCGCATGGATCGCTGCCGGAGTAGTCGGTGTCTTTACCTTCATTCTCATTATGTGGCCTGCTTTTTTTCACCGCTTAAAAAAAGACGGTCCTGAGTTTCCTAAGCAATCGCAGTACAACATTCCTATTGAAATTGTTTACACGGTTATTCCCTTCATCATCGTGGCCGTTATGTTCTTTTATACTGCTAAGAAAGAGAGCGCAATTACTGCAAAAAATATGAATGTCATGCACCAGATTTCTGTTGTAGGCATTCAATGGTCGTGGCAGTTTGGGTATCCCGAAGCCGGCCCTAAAGCTCTAGTGACTGGCACTCCAGCTAAGCCCCCGACTTTGGTTGTTCCACTTGGAGAGCGCGTTCGCTACACACTGACGGCAAACGATGTAATTCACGGTTTCTGGGTTCCAGCGTTCATGATTCAAATGCAGAACTTGCCAGGAGTAACCAACCATCTTGAATTTACTGCAAACAAGTTAGGTGAGTTCCCCGGTCGCTGCAATATGTTATGCGGTCGTGCTCACTCGCAGATGATCTTCACAGTAAAAGTGGTTACGCCAGCCGCGTACCGGGCTTATCTTGAAACTCTAAAGGGGAGCACAGTATGACCACCTATGCACAAAGACCAACCACATCGGCACTAGCTCCGCTACCTGCTAATAAAGGTAAGAACTTTGTTAAATGGATAACCTCAACAGATCACAAGACAATCGGCTATCTCTACCTGATGACCTCATTTGCTTGGTTCTTGATCGGTGGCGTTTTGGCCTTGGCTCTTCGAAGTGAGTTGGCGCGTCCTGGAATGCAGTTCTTGAGTTACGAGCAGTACAACCAGATTTTCACAATGCATGGAACGATCATGCTCTTGATGTTTGCAACTCCGCTTTTTGTGGGTTTTGCAAATGTTGTTATGCCACTGCAGATCGGAGCAGCTGACGTAGCTTTCCCAAGACTTAACATGCTTTCTTATTGGCTGTACTTGTTTGGTGGAAGCATGGCATTTGCGGGCTTCTTAAGTCCCGGAGGCGCAGCCTCATTTGGTTGGACGGTATATGTACCACTCTCAAATGCAACATATTCCCCTGGCATTGGCGCTGATTTATGGTTAATCGGTCTAGCGCTGAGCGGTGTTGGAACTATTTTGGGTGGCGTTAACTTCATTACAACTATTTTCACGATGCGCGCACCAGGTATGACAATGTTTCGCATGTCAATCTTTTCTTGGAATGTCTTGCTCACATCGATTCTTGTTTTATTAGCCTTCCCACCGCTTGCAGCCGCATTGTTGGGCCTTGAATCAGATCGAATATATGGAACACATTTATTTGATCCAGCTAACGGTGGAGCGATGCTCTTTCAGCATCTCTTCTGGTTCTTTGGCCACCCTGAGGTTTATATTTTGGCGCTTCCTTTCTTTGGAATCGCTACAGAGATTTTGCCCGTCTTCAGTCGCAAGCCTATCTTTGGCTATAAAGGTTTAATCGCGGCAACGATTGCTATCTCTGCGCTATCGGTTTCGGTGTGGGCTCACCATATGTTTGCAACCGGTCAGGTGTTATTGCCCTTCTTCTCATTTATGACCTTCCTCATCGGCGTACCAACAGGTGTTAAATTCTTCAACTGGATTGGAACAATGTGGCGTGGTCATGTCACTTTCGAAACGCCTATGTTGTGGGTAATGGGATTCCTCGTTACATTTCTATTTGGCGGACTTACCGGCATCATTCTTGCTTCACCTCCTTTGGACTTCGCCGTTTCTGCTAGCTACTTCGTAGTAGCTCATTTCCATTATGTTTTATTTGGCACGGTTGTATTTGCTATGTTCGGTGGCTTCTATTTTTGGTGGCCAAAGATGACTGGCAAGATGCTCAATGAGCGTTTGGGTAAAATCCACTTTTGGACAACATTCTTCGGTTTCCATTTAACCTTCCTTATCCAGCACTGGTTAGGTATTAAGGGCTTCCCACGCCGCTACGCCGATTACCTAGCAACTGATGGCTTCACATTTATGAATACCATTTCTACCATCGGTTCATTCCTGTTAGCTTTCTCAATGATTCCATTCGCAATAAACGTCTGGATCACCCGAAAAGCCCCACTTGTTGGCGTCGATGATCCCTGGGGTTACGGTTCTTCTTTGGAGTGGGCTACATCGTGCCCACCACCGCGCCACAACTTCTTAACGATGCCGCGAATTTCTAGTGAGCGTCCGGCCTTTGATTTACACCATCCTCACATTAAGACAGAGGGGCACTAATATGAAGGTCAACTGGCAGCTTTTCGGGGGACTATCAGTTTTTTATGTATTGATGACCGTGATTTATTGGCAGGTCGGTGGCGAACCCGTAGGCGTTGGTGGAATGTTGTTGGCTGCATGTCTTGCAGGCATGGTCGGTTTCTATTTGTGGTTTACCCAAAAGCGCATTGGTGTTGTACTTCCTGAAGATAGCCTGACAGCTTTGATCGAAGATGGGGCTGGAGAACTCGGTTTTTATAGCCCGCATTCATGGTGGCCCCTTCCGGTTGCGTTGAGTGCCTGTGCCATGGGGTTGGGTTTAGCTATTGGTTGGTGGCTAACATTGATTGGGCTAGGCTCATTGATCATCAGTGTTATTGGAATGGTTACTGAATATGAGAAGCCACTCACCTCTGCTTCGCACTAAGTAAATCTTTTTGAAACCATCTCGATTTGCACCCGTAGTTTTTGTACTTCTATGGAGTACGGGTTTTGTTGGAGCTAAATATGCTTTGCCATACGCTGATCCATTTGTTCTTCTTGCAGCTCGAGTTCTAATAGCTTCACTGCTTCTATTTACCGTTGCAGCGGTTGTGAAATCTCCCATATCAATAGGTGTAGATGCGATAAAGAAGTCGGCAGTCATTGGAATCTTTTTGCACGCGGCATATCTGGGGGGAGTATTTTTCGCTATTTCACGAGGCCTTCCCGCAGGGGTAGCGGCAGTGATTACTAGCCTCCAACCAGTTCTAGTCTCAGTTTTGGCAGTTAAGTTCTTGGGAGAAAAACTGCGAAGGGTGCAACTCTTCGGACTATTTTTAGGTCTCATCGGAGTTGTTTTAGTGATAGGACCCAGCCTAAATAACAAACTTCCCTTTATTGGTATCTGTTCAGTTTTTCTTGCACTAGGTGGTAGCACCATAGCAACGCTTCTACAGAAAAAATTTGGCGCAGGTATTCCATTATTGACTGGCACTGCCTATCAATACTTGGCCAGCGGGGCAGTACTTGCTGCATTAGCGCTCATAACCGGTGGTGTGCGCATTCAGTGGACACTCCAGTTCACTGTGGCCTTTCTTTGGCTACTTTTTGGGCTCTCATTTGGTGCGATCCTCTTGCTTCTGTGGCTACTCAATACTGCAAGTGCAGCCTCGGTATCTTCCTTGATGTACTTAGTGCCTCCCGCCACAGCTTTTGAGGCTTATCTGCTCTTTGGTGAAAGAGTAAACACCCAGGGCTTCCTTGGAATAGGAATATGCGCCCTAGGTGTTTGGCTCGTAATGCGCGCTACGAACTAGTGATGCTCAATCTCTTTTAGATCTTCAGCACTTACCTTTGGAAGTCCCACTGCGTGAGCTTTACTTAAGCGAGAACGCACCTTGTTCTTAATTGCACCAGGGCGCTTTACACCACGTGCATCGGTTGCACTAAATTCGAGCGCAGGTGCTTGCTCGTGCGAGGTAAGAATGAAGCGCTTTTGATCGCTAATTGGCGCATGAACTTCAACAAATTCACCACTTGGCATACGAACAAGGCGGCCAGTTTCTAGTCCATGTAATACTAAATCCCGATCAGCGCGTTGAAGTGATAGACAAAGGCGCTTGGTAATGACGAATGCGAGTGGTGGTAAAACGAAGATGCTAATACGCGAGAACCACATAATCTCATTGATAGATAAGTGAAAATTAGTCGCGAAAATATCATTACCACCATTGATTAAGGCAACCATCACAAAGGTTATTGACATGACGCCAAGGGCGGTTCGATTGGGCACGTTGCGTGGACGATCTAGCAAGTGATGCTCACGCTTATCACCCGTAATCCAACTCTCAATAAATGGATAGAAGGCCATTCCGGTAAAGACGATTCCAGGAACGATAAGCGCCGGAATCATAATGTTCCAAGAAATTGTGTGACCAAAAGCGTGGGTCTCTAATGGCGGAGACATACGAACTAAACCATCGAGCCAACCCATATACCAATCTGGCTGCGAGCCAGCAGAAATTTGACCAGGTGTATAGGGACCATAGAGCCAGATTGGGTTGATCGATGCAACGGCCGATAAAAACGCGATGATTCCAAAGACTATGAAGAAGAAGCCACCGGCTTTAGCCATGTAGACAGGGAGAATTGGATGCCCAACAACATTTTTCTCAGTCCGACCAGGGCCCGGAAATTGAGTGTGCTTTTGGTACCAGACCAACATGACGTGAATTGTAATTACCGCTAAAAATGCCCCAGGAATCAACAAGATATGGAGAGTAAAAATTCTCGGCAAGAAACCAACCCCTGGGAACTCTCCGCCAAATAGGAAGAAGGAGACGTAGGTTCCAACTAATGGAATAGCTTGAATAATCGCTGAAGTAATTCGCAAGCCAGTTCCCGAAAGAAGGTCATCGGGGAGCGAGTATCCAAATAGACCTTCGACGAATCCCAAAGTGAGCAAGAGGATTCCAAGAATCCAGTTAAATTCTCGTGGCTTTCTAAAAGCACCAGTAAAAAAGACACGCAAAAGGTGGGCAACAATTGCTGCCATGAAAATATTAGCGGCCCAGTGGTGGATTTGACGCATCAACAATCCACCGCGAATTTCAAAAGAGATATCTAGTGTGGAGGCATATGCCGCCGACATTTTTATACCCTTCAATGGCTCATAGACACCATCGTAAATCACATCACGCTGTGAAGGATCAAACCACAAAGCTAAAAAGGTTCCAGAGAGCAGCAAGATTACGAAGGAGTACATGCACACTTCACCGAGCATGAATGACCAGTGGTCGGGGAAGACCTTATTGAGTGATTTTTTGACCCACCCAGCAGCGCCGATGCGCTCATCGACGAAGTTGGCGGCATTTCCAAGTCTTTGTTCGGCAGTTGTCATTGTGAGTTACGCTCCCAGAAGCTAGGTCCAACAGGTTCACTAAATGGTGCACGAGCGATTAAATAGCCTTGATCATCAACGGTGATGTCTAACTGCGGCAATGGTCGGGCCGCGGGTCCAAAAATTACTTTTGCTCCCCGTGTCACATCGAATGTTGATTGATGGCATGGGCACAGAAGGTGTTTGGTCTGTTGTTCATAGAGCGCCACTGCACAGCCCATGTGTGAGCAAATCTTTGAAAATGCGATTATTCCATCATGAGTCATCGCCAATTTTTCAGGGGTTAATTGAAAATCCTCTGGGCGCAGGCGAATAAGTAGTACAGGGTCCTTTGCAACATCGCTGAGCAGGCGTTCAGTGCCTTCAGCGAGAGCTGGCAGAGTTTGAACAACTGCACCTACTTCAAGGTCAGAGGCCAAAATTGGTCGGTTACCTGGATCGGTCACTAAGCGAGTCCCAGCCTTCCAACTAGTTGACTCTAGAAGCTTCTTTGGTAGCGGACCCAAGTCGCGCAATAGAAGAACAGGCGGAAGTGCAAATAGACCAAGTGAGAATCCAAGGGAGCGCTTGATTAAACTTCTGCGACCAAGTTTAACTTCGGCGGCAGCATGCTTAACTGTTTTTACTAACTCATCACGGTCCTCATCCGAGGATCGAAACTCATGGCGATAGTTAACAACTTCGGTTTCAGGCATAAGAGTTTTAGCCCAGTGAATGGCGCCCATGCCAAGAAATAAAAGCGAGAATGCCATGCCAAGGCCAAGTCCCAGCTGGTGTGCGTTTTGGTCTCCCATGACAGGAATAAAAATAAATACATCAGTTGCCACAAAAACATAGGAGTAAATCAGCAGTAGTGATGAAAGGCCAGAGAGAGTAAAGAGAATTGCAACTTGTCGCTCTGCACGTTTTTCAGCTTTTGGATCGGTGTCTGCGTGGCGCAATACGTGTGGAGCTGCTCCAGGATCTTGTAGTTGCTCGATTTCCTTAGACACGTCACTCATCTCGCTTTCGTTGTTAACCATACAGCTATACCAATGAGCACACCAAGACCAAGCACCCAGGCTAAGAGGCCTTCAGTAACTGGCCCAATGCGACCCATGGTGGCTCCACCCAAGTTGGGTTCATTCTCTGCAGCTTTAATCCACTTGATTAGAGAAAGTTTTTCAGCTGGAGTAACTGTTTTATCACTAAATACTGGCATTGATTGAGGGCCGGTAATTAAAGCTTCATAGATATATTTAGGCTCCACACCCATAAGTGTTGGTGCGTATTTTCCCTGAGTTAAAGCCCCACCTTGTCCGGCAAAGTTATGACACATTGCGCAGTTATTTCTAAATAACTCTCCACCCTCTGCAGTATTACCATCGCGTTCATAATTAAGAACGGAATCGGTTGGAATTGCAGGTCCAGGTGCAAGGGACGCTACATAGGCTGCTAGAGCCGCTGTTTGTTCTGCGTTATAAACTGGTGGTTTGCGCATGGCTTGCGTACTCATATCGGCCATTGGCATGCGTCCTGTGCCAACCTGGAAGTCCACCGAAGCCGCGCCAACACCGATAAGAGACGGCGCAATTGCACCACCTTCAGAATTTAATCCGTGGCACGAAGAACAGCCTTTGAGGAAAATCTGCTTACCTTCATCGATCGCTGCGGTTCGCGCATAACTACTTGGAGATTGTTTAACGGTGGCGCTAGCAACATTGAAGGTAGTCCCGATAGCCAAGAGCGCTAAAACAAGAAGAAATGGAGCTGCAGCTCTATGCCTGCGGTAGCGAGAAAGACGCTTCATAGTGTGGATTGCCCCTTTACTTAATTAGGTAGATCGCCGAGAAGAGCGCGATCCACACAACATCAACGAAGTGCCAGTAATACGAAACGACTATTGCAGTAGTTGCTTGCCCGTGTGTGAAGCGACGTGCTTTAGCTACTCGGACAATTACGATCAGGAATGCAATCAGGCCGCCGGTCACGTGAAGCCCGTGAAATCCTGTTGCAATATAAAAGACCGAACCAAATGCAGTCGATGAGAGCGTTAGGCCTTCATGTACAAGTGATGCGTATTCGTAAATCTGTCCTCCAACGAAGAATGCACCCATCAGAAAAGTAAGTGAAAACCATTCGCGCATTCCCCATTTATTTATTTGGTACATCTTGCCGGATTTACGGCTTTGAAAGCGTTCAGCGGCAAAAACGCCAAACTGACAAGTAACTGATGAGAGAACTAAGACAGTTGTATTCAATGCGGCAAAAGGGATATTCAAAAGATGATTTGATTCCAACCAAATTTTCGGACCCTGCACGCCTCGTGTGGTGAAGTAGATAGCAAATAAGGCGGCAAAGAACATGAGCTCACTGGAGAGCCAGACAATTGTTCCCACGGCTACGGCGTTGGGGCGTGTGATTTTATGGTGGGCCGATACGGATGTGCTGGACATAGGCGTGATTATTCCCTAAAACCGGCTCGCTGTCCTGCAGCAACCTGCGTCTCGAGTGCGACATGAGCGAAAATTGGCATGAGACACGTCACTCTAAAAACACCTACTAATCGGGTTGGGGGTTTGCCCAGTAACGCTTTAGAATTGCGTTTATGAGTGCATCACATGTTAAAAAGCAGATCCTGGTCTACTCCCATGACTCCTCGATTAGGGCGGTTATCGTTGCAGCTCTAGGTCGCAAAGTCGCATCTGATATTGCAGAGCACGTGATCCATGAATTTGCTACTGGCCCAGCTTTACGTTCATATGTAGATTCACACAAGAATATTGATTTATTTATTTTAGATGGGGAAGCGAACCCTGAGGGTGGAATGGGAATAGCTCGGCAGTTAAAGGATGAAGTTTTCAACTGTCCTCCAGTACTTTTGATCACCGGCCGAGTTCAAGATACATGGTTAGCAGCGTGGTCGTTGGCGGAGGCATCAGTTGTTCACCCAATTGATCCATTCACTTTGGCTAACAGTGCTGCGCAACTGCTGCGTGGGTCGCATCTGGCAACTGCTTAACCTGTCTGTATGTCAGACCAGTTGTGGAAGCTCCACTTATCAACATTAGATAGTGGGTTAGACCTTCTGCCGATTAACGTTCAGTGGTGCATGCGTGAAATTCTTGAAGGACGTGCCGAGAACGAGCGAATCAAAGAGTTTCTTTTAGCACTTAAAACCAAAGGTGAAACCGCAGAAGAAGTCGGTGCGCTCATTGCCCAGATGTATGAACACTGTGCACCCATAACCATCAACGAACGATCCGTGGATACTGTAGGCACGGGTGGCGATGGCGCACACACAATTAATATCTCTACTACCTCAGCAATTATCGCTGCGGCAGCTGGCGCAAAAGTAATTAAACACGGTAACCGCGCTGCCTCCTCCAAATCTGGAGCTGCAGACTTACTTGAGGCGTTAGGCATATGCATAACGCTTGATGGCAAAGGCGTGGAAAAGAGTTTTAACGAGCTGGGTATTGGTTTTTGTTTTGCACCAGTTTTCCATCCCGCAATGCGCTTTGCTGGGCCGGCACGCAAAGAGCTCGGCGTACCAACTGTCTTTAATATTTTGGGACCACTTGCTAATCCAGCCAAGCCGCAAGCTGCTGCAATTGGTGTTGCAAACGAGCAAATGCATTTAGTGATGGCGCAAGTTTTAGGAGATCGAGGCGTTGATGGCTTTGTTTTCCGTGGTGATGATGGACTTGATGAAATCACGTTAGCGACGACAACGTCGGTTCTAACGATTGGTCAAGGAGAGATCAGAAGTGATCTCCTAGATCCCTTAGATTTCTCGATTGCGCGTGCGCCTATTTCGGCTTTAGCAGGGGGAGATGCAAGCGAAAATGCACGAATCACGAGAGCGATTTTTGCCGGTGAATCTGGCGCACCACGGGATGCGGTTGTATTGAACGCGGCCGCTGCTATCGCTGCATACGAAGGTCGATTTGAACTTGGTTTACATGATCGAATCGCCGGTGGCATTGATAAAGCAGTGAAAGCTATCGATTCTGGGGCAGCAACTAAATTGTTATCGCGATGGGCAGAACTTTCGCAGAGTTTGTCGTAACCTTTCGCCATGGCAGTAGAAACAGCGCCCCCAGGATGGATGCAAGATTGGTCTGCATCTGGCAGTGGCAAAAACGCGCACATAGGTATTTTATTAGTCCATGGATTTACCGGCGCGCCTCCTTCGATGCGGCCATGGGGAGAATTCTTTTTAGCTAAGGGCTACACAGTACGAATTCCACTATTGCCCGGACATGGAACAAAACCAGAAGACCTCAATAAAGTTAAATGGCAAGAATGGCCCGCTAAAGTTCAAAGCGAATTAGAGGAGTTATTTAAGAGCTGTGATCAAGTATTTATCTGTGGTCTCTCAATGGGCGGCGGCACCAGTTTGTATATTGCTGAAAATAATAATGAGCGTTTAAGTGGAATCATTCTGGTAAACCCAATGATTCACGTACCTTTTATTTCAGCACCGGTTGGCTATCTTTTATCGCGTTTCCAAAAACTACGCACATCTGTTGGTAACGATATTAAACGTCCTGGCATTACCGAACATGGATATGACGCCTTACCAACGCGTGGGATTCACCAGCTTTTGATCATGTTGAAAATTACGCGCCAGAATCTCAGAAAAGTTACAATCCCAGTACAGCTCTTTCATAGCGTTGAAGACCATACGTTGCCCGTTTCTAATACCGAGATCATCATGGCTGGCTTAGGTTCAGCCAATAAATCACGCATTGAACTCGTTAATTCTTATCACGTAGCAACGCTGGATTATGACCAAGAACTAATATTTCAAAACTCCCTTACGTTCATTCAGAGCCTTTCGAAGTAATAAGGAATATGCAAATCAATCCTTATCGATGGTGGAAGAGTTTATTTCGTTCACCTCGCGAACCTCGCCTGGATCCTCTGAATAATTCTTTTCGACGAATGCGATTTGGGCAGACAGCAAGTGGCGGACTCAATGGCACGTTAGGTCGGCGACTAGGTAACTATGAGAATCCGACTCCACTAGATCAAGAGGAGCTTTAATTGCTCAATCAAGAGAAACTACTGCTCCACATGGCATGGGCAAATCAATTTGTTTTGGACAAGCTTGGACAGTTAACTGAAGAGGATTGGAAACTTCAACTCACCAAAGAAGATTGGAGCGTTCAAGAACTTGCCAATCACATCGTGCTCGCTGCTGGGGGATATGCCCATCGAATAAGCGGCACAGCAGTTTCGACAGGCCTGGATCAAAAGATGGTTATTCCACTTCCAGATCTGCAGAAATACTGTGCGGAAGCCGATGAGATTTTAAGGATCGAATCGCACAAATCTGATGAGATCAACACATATATACGTGACGGTAAAAATATTGAGCGGTCGCGTTCTACGATTATTTCGCAGTCGATTCATCATGCGACTGAACATCGTGCGCAGATTTCCGACACATTGAAAGTGCATGGAATCCGAATTTTGGATTTAGATGAAATCGATTTATGGGCATTCTCGGATTGCGCGGGTGAAATAAATTCACCTGAATAATCGCGAACCGATTATCTCAACACCACGGTTAGAACTTCATCACATTGCAGTTGATGAGTTAATTTCACTCTTTGAAAACCCTGAAGATACATGGATCTATAACGATAAGAGCTACACAAATCCGTATAGAGAGTTGATGGATGCCTCGGGACCTCTGAGTTGGCGCGTTCCACAAGTAAAGAAAGATAGTTCAGTTAATCGGTGGTTCGTCAGGTGGATTGTTGTGAAAGAGAGTGCTCAGATAATTGGCAGTACCAGTTTCCATGCCGCTCCCGATAAAGATGGAATGCTCGAAATTGGTTTAGGTATTCATAAAAATTTCCGTAGCCAGGGGTACGGTTTCGAGGCCCTAAAAGGTATGTGGAGTTGGGCCTGCACACATCACGAGGTAAAAACTCTCAGGTACACAGTCTCTGCAGATAATGCGGCGTCAGTCGCCTTAGTAAAAAAATTCGGATTTATTCATGTTGGTCAACAGATTGATGACATCGATGGTCCAGAAGAAGTTTATGAATTGAGTGCGCAGGAGTTTAAAAGCCTATTTTAGAAGTGGACCGTACTGGGATCGAACCAGTGACCCCCACAATGTCAATGTGGTGCTCTACCGCTGAGCCAACGATCCTTGCTGTTGGGAAATCATACCCCACGATATTTATAAATATCAGCGCCCGAAATCATCCTCAATTCGTTCAATATCATCTTCGCCAAAGTAACTTCCTGTCTGGACTTCAATAAATACAACGTCATCGCTGCCGATATTTTCGATGCGATGAAGCACGCCAACTGCTATGTCGGCAGTGTTGCCGGCGTTTAACTCAGTAATCTGGCCATCAATTGTTATACGTGCCGATCCTGCGACGATAAACCAATGCTCTGCACGTTTTTGGTGACGTTGATAAGACAAGCGCTTTCCTGGAAGAACCCAGATACATTTAACTTTGTGTGAATCACTTTCCTGCAGGATTTCATAACGTCCCCACGGTCGCGTTGAATCGTTCATGGGATGAAGCCTTCCATATCTTCTTATCTAATAATGGAGGTCGGGACGGGATTTGAACCCGTGTAGAGGGATTTGCAGTCCCTTGCCTGGCCTCTCGGCCACCCGACCAATTACACATCGCCACGGCGATTTATCAGAGCGGACGACCGGGTTCGAACCGGCGACCTGAACCTTGGCAAGGTTCCGCGCTACCAACTGCGCTACGTCCGCGAGGAGGGAAAATCTATCGTAGGTAGGGCATAAGCGCCAAAGTGGGTAGTAAATCGATAGCGTTCTGCTGTGAACAGCGGTGAAGCCAACTTCTGGATGAATGGGCGTCTGGCCACCGATTTGATTGAGATCTCACATGACCCTGCAGCTTTAGATGATGGCGGATTCTGGGCGGTCTCTACAACTTTTGAAGGCGAGTTCACCGCAGCAAAATTTGCAACGGTTGTAAGTTCGCAGTTCCCATTCCAAGCGTGGGAACCTCTAGTCGGCATGTGGTCATCATCTAAGAGCCAGGATGATTACATGGCATATGTTGAAAAAATACAGCGCCATATTTCAGAAGGTTGGGTGTATCAAGTAAATGCTTGCCGAGAGTTGCGGCACGAGATTGATCCTTCGATAAATCTGCGCGGATTGTTTTCAGAGATATTAAAAAATAATCCCGCACCGTGGGCCTCCTATTTGGAAATCCCCGGATTAAATATCGCATCTGCCTCGCCGGAACTTTTCTTATCTCGCACAGGTAACCACATGCGTACTTCTCCAATTAAGGGAACACAGCTGCCAGGTCAGACTCATTTTGGCGCAAAAGATATCGCTGAAAATATCATGATTGTCGATTTGATGAGAAATGATTTAGGGGCAATTTGTAGGAGCGGTTCCGTTACGGTTCCACGCTTATTAGCATCAGAATCGCATCCCGGTTTAGTGCATTTAGTTTCAGATATAGAAGGTGAGTTGAGGAGCGGCATTAGTTGGAGCGAAATTATTGCAAAACTTCATCCTCCTGGATCCATAAGTGGAGCGCCTAAGTCCTCGGCTATTTCAGTTATCGAAGATAATGAAGGCAAACGCGGCCCTTATTGCGGCATCTTAGGATGGGTTCAAGGCGATGCATGTGAACTATCTGTTGCAATACGAATCTTTTACAAGGATGACGCGCTTCGTTTTGGCACCGGTGCTGGAATCACCTGGTCGAGCGACCCCCTTAGTGAGTGGGAAGAAACCCAGTTAAAGGCACGTCGTTTGATTTCTATCGCCGGGGGAGAACTTGGATGAAGATTATATTTAACGGTGAACTCGTTGATATTGAAAAAACACCGTGCAACGAATTGGGTTGGCTTATTGGTGCTGGGATTTTTGAAACTATACGAACGGTTAACGGGCAGCCCTATGCGCTTGGTCTTCACTTACAACGTGGATACCAAAGTGCCGCATTGTCTGCTATTGCGATTCCAGTAGTAGATGTTGTCAAAGAATCCATCACCACATTACTAGCGTGCGAACCGCACGACGATGGTCTGTTAAGAGTTTCATTCGATAAAAGTGGCCAATGGGCTGCAGTCCATCTTGCTTACCAACCTGTCATCACCTCTGCCAACGTAGGCATTCACCCTGAAGCCCTTATTTCTCATGGAGCAACCTTGAAGAGCTATCCATATGAACATCGCCTATCCATTTTGGAAGAGGCACGATTATTGGGCTTTGACGAGACGATTGTTTGTAATACCGAAGGAAATATTTGCGAGGGTGCGGTTTCCAACATCATTGTGCGCATCGATGGGCAGTGGGTTACTCCACCATTAAGTGATGGAGTCTTGCCTGGAATTATGCGAGATCTGGTAAATGAAAACTGCGATGTTCATATTCAATCGATACCTCTTGCAAGAATTGACGAGATCACCGCAGCAATTCTGCTCAATAGCCTTCGAATCGCGCAAGAAGTTCACGCTATACAAGGCCGTCCATTACAGCCATCACATGCCTTCGTTGCCGAAATAAAGGCGATGGTCCGACTTCATTCGGTAGGCTAGGCACATGTCAACGATAAATATCACGGTAGATGGTCAGGCACAATCGGTAGAGTCCGATATTCGCCCCACCCATCTATTTGCCGAAAATAAAGATATTGTCGTCGCACGGATTAATGGCGCAGTCAGGGATCTTTGGACAGATCTTGTTGAGGGCGATGCTGTAGAGAGCGTATCTATTTCATCTCCTGATGGTCTGGCAGTTTTGCGACATTCAACTGCGCACGTGATGGCTCAAGCAGTGCAAGAAGTTTATGCAAACACTCGTCTTGGTATCGGCCCACCAATTAAAGATGGTTTTTATTACGACTTCGACCCAACAAATACTTTCAATCCCGATGATCTTATAAAGATTGAAAGTGCCATGCGTAAGATAGTTAAAGAAGGTCAACGTTTTCGTCGTCGCGTTACAACTGAGGCTGATGCGCTCAAGGAACTCGCTCACGAACCATATAAATGCGAGCTCATCGGCATTAAAGGTTCTGCCGGCGAAGAAGCTAGCGTTGAAGTGGGTGGGACAGAGTTAACTATCTATGACAATTTGGGTCGTGATGGCAATCCAGTGTGGAGCGACTTATGCCGTGGCCCGCATCTGCCATCAACAAGAAATATTCCCGCCTTTAAATTAATGCGCACAGCAGCGGCATATTGGCGCGGCTCTGAAAAGAATCCCATGCTCCAACGAATCTATGGAACGGCATGGCCTTCACAAGATGAACTCAATGGTTATTTGGAGCTTTTGGCCGAAGCTGAAAAGCGAGATCACCGTCGACTAGGTACAGAACTCGATCTCTTTTCATTCCCAGAAGAGATTGGCTCAGGTTTAGCAGTCTTTCATCCCAAGGGCGGAATCGTTCGTCGAGCAATGGAGGATTACTCACGCAAACGCCATGAAGATGAGGGTTATGAGTTTGTCTATTCTCCGCATTTAACGAAGGCCGCACTCTTTGAAACCTCTGGACATTTGCAGTGGTATGCCGAAGGTATGTATCCACCCATGATTTTGGATGAGGAACTGCACGCCGATGGAACTATTAAACGTGCAGGGCAGCAGTACTACATGAAACCGATGAACTGCCCATTCCATAATCTGATTTATCGCTCACGTGGACGTTCTTATCGCGAGCTGCCATTGCGTTTATTTGAATTTGGAACGGTTTATCGTTATGAAAAATCAGGCGTACTTCATGGCATTACTCGCGCGCGTGGCTTTACACAAGATGATGCACACATTTACTGCACGAAAGAACAAATGGTAGGTGAATTAGATTCACTTCTAACTTTCGTACTCAATCTTCTGCGAGATTATGGCCTTAATGATTTCTATTTGGAGCTCTCTACTCGCAATCCCGAAAAATCTGTGGGCGAAGATAGCGACTGGGCCGAGGCGACCGATGCTTTACGCAAAGCTGCAAGCGCACAGAACTTAGAGCTTGTATTAGATGAAGGCGGCGCAGCTTTCTATGGTCCAAAGATTTCGGTTCAAGCAAAAGATGCAATTGGTCGCACATGGCAAATGTCTACAATCCAAGTGGATTTCCAACTTCCGGCGAGGTTTGAACTTGAATTTGCCGCTGCAGATGGATCTCGCCAACGTCCAGTGATGATTCACCGCGCGCTTTTTGGTTCGATTGAGCGCTTTTTTGGCGTTCTCACTGAGCATTATGCAGGTGCGTTTCCACCATGGTTAGCGCCAGTTCAAGCTATTGGTATTCCAGTCGCCGATGCTTTTGCCGATTACTTAGCCGATGTCATTAAGCAGATGCGTAGTTCTGGAATCCGTGCTGAGCTTGATAGCTCTGATGATCGCATGCAGAAAAAGGTTCGTAACGCCCAACTTCAGAAGATTCCTTTTATGGTGATCGCTGGCGAGGAAGATCAAGCGGCTAAGGCCGTGTCATTCCGTTATCGAAATGGTGAGCAAAAAAATGGAATTCCAATCGCCGATGCAATCGCGCAAATTAAGAAGATCGTCTCTGAACGGACTCAGGTTTGATGTATGGCAATTGATGGTGCTGGAATGCCCGATGGCTGGCAACGGTTATGGGCGCCCCACCGCCTAGATTATCTACGCGGTGAAAATCGCCCACTAGAGGGTAATGATATTGAGTGCCCCTTCTGTCGAATTCCACAACTGAAGGATCAAGATGGATTAATTGTTTTCCGTGGCGTCCATGCATTTGTAGTAATGAATTTGTATCCATATAACCCAGGGCATCTCTTGGTGTGTACCTACCGACATGTTGCCGATCTCACCGATTTATCTAACGACGAGAGGAATGAAATCTCGGAACTCAGTTCACACGCAATGAAAACTATTCGAAAAGTTTCATCGCCGGCAGGATTTAACTTAGGAATGAACCAAGGTGCAGTATCAGGGGCTGGAGTTGCCGAGCACATTCATCAACATGTTGTGCCACGCTGGAGCGGTGATGCAAATTTCATGCCTATTATTGGTAAGACGAAAGTGCTTCCGCAGTTATTGATGTTAACCAGAGATGAGATTGCGCAAGCTTGGTAGTTTTAGTTAAGTTTGCCTAAGTATTCACGGACGATGTCCACGCCAATTCCTTTTTCAATCCACAATGGAATCGCGGGAAAAAGAAGTCCGGCCTCAAATGCACCTAACCCGAGAGAGTCATTGAGCTCTAAGTATTCATCTCTAAACTCTTGGACCAAAGTTTCATGTTCAGGTTCACATGGCTGATCAGTCGCAGGATCTGAGTTGTAATCGATTACACGCATTGTTTGCAGCGAAATCAATGCGCACGGTAGGCCCTCCTCATCGTGAAGAACTAAATATGGCGTTGCCACCTGGTCAAATACTCGATTAGCTAGCATCACTGCATCATCAAAATCGGCAGTCGAGTCGGCAAGTTGTGTTACAACTACTAGCCGTGGAGTTTGAAACTCATCGACACTTTGCCAGAGATCAATTGTTGCTTGATCGATCCCCATAGCTGGGTTGATCACAAAAATTGCGCAATCGGCCTCAGGTTTAGCTTCGACCGCAAGAGCCCCACCAAATACCTCGGCTACGGCAGCAGGGTCGGCGCTAAGGTGACCGTATACGGCAATCGTCATGGGGGATGTTTGGGTTTTCACGTGCTCAGCCTACGATGGGACCTGATGATTAGTCGTACTTTGAAACCAGCGGTTACGAGATTAATAACACCCGTAGCCAGGTTTGCTCTGCGAATTGGTATTACGCCCAATGCAGTCACGTGGGCAGGAGCGGTGGGAGTCGTTGCCTCGGCCCTGTATTTCTATCCTCGTGGAGATTTTTTTCTAGGAACCGCGGTTATTTTTATCTTTGCTCTGAGCGATCTCTTCGATGGAACTATGGCGCGAATATCAAAATCTGGTGCCAGCAAGTGGGGCGGATTCCTTGATTCGACCATCGATCGTATTACTGACTCATCAATTCTCATTGGAGTAACAATCTATTTGATCGGCGCTAATGATTCGTTGAGCCCAGTCGTCTTAGTGAGCTTAGTCAGCGGAATGCTGGTTCCCTATATTCGCGCTAAGGCAGAGATTTATCAGATTCAATGCAGTGGTGGAATCGCAGAACGAACAGAGCGGTTAATGATTTCTTTGTCAGCAGTTGCACTCGACGGATTGGGCATTCCATACGTATTAGCTGTTGGAATGTGGTTACTAGCGATTCTTGGGTGCATCACCGTCGTACAGAGAATGATTATTGTGAAGCGAGCTCTTAGTTAAATGATGCAGACAATATCGGCGTGGGGGTATTTTTCTGCCTGGCGCGTTCTGCGTTGGCTTCCAGAAGCCTTTGTCTACTCGACTGCTAATCGTTTAGCCGATCGGCTAACGAAGCTAAATGGTAAAAGTGTCTCGCGGCTGCGTTCTAACTTGGCTAGGACGCAACCCCAGATCACTTCATTAGATTTAGAGATTTTGTTATACAAAGCGATGAGATCCTCACTTCGCTATTGGTGTGACACATTTAGGTTTCCAGATTGGTCTACTTCACGCATCATGGAGACTGTAACTACTACGAACGAATATCTGCTCTTGGATGCCATAGCTGCAGGGAAAGGGGCGATTGTAACTCTGCCCCATGTTGGCAACTATGACCATGCAGCAGCGTATTTTTGTGGCAAAGGTGCAAAGATCGTTACGGTTGCCGAACATTTAAAACCTGAAGCGTTATTTAAAAAGTTCATGGATTATCGCGCTGCATTTGGCATGGAAGCGCTACCACTTGATGGTCGTGTTATTCCCACGTTGGCACAACGTTTACGCACAGGCTGCGTCGTTGCCCTGGCTGCAGATCGTGATTTATCGAGAACAGGAATCGATGTTACTTTTTTCGGTGGCCCAGCTCGCATGCCCGCAGGCCCGGCAATACTTGCACTAAAGACCGATGCACCATTGATTTGTGCGATGATTTCCTATACGGACATCGGCATTCATATTGAGTTTGAACTAGTGCCAATTCCGACACAGGGAAGTGAAAATGAACGTGTAGCGCAGATCGTTCAAAATAGCGCCGATCTATTTGCTATGGGCATTGCACGTTATCCCCAAGATTGGCACATGATGCAGCGAATTTGGGTCGATGGAGATTTTAAGGATCGCGAATAATGCTGACCAAGAAACTAAAGATTGGAATTGTTTGCCCTTATGGCTGGGACACACCTGGGGGAGTACAGAACCATATTCGTGACTTGGCGGAATTTCTCATCGCTGCAGGCCATTCGGTTTCAGTGCTTGCCCCTGCCATCGATGAATCGACACTTCCTGACTATGTTGTGAGCGCAGGAAAACCAATTTCAATCCCTTACAACGGAGCGGTAGCGCGAGTTCTATTTGGACCCATTGCTTTCAGCCGCGTTAAGCATTGGATCAGCCAGGGGGGTTTTGACCTCTTGCATCTTCATGAACCGGCAATTCCATCAATTTCATTATTAGCATGCTGGGCCGCTGAAGGTCCGATGGTGGGAACTTTTCATGCTGCAGCAAAACATCAAAAAGTAATTTATGCGATCGGACCTATTCTAGAACCTGCAATAGAAAAACTCTCGGCCCGCATTGCAGTCTCTGAAGCGGCACGACTGACACTGACGAATCATTTAGAGACTGATGCTGTTGTGATTCCAAATGGAATTTATGCAACGAGGTATGCCAACGGAACACACCAAGAAAAGTGGAGCGGGAACACTATTGGTTTCATTGGTCGCTTTGAAGAGCCAAGAAAAGGTTTACAGGTTTTAATCGATGCGCTACCAATCATCGCCCGATTTGCACCCGACGTAAAAGTATTTGTGGCCGGACCTGGCGATGCAGCGGATGTAATCAAGGAGATTGATCCTCAGTTACGCAAGCGATTTGAATTTTTAGGGCGAATCAGCGAACAGGATAAGGCGGACTTTATGGCTTCAGTGGCCATCTATGTTGCGCCAAATACTGGTGGAGAATCATTTGGCATTATTTTGGCTGAAGCTCTCGCTGGCGGGGCGTGTGCGGTTGCAAGTGATATCCCAGCATTTGATTCCTTATTAGGGGGTGGCGAATATGGCGCACTCTTTGAATCTGAGAACTCAACTGAATTGGCTAAGGTTATTATCGATTTATTGCGCGATGACACCAAACGTGCGGAATTAGCACATGCCGGTAAGGCCCATGCTCAGATATTTGATTGGGAAGTCGTAGCTAAACAAATATTCTCGATTTATGAGATGGCTTTAGTCGGGGGAGAAGGCGTTACTTTGGTTTCGGATAGCAGAACGTGGAATCGTTTTCTCAATCGTGACGAGGAAAAGAGATGAAAACTCCTCTGCTAATAATTTTAATAATCTTAATATTTGCTTGGTACTTATCTTTTTTGGCCACCAGATTAGATCGCTTGCATCACCGTGTTGAGACAAGTTGGGCCAATCTTGATGGCTTACTGCAGCGAAGAGCTGCAATCGCTTTAGAGATCGCTCGTAGCGATTTTGCAGATCCAGCTTCTACATTGTTGCTGACATCTGCGGCCTATCAAGCTCGCGAGGCTACGGTGCAAGATCGTTCTGGTGCCGAGTCGGCCTTATCTGGTGCTTTAGCTCTATTACTGATCGATGGACAGACTCACGCAAGCTCATCCGAACGAATATTGCTCGAAGAGTTATCAGCTCTGACTGCGAAGATACGGATAGCTATCTCCATTCACACCGATTCGGTGTCCTCCACCCAGGCTGTCCGTAAGAGAGTGGCAATTCGTCTCTTCCGCTTAGCGGGCACTGCTCCATTGCCAGTCACATATGAGTTCGAAACTGATGCGCTCTAGATTCTTTCTATGCAGCGGCATCGCAATACTTTCTCTTACTCTTGCAAGCTGTGGCACAGTGTCGACATCAATAGGGCACTTCAAACCCAATCCTATTGAAACGAACCTTCTTAGCGGTCGAGAAGGCGTCAATGGCAAAGTGCTTGCCGTCAAAATCGATGATACAAATATGGCGCACCCACAAATTGGCATCGAAGACGCCGATGTTGTCTATATCGAGCAAGTAGAGGGTGGGCTTACGAGGTTGGCTGCAATTTTTTCTTCTCGTCTTCCTACTGAAATTGGTCCGATACGAAGTGCGCGTATTTCAGATATCGAAATTCTAAGTCAATATGGTCGAGTCGCATTTGCTTACAGTGGGGCCCAGAAGAAGTTGTTGCCAGTGATTGCTGCGGCTAATCTGCAAAATCTAGGTGCCCAAGCACAACCACCAACGATTTACACACGCGATCCCACTCGAGTAAATCCATATTCAATGGTCTTGCGTGCAGATCTCTTAATGGCAAAGATTATTGAAAAAGGTTATCAGGTTGATAGTGCGAAAACAGTCGGATGGAGTTTTGGTAAAGCACCTTCATCGGGGGTTCCCATCACTTCGGTAACGATGCACTGGCCAGCGGCGCGTTATGGTGCAGAGTGGTCACCAAGTGAAAAATGTTGGCTTCTTTTTCATAATTCAAATCCTGATGTTGTCAGAACAGGTAAGCAGTTATGCCCCACAACTTTAGTTATCCAATTAGTTGCAATTACCGATTCGGAGTATTACGACAAAGTCGGGGGAGTGACACCATTTTCGAATACCGTTGGTAGCGGTAGTGGATTTATTCTCAGAGATGGTCAATCTTTTGCTAGTACGTGGGTTCGAATTAGCGCAGATGTTGGAACTACGTGGAGGAATGCGCAAGGGGTACCTATTCTTTTCGCACCAGGCCAGATCTGGGTAGCCCTAACGGCAAAGGCCCCAGATTTCACGCACCCGATTCCCCAAGCGAGCCCCACAGCAACAAAGTAGGATGTGTCCTCTCATAGAGCGAAGAAAATCGGAGAACGGTAATGGCTGAAGTAACAGGTACGGGACGAGTCAAGCGCGGTATGGC
>Ga0194055_10000161_pt1 | contig 51090 bp, 34 predicted proteins | sample SepL449m_MetaG_FD_155482 | JGI IMG/M metagenome (GOLD analysis project Ga0194055, IMG submission 155482) | Anoxic zone freshwater microbial communities from boreal shield lake in IISD Experimental Lakes Area, Ontario, Canada - Sep2016-L442-9m | ecosystem: Environmental > Aquatic > Freshwater >... | reverse complement strand
TAACTTTATCAACATTAATTTCTCGATATTTTTTAGAGTACATCAATTTTGCTTCAGTATTTTTTTTATAATATAAATCACTTCGTTCTAATATTTTTTTTTTATTTTTATTATAATACTCTACTTGGTGTTCTTTAATACATAATTTACATCTACCTTCATATTTTTGAGTGTCCTTACGAAGAATAAATTCGGTTAACTCTTTTTCTATCTTACATTTCGTACAAACTTTCATAACAATAAATATCCATTTTATATTTTTATTATATTAAAATAACGATACCCATATTTTTCAAGGTCCCCAACATTATCAACTTCCCCTAATCTTTCAAGTCGTTCTAACACGGAGTTTTTACCTCTTTCGATGAAAACGTTGGATTGTACTTCCGCTTCATCAATTACGTTTAATAATACTTCATTTTTTGTTATTGCAGAACAAACCATCATGTCGGGAGTCATTCCTGAAGAATAAACTGTAAACACAGTGGTTCCATCATTATAATCATAGTAGTTAATATCATTAATTGTATAGGCGGTGTATAGGTTATCTATTGATGGTCCAAAAAATGTCCCAACATTTCCTGATGTTCCTGTTACCTGAACACCTATCTTATATTTTCCAGCAAACCTTGTTGGGTCATATTTACTACCGTATTGTTCAAGGTCACTCATAGTTGAGTTTGTGTATCCTGTAATTAGGAATGGAACTGTTGTATAATTGTAACTTGATTGGTCGTACACATCACAATTAGAGTCTCCTGTAAATAAATAATCATACATCAATGAAGTCCCCGACCAACTACCTCCCGCAGGAGTAAAATAAGCCGTCCCATTAGGGTTAGTTGCAATAACATTCGTAAACGGTACCGTAACATCTTTTTTAATGACGTTATACCCCCATGGACTCATTCCCGACATTGTAATTGTATATTCACCATTTGATGCGTAAGTATGGGTATAATAGTTGGGAGCCGTAATAGGAACCAATTGTGGTGGGGAACCATCTCCCCAATCAATCTGATAAGTTGCAAAGGCCAAATACTTTTTAAACTCGGTGTCTGAAGTATTGTAAAAATAATATGTGTTCGGGGCGTAGGTTGAGGCGGAAAATAAGAAATTAGTCATCGTATCTTTTTGTAACACCATTCCATCAAATACCGAATAATACCCGATATCAATTGTTGTTTCACTAAGAAAAATTGGGATGGTCAATCCTGTTAATAGAGACGTTCCATCTGTACCACCTGTGACTATTTGTGTCATTGCGGAATAAACCCGAGTATAACCTGTGTATTGACTAGTAGTGGTTGTAGTTGTAATATCACAACAAGGGTCACCACTTAAATTAAATTGTGAATTACCTGCATCATAAGGAACAAGAAATAAATCTCCATTAATAACTTCAGGAGAAATCCGTATACTATAATATCTATCGTCCATTATGGGTTAATATATTCATACCATTTTATTGGTGAGCCCGCACCTATACGGTTATTTAGATAATCAAAAACCTCGTAAGTTTTTGTTGTATAATCTATTACCACTTTATTAAAGAAATATTGACCATTATCAAATATGAATTTGTCCGACAAGGATGATTGTGGTTCATTCATCATCTTAACAAAAATACCAAGTCTACCATCAAAAAATTTAGCGGACATATAAAAAGTGTCAATATTTAAAAACGCCTCATTCTTTAACCAATAAATAAAAAACCCTTCTTTATCCCCAACAAAATCTAACGTATATGATGGTTTTCTAATATTAACATTTGGGGTTAACGGTGATATACTCGCACTTTCTGTTGCTCCCTGTTGTACAGGAATTATTATTGTAAAATAATTTGTTTGGCTTTGAGTGTCCTTTGTATCATAAAAATCAAGTTTAAAAAATGATTTTGTAAACGGTTTCTCGTAATAATAAATTTGTGTACTTGAAAATCCTGAAGGGTTTGCGTTTGGGAATTGATAACTATTAACCCAATCCGTTGACACCGTTGACGCGCTTACAGGTACACTAGAATCGTAAAAATAAAAATCATACTTAATTTCTGTCTTTTGATTTGGGATGTACGGTGAATGACTAAATCTTAATATTTCGAAGTCTTTTGCAACCCCAATAATGTCAACTAAAACTTCTTCTTCATAAAGTTCAATACTGTCATCTCTACCATAGAAATCCCACTTGATTTCAATAGGTAAATCAATTGACTTATTTCCTTTTGGAATGGTAAATAAAAATTTGTTACTCACAAGGGTCTATTGTTGGGTCTGCGATTATGGTCTGTTCATTATAATTAGTTCCTTCAGGTATTATTCTAAAAATAATGTTTTTAAAAGGATAATGAACACCGTTCAAAAAAGGATAACTAACACCAATACCTCCACTGTCAACAAAACCATAAGGATATAAATCCCTCCAAATAAATAAATTTTTAGTTGTTGAAAAGTGTGAGTAGTCAGGAATTCCTACAACGTTTCTAATATCTCCATCTTCAATATAATCCGAAAAAACTCTTGTGGTTAACACATGATGTGGTTGGTAGTAATACCCAAATTGATTGGCAACGGTTCCCCCAATTTTAAAAACAAAAGGGTTAAATCTTAACTTATGAAATATGTTTGATATTGTTCGTTCTTTTTGGTCGTAATCACTCCATTCACAATAATCACCATCAATAATATCCCCCTCCTTCAAGGATTCAATATACGTGAACCCATTAAATGACGATGAAACGTAAGGCGGTATACTCTGAGCGGTGGTGTAGGTTCCAACAGGTATATTTGTGTCTGAATTTGAGTTAAAATTACTCCACCAATAATCAGGTGCCCCAACAGAATTAAGAGGTAAATTAAATTCCCATCCTTGTTTTAATCCATGATAACCACCTGAACCGTCAGGTAATCCAAACATCCACCCAAAAAATCCTTTATACACTACAGTGAAGAATAATTCAGTAATTGGTCTTTTTTGGTTATCTCTAATCGGGTTAACTCTAACATCTTTATTAAACGATAATGTATAAGATTGTGACCCTTCTTTAACTGACACTCGAGCAACTTGATTTGGGGTAAATCCACTACTTTCATATTTCTTTTTTTCTCCGAAAATATTTTGTTCAAACCCCGCCTTAACTAAAACCGCGTTTTCCGAATCCGTCAATATCTTATTTCTTCTAACGTAATACGTTGAAATTGTGTCGTCTTCGTGTTCATTCAATATTACTCTTTTGGCAGTTCCCGTAACCCCGTCACTAAACGTTCCCCCTAAATATCCTACATCAATTATATTAAAAACATATTCTTCACTACCAAAAGTGTTAGACCCTAAAGAATCTATTTGAAATAGGTCAGTTCCATTGTATGAAAAACTTAACTTAACAAATTCTCCAACCATCATACCATGTTTAACAGGACATCTAAATGAAACGGTGTTTCTACCATTATACACCGTATTCTCAATAATGAACGGTATACCATCACCAACAATCCAATTTAAAATAATATTAGTTTTTTTATCGGTCGCCCTCATTGGTTTTGTATAATCATTTTCATAACCATAACTAACAAAGAAATTCCAATTGTAACTTGACGCACTTTTTGGTATGAATGTTAGATGTTCGTTCGGTGGTTGTGTATATCCACTAACATTATAATCAGTTCTAATAAAATCAAATTCATTATATTGGGGAACTCCTGTCCACGAAATCGTTGTCGCACCACTAAGACATTGAAGGGCTGCGGCCGAATCGGCATTCAAATAATATAAATTATTTTCAAATGGAGGATAATTGGTAAATCCTGAGTATGCGTTTTGAAATAAAAGCGAAAACTTACATGTTGGTCTAATAATATCTGAGTTTTGTCGTTCATTATCAAACACCTGTTCTAAATTAACGTCAAGACTTCTATCAAATTCAACATTTTCTTTTGCCGTCTGAATTAATGGTACATTGAACAATAGTGTTGTGTCAGGTGCGGATTTATAACGTAATGAACCTAAAATTACTCGTATATCTTGTCTATTTCCCATGTTAATCAGTTATTATTTCAAATCCAATCCATTTAGTTGCAAACCTATCAAATGACGTTTTACCTTTTTTAAGCCCAAAATAAAAGTGGTATGGAGCTCCTACGGTTATTGTTCTCGGGAATATAGTGTTAGGGTCTTGTGATGCAAAATTAGGATTATAATCACCTAAACTATCAACAGAATAAATGTATCCTTTATAGTCTTTGATTAAAGTACTAACGTTTGTTCTAAAGTATCTTGAGTTTTGTTCTATTCTATCTAAGGTCTGATATTTGTGAGTAAAAAATTCTGCATTTAGAGTATTGGTGTACCAATCATTACTTTGTGAACCAAAAATACTATCTGTATCCCCCACTTTTATCTCCCACTGATAAAAAGGTACGGATTGGGTAAATACGTTAAAGTAATTGAATGCACATGTATCTGTTACCATCGCTAGGTCATTAATAATGGTTCTTTTAGGACTAATAAAATCTCTAACCTGTGTGTCAGAAGAAAAGAAAATCCCAATAATACCATCTGCAACACCTCCACCATTAAAGAAAATTGGGTCTTGAACTAAAGGAATTGACGGGTAATTAGATGATTCAAAGTCGGCAACACCTAACTCTGAACTTATTGATATCATTTGAGCGTAATCCGCATCAACAAACAGTTTAGTTCTTTGATTAAAATACGAAAGAATGTTTCCTCCGCCAGCACCTAATAACTGAGCTAAAAAACTTGTACTCGCTAATCGACTAATAATAAGTAGATTTAATATTTCCGAAACATCGGTAAAAGTTGTTGACCCCATTTTCTTAACAACGTACCCATCATAATCATCTGACATAACAATCTCTTGAAGAAATTGACTTCTAGGTCCTAAGTCCATGATAGTTGTTGGGAATTTTAAATTCTTGACATTCCCTTTATATGCCGAATAATTTGGAGAGTCGGCACCAATAAATTTGGTACCATCCCAAGGACTACTTCTGTAGTAAAAATTATTTGTTGGGTGTAAAATCACAGTATCCCTACAATATTTACTGTATGGTGCGTTTGGTGGGATTGAGGTAGGACTTGTAAAAAATCTATCGTTTTTAATATTGAATGCGTATAAGGTGCCGTTAATCCAATTGTTTGTAAAAATATGAGACCAAACATCTCTACAAGCACCAAAGGTAATTTGTATTCTTGATGACCACTCGGCAACTATTTTAATATCTTTAACTAACGATGAGAAAATTTTTGTTATGGTAATATAACAACCATTTTCCATAATTAATTCATTGTTTGATGTTCCGTTTTCATAACAAGGGTGTGGTGACGGATAATAATTAAATTCATTAGGTACAACGTCATTATAACAACCTAACGGTATCATTGTGTTACAATTAAACGTATCTAAAACAGACCCCGTCATTGTCGATGAATCTATTGGGTCAGGTCCCGCCTCAGCAACCGATGGTGAATTACTATTAATTCCTTGAGTATTAGTTACGGTACCGTCATCACCAATTTGATATGCGGAAAAATTTTGGTTTTGTTGTAACGCGTAACTATTACCCGCACTATCAAGGGTTAGTGTTGATGTCGGAAGTCTATCTGACCTCATAATGATTTGATTACCATTTGGTCCTAATACAAGTGGGTATGTGTATATATTTGAGTATCTTGGCGCGTAATAATAACCATTAATTGGTGGTGATGAAGGTGATGTAGTCGGTAAGAATGCTGGAATTTGTTGTAACATAACAGAACCACCATCAACAATTTCGTTATCAAAATACCCTCGAGTATTTGAAGTCGATGTATTTGAAATAGGTGTTAAATATAATGATATACTATTACAAAATGGAATGGATATAGGATTAATTACCGTCCATTCGACATTAAATCCGTTTGATGGGAATGAATTAACCGCTGCGGCAAGAGTAGGTCCACCAATAGAGTGACATACCGAAGATAAAAATGGCGCTCCCGTTGGTTGGAAAGTAGTTAAAACCAATGAATCCAATGACGAGTAATAGCTTGGTAAGTTTGATGTGAACGCACTATATGATGCAAATCCAACCGAAGATGGGACAAAGTGAAATGAATCATAATATAAATTATTACCAAATGAGTCGGTATTCAATACGTTTCCAATCATTGTATGTCTAACCGAAGACAACCCTCCTTTAATTGGTTGGTTTAATTTATACGAACCTGTAACCGTTTTTCCCGCAGTCCCCATTGGCCAACCAAGTAACACACTTAGGTCATATGTGTTGGTACATCTTGACGAATATGGGTCAACACCTCTAACTAAAAACACCAAAACCTGTGAACTACCATCAACAAATAGTGATAAAGGATTGTAATTTAAAACAGGAGGTGGGTATGACATCACACAATTATCGGCACTTAAATACGTAAAAAACATCGTATTAGATAAAAACCTTTTATTTAGACTTAAATCACTCGCGGCGGGATTACAAGACCCCGAAAAAGTGTTATAAGTCATCGCAGTTATAACTTGAAAATATTCTACGTCCATGGGGAACTTAGCGTAAGTCGCATCATTAGTATTTCCGGTTATTTGATATACCATAGTCTGAGCCGGTAATCCATTTGCAGCATTAAAATTTGAATACTGTATAGTTATAGTACTACCTGTAGCGTCATTAATTGAAGTTCCCGTAATACTTTTGGTACCGTATTGGTTGTATGAAGTAACCCCTGTTAAATTTACGTCCTGAGACAATGAGGGGTCTTGGAAAGAAATGAGTTGTCCCGCGGGAAAAGTCGCCAATTGACTTGGTTGACATGAGATAACCACAACATTATCATAATGATAATTAGTTGTAGGGTTATTTGATGGGGTATTAAATGTCACCTTAATTCTATTAACACCTCCAAGTACGCTGCCAGGATTTTGTCCGCTTAAAGGTTCAAAATATTTTGATTTATTGTTAAATAAATTTATTCTTTCCGCCAAAGTTAAACTTGACGTAAACATGTGTCTGTCATCACCGTTCGAGTCTTGTCCATAAGTTTGTAAAGACGGCACTAATGATTGTGAAGTAGGGTTAACGTTATCAATTGCTTTACCCGACATCATTGATGCGAATGCGTCAGGATAAGTTAAAGATGGTAGGAAATAACCTACATTATACTTTGTTGAAAGTGAATACTGAGATAAAACCCCATTTATCCCTGAATTAGCAATTATTGATTCGGTATCAACTGGCACTGGAGAAGTTCCTGCCGCATCTCCCTCGACAGTGTCTCCTTCTTTACAGGAACATAATTCACAATCAGGGTATGATAAGTTAGGTAAACGTAAATGAGTAAATAATTTCCATAAATTTAACATATCATCAATTAATTGCTGCATGTCATCAAACGTAGGACAATTAGGTCCAGTAATATTAATTCCTGGTAGCGCATTTATTGCATTAATAATAAAGTTAATAATATTACATACTATGATTATTAGGGTAAAAACAATTGCAACAACAACGGCTAAGATTGGACCTAAAATGTATTTTAATAAGAAGGCTAATATATGAGAGACAATTAATAATAAGATGATAATCGGTTTAAAGACGAACATCGCAATAACAAATAAAAGATATATAATATCAAATCTTAAAAACGAATCGTTTGTTGGAAATTTAACATTTTCGCTTTCACAACTATCATCTAAAATGTGTTTTATAGTAATCATTCTATTTGGGAGAAACCCTTTTCTATATTGGTCTATCATCTGTGACACGGTATACACTTTGTTATACAACATCTCATAAAATGTGTCTTCACAATTAATTGCCGATTGTACGTCAGCATAATCATTCCAATCTAAACTAAAGGCATATGACTTAATCGCGGTAGAATACCCCACACCTGTTGTTAATGGGTCAGTACCAGAAGTTGTCCATCCATATTCTCTAACATTAGGAACTAAAAAATATCCTCGTTTAATCGCCTCACTTAATGAAGGTGATTGATTCCACTTAACCTTAAATCGATACTTTCCTTTTGTTGGTATACCTTGTTTAGGGTCATTTGATAATACTCTTTCTCCAAATTCATTTGTTATGACATAGTCTAAATTCATTGGGACATCTACTAACCAAGCACCGTTTTCATCAATAACTTGTCCACCACCTTCTAATGAAACAGTTTCTAAAACAGGTTGACCATTAATGTCTTGAGCAATGGTTTGTCTTATCGCCAAAATTTCTCCAGGTCCCGCAACTAATCCGCATAAGTTACCTTGTTTTAGTTTTGGCTTACAATTTCTTTTTTGGAATTGGTTCTCAGTGTTTGATATAATTGACCCCATAAAAATTGATGTTGGGGTTATAGTAATATTGGCTTCATCGGTTAAGTCAAAGTCGGTTCTTGTAACACCTAAATTACAAACCTCGGGTTGTCCCCATAATGGTTCAACTTCTATAACACGATTAATACTAATAATCTGAGGTAACTCATTTAAATTTGTCGAACTTTTAAACTTTGTTCCCGCAACTTGAGCGGGAGTGGCAACACCCATACGAATTAAATCCTGAGGCGATAATGAAAATTCTCCAATGTCAGATAAGTCAACATCAACATGAATTGTTTGTGACCCTGTGGGAACACCAAATATCATATAATCACCACTATCGTTAGTCTTTGCGGTATACTTAAAATACTTGTCGTAAACCTCAATTAACGTTGGGTCAACTAATACATCATGTTTATCGAAAAAAGTTCCTGTAGGGGAGTGATTACTATATGATGGTAGATATGGTAATAAATTATATCTATATCCATCTTCGTTTAATTCGGATAAAGTTTTATAAGGGTATAAATCAGAAATTATTGGGTTTGTTGTGTCTTCATTAGTCAAAGGAATGAATACCGATATTTTGGCGTTAGGTATTCCAAAACCATCATTTGCGGTAACTCTACCAATGATAACTCCGTAATCAGAACATTGTCTTGTGTATATTTGACTCTGTAATACTTTAAGAGATAGAATTTCAAGATATTCAAAATCTTGGTCTATTAAAATCTTTATTGACTTATCTACACCTACTTGAGTTCTTATTCTATATGAATTCGACATTATTAATCTTTTTTGATAAATAGTTTATATGCTACTTTCAAAAAGATAAATCATTATTTAATAAAATAAATTATCAAGAGAAATTAACTGTTTTTAAATTCTTAACCCTAACATTGATATCTTTACCAGGAAATCTAACTTGATATGTCTGACTTGGTTCGGCAAAAATTGTCTCATCGACCAAATCAATTTCTCGAGTTTCTGAGTTTAGATATTTTTGGGAAGTTTGTGATGAGGAGTACTGTCCTCCAACTTTATTGAAAACTTGTATACTTGAAACAGAGATTACTCCGTTCTCACTTTGTATTTGTCTTCTAATTTCAGAGATATATACATTTTGTCCCATCTGTCTATGTGAAGGGTCAAAATACGTTGACACTATATTAACAATTTGTGAAATTACCGCCCCTTGATTTTGACTATTATCCAAAACAACATCAAGGTTCATCGCTAAATCAATAACACTTGCGGTCTCAATTGAAATGTAGTCATTAATCATTCTATAGTTAGATAGGTAATTTGCCACATTATTTTTTAATGTATTTGAAACTATTTCGGTTAATTTACCTGAATCATCATAAGATAACATTTTAATTTTAATCTTATTGTTCTCCTCAGTAATTGCCGCTTTAGCAGGTGCCCCGAATTGTGATGGCATTGTTCGAATTAAAGAATCGTAATCGTTTACAGTAACCGCTCTATTTTGTGCCGAAAAATTAAAACTAACTAAATTTCTAACTTCTTCTGTTGTCGGAGATGCCGACCCACCAATTGCCGCAGTAACATTAATACAACTTAATGAGTTAACAACACTTGTATTTATTGAGTCCGATGGTCCATTAACAAAGAAAGAAACGGTACCAATTTGTGTAATAACATTAACACCTAAATTACTTCCCGTACCACCACCAATTCTATATTGTATAAACATGGTTGTGTTGGCCTTAACCGTACTACCTAAAGCTAAATTATTAGAATATTTGTATAGATTTAAATTATACCCATTTCTTGCGAATTCTCGTAATTGTTCGTCAGCAGATTGTGTGCCACCACCAAAAGTCATTTTTAAGAATCCTTCAGGAGTAAACTCGGTTATAAACTTGGTACTTGTTGTAACATATCTTCCAACTTTAATTCCAGGTTGGTCAGAAACTTTAGTAGGGTCTTCGATGAATACTCTATCCTCAATTAACGCCTTAACCTCATACCATCTATTGTCCAAACCTAAAAACTCTTGTGACGAAGGCATATTTGCATATTGGGTACCATCTTTTAATAAAACACTTGTCACCCCTAAAACATTTTTTTCAGGTAGAAACAGTTCAAAGAACGGTTTAACATCATTAGGTGTCATTACTCTTTTATAAACTTTAGTAATACCATTAACAATGGTCTCTCGTTTTACAATGGTATAATTAAGTAATTTGTTATTTGAATCGAAATTAGGTATTTTTAATCTATTAGGATACCCATCAGCATTAATCGCTGATGCAAAATCAATATCGTAAACCGTTTCAAACACTTGACCTGCTCCACTAACTTGTGACCCTCTTCTCAATATACCACAATATCTTAAATCTTCTTTATCACCAAAAGCGGGTACGGTAATTGAAAAGTCGACTAAAGCAACTGAAGGTCTTTGACCTGGCACCTTTAATCCGTATGTTCTTGCAATGTTAAAGATTGATGACCTTTGTTGGGCATATTGTAAAACAGTTTCCTGAATACTTCGGTCAATGTTGAATTGTAAGTTATCACTAACTGCGGCGTTTAAGTCCAATAACGCTGAGAACACTGACGCATCATTAAAATTGTCAATTAACTCGGGATAGTATGTTCGGGTAAAATTAATTAATTCAGTTCTTATTGACTGAAAATCCCTTGTCGTATACGATATTTTTTTATTGCCCATATATTATTAAATATTAATGATTACGAAATCACTCTGATTAAATGCCGAATCTGTAATTATATAATCAATTTTAATTTTAGCGGTATGTTCTTTCTCACTTATACCAGGAACTCGATAAACTCTTACGTCTCCTTGAACATAAGTTCCTTTATCTTCCTCTCCATCAGACGCGGCAGTTACACTTAGTTTTGTTATAGTGATTCCTGGGATATATTCAGAAACCGAGTCTCTTATTTCCGCCTCAATATCTGAAAATGTTGGACCATCCATAGGTTCAAAAATATATTCATAAAGTCTTGTTCCAAAATCAGGTAAATAATATCTTGTACCTTTTCTAGTTAATAATAAATGAATTAAGTTTGCCCTAACCTCTTCATCACCATCTTGTGATAAAGAAAGATAATTACCTTTTAAAGAATCTCTAAAAGGGAAGTTAACTCCATATGTTTTTCCTTCTGCCATATACTATAAATATAGTGTCGTAATATTTTCAATAAATAGATGTAAAATAAAAAATCACGACACTGTGTCGTGATTTCTGTCGTGATTATTTAATAACCACATTTCCTTTTTTATTTTTCGGCTCATATGGGCAATTTAAACATCCATTCCCACAACAACTACCCCTTCGTTTATGATAACTTTCCGTCATCACCATTTTACCTTGTTCCCAATAAAAATCGGTAGGCAAATGTTTGTTTTTGGGGGTAATTTCTTTAATATGTAATTGGACAATCCAATCGTTAGATACGTTTACAGTCATTTAATTCTTTTTTCTCTGATTATAAAACGCTAACAACACTTGATATGTTAACGTTACATTATTTCCCCACGATATTTTTACCTTTTCCATTTTAAAGATTATTTTATTTCACATCCACCTGCACCACAAGCGATTTCTCCACTTAGGTTTGTTTCATCAGAATGTTCTACGACTTTAGTTAAGTCAATTGATTGTAATTTAATTACCATTGATTCAAATTCTTCTTTAGTACAGTCAGTGAATGGTGCTTGAATATAACTTCCACCATCATGAGGTAATACAGATAAACCATTATAGAAATCTCTATTATTCCACATCCAATCTCCCGCCAAATCCCAATCTTCAGGTTTTAAACTAATTGTTGCAGATACGTTGTGCATATTTGAACCCCCTCTATGTCCTGGTCTAACCCACTCTTGAGTTACTTTTTTAACTCTTTCCAATAATTGAAATGGACTTTCTGTTCTTAATATCGCACCTTCAGGGGCCTTTTGTGGTACCGAAATAACTGCGGTATCATGAGGTCTAAAGAATTCATCTTCAACTAATTCAGGGTGATGTTCGCTTAAATATTGATAAATAGATTCATTTTTTCCAACACGAATTCTTCTGATATAATAATCATTATGCCAAGCGTGAATCCCTGAAGATGTTCCTAAAGTTAATGATGTTGTTCCCGCAGGTTTTACTGTTGTAGTTCTTGCCGATTTATTAACACCGATTAATTTTGCAACTCTTTCGTTTTCTTCTTTAACAATTTTTGCCGACTCTTTCATGTTATAACCTAAAACAACACCCGAACCGATTCCCGTCATAGAAACACCGATTAACGCGTCTTTCTCAGTTGTTCTTTTCCAAATATCTCTTAAATAGTGGAAGTTAGTATAACCCGCTTGTAGTGTTCCAATAAACGCCGCCGCTCTAACACGGTTATTTAAATCTTCTTGTGATTCAATGTCAGAAACATTTACTTCACATAAATTACAGAACTGATTAGGTCTTAATGCGATTTCACAACAAGGATTTGTTCCCCAATCTTTATCATTTGTAAAATAAATTCCTGGTTCACCTGCTCCTGAAGCCTCAATACGTTTCCATAAATCCATAAAAAATTCTTGAGTAATTTTATGTCTTAATAACGCCGCTGAGTTATTCGCTCTACCTCTTTGTGGGTTTGTTTCCCACCAATTACCTGACTTACAAGAAATCATTTCTTGGTCATCAGCACTAAACAAAGAAATTAATGCTGCTCGTCTAATACCTCCCGCAAGAACCGCGTCTGCAATATGACAAACCATGTCATGAACTTCAATAGGTGTTAATTTGTCTCCGTCTTGTTTTGATTCTAAAATACCTCTTAATTTATGTAAACAATCTTTAAGTGGTTGAGGTCCTGGCGCCTTTCCTCCTGATGTTACAAGTTGAGCCCCTTTCTGTCTAATATCGGAAAAATCAAAATCAGGTGTTGATACTTGTTCCCCAAAATAGGATTTGAACAATACTTTAATTGCGTCCGCCCATCCTTCGATTGAGTCTCCGATTAAGTATCGTCTTTTTCTATTCTCACTTGGTTTTCTTATTTCAGGTAATTTTTCTACGTGATGTTTTTGTACTGAGTAACCAACACCTGTTCCACCTAACAATAAAAACATTGATTCAGAAAATGCGTCCAAGTGGTCAATTGGTAAATAAGCACAGTTATAAATTCTGTTTGGTGATATTTCAATTGGTTTTCCACCAAATTGCATTGACCTCATTGATGGTAATACTTTCTTATCATACACGAATTTATATACCTCTCTAATCTCATTTTCAAGAGATGGGTATTTTTTAATGTGCATGTTTATGTTTCGGGTTACTAATTCTTCCCAAGTTTCACGTCTGTTTAATTCAGGTACAAATTTTGCGTACTTCATATAGACCGTTAAGTCCGATAAAATCTTTTGTGATGCGTCCATAGTTCTACTAATTCTTTTTTTTTATTTTTTTGGTTATTGTTTTTCTCTTTCTTTTCTTTTATCAATCAAATCCTTGATTCGTTGTCTATTTCTTTCTTCTGTCTGTTCTTCAAGACCTAAGAATGTTACTGATGATTCTGTATCAATATCTAACATACCGTTATCAAATTTACAGTTTTCAAATACAACACCATCATCACCAATTCTTGATTTTGTAATTGCGATAGTTGCTAATTTCATTTCTTTTTGTTGTAGTGTTTTTGCCACCGTAATAATAACGTGACCAACTTGTGCCTTTTTAATTGACCCACCCATTTGGTCTGTTGTAACAACTTCAGAAGAAATAGAGCTTCTGTTACCTTGGGTTGCGGTCCAACCAACTAAGTCAAGTTCGTGACACATCGATTCAAATGCTCTCATCACAGACCCTTCAGATTTCCATTCGTCACCAAGGTTTTTATTAGGTACCACACAATCAATATAATCAAGTAATACCATGTCAATCTTAACACCGTCAGCAATCATTTTTCTGATTTGTCCTTTGATTTGTAACATAGTTACTGTATCAGATGGTAATTTTTTAAGTATTAACTTATTCTCCATTGAGTCTTTAATCTCTTTGACTTTAGCCATTACTTCTTCTTTCTTCACAGTTAACTCATCAGGATGTACTTTCGTCCATAGTGTGATGTGTTTTCTTTGAATAATTTTAGGATTATCTTCAAAAAATATTTGTAGAACATTATACCCTAAATTAAATGCGTGGTTTGAGATTTTAGTTAACAATGTTGACTTACCAACACCTGTTGGGGCTAATACCACACCGATTTCCCCTCTCGCCAAACCACCTTTTAAGAGTCTATCAATACCTGGGATACCCATTGGTATTGGGTGCCTATAATCTTCGTTTAAAACCTCATCTAAATTATTAAAAACGTCTTCCGTACCATCTTCTCTTTCTCCCACTTGTAACGCCTCTCTAACGAGTGCCTCCAAAGTATCGTAATTCTCAAATTCACCACCGTCAATTACTTTTTGAGCCTTAGTAATTGCTTTTTGTAACTCTTGTTGTTTACAGAATTTCAACGCTTTCTCTTGAACAAATTCTTGTCCCTCAGTTGGCGCGTCTTTAATTTTTGTTAACGTATCTAACACAATTTTAGACGCCAACTCTTGTTGTAGTTCTGATTTTGTAATTTGTTCTAAAGTGTCAAACGTTGGAGTGTGTTCGTATTTGGTGTAGTATTCCTTCACCATTTGAATGATTATCTTAAAGTATTTGTTTTCAAAATAATTGTTCTCAATTACGTCAATAATTGACCTTGAAAAGTCTTTATCAACGATGATTTGATTTAATAATTGTATCTGAAAAGTACTCCCTAGATAATCGAAATTTTTATTTGACGCCATATAATTTTAGTATTGTTTAAGATAAATATTAAGCCTTAGTCGGAATTCCAATGTACTCGTATGTTAAATTTTCTGCCGAAAAAATGTCAGTCAAATCCGAAAGTATACTTTTTATGTGCGGGCGTATGTCTACGGTGTATCTTATCTTTGGTGGGAAGATTTTTGCGTCCATCCTTCTATGACAAATTGTCATATCTCCGTCCTTAATAAAAATGTTAAAATTTTCAGGACCATTAGTATATGATGTTTCAAGCATCATAGGGTTCTGTTTAATCTCGTAAGAATTGTCCAACAAATAAGTTGTCGCCTTCATTTTTAACTCATACTCTAAAGTATTTTTTAACTCATAAAGATACTCATAAAACTCGAGTGAGTTTTTTGCTTCAGGGTTATAATTTCTAACATTAAAAAATCTTTGGACGATGATGTTATCGTTAACCATCATTAAAAATTCTAACTTTGTTGTTTCTTGGTCTTTCATAATCATTATTATTTTTTTTTATATTTTTTCTTCTCTTTTCTTGTTAATTTTAGAAATGGGGTTAAGAAGTTTACCCAATTATTATCTCCTTTAGGTAAAAATTTAAAGAATCCATCCTCCATCATCATTTTAATGATATTCCTATGTCCTCTCCCATCTGGGTCTAAAGATTCTGTGTAATATAGTTCTACAAGTGTTTTACCTTCATCGGTAATTAGTGGGTTTGATAAGTCTACAATTTTTTCATTAATCTCAAAAAATTCATTTCCGTAAATTCCTGTTTTTGTTTTTCCTGACAGAAGATTTTTCAATACTGTATTATCTTTATCCTCAGATAACAATCTTTCCGCCTTTGTTAAAATATCGGTTATATTAACCTTTTCGTCAAGTATCTCAGGAAATAATTTGATTAAAGTTTTTTCCCCTAAGTAATAAATCCCATCAATATTATCGGATTTATCTCCTGCCAATATTTTATAGGTTTTTACGTTCTCATGTGGGATGGAATAGTCGTAGATTTTGATTTTATCCCCGTTCTTATACGTTTGTTTTGCTGATGGGGAATAGACACTCACCTTATCGGAAATAAGTTGTGTAAGGTCTTTATCTGACGAAAAAATGGTTTTAAATTCGTTGTGAGAAATCTGACAATAGTAAGCAATTAAATCATCCGCCTCATTATTGGTGACATTTATTTGTCTAATAAACATCTCCTCTAAATATTGTTTTACTCGTTCTTTTTGGGATTGGAAGGAACTCTCTTTGTACTCATTAATTTCCTTTGTGCGATTTTCTTTGTATCTCGGATAGAGAAGTTTTCTACTTAAAGAATTTTCTTCTCCATCCCAAAATACAACTACTTTATCAAAATTTTGTTCTTCAATAAATCTTCTAATAGTATTTAGGAAATGCCATATACCACCAATATGTTTACCGTCATGATAAAAATCTTTTACCCCATGAAATCCAATCTTAAGGAGGTTATTCCCATCGACTAATAATGTTTTTATCACTTGTATTGGTGTATAATTATGACTGTTCTCTTTCTTCTTTTAAATCAAAATCACCATCTGTTCCGATGATTTCTTTCCAATAGTCGGCGTATTCTTTCTTATATTTTTCAATAGACGCCTTTTCTTCTGTCGCCTCTTTTCCCGCAATAAATCCATGAGGTGTTACGATGATTTTTCCATCTTCATAACCTAAACCATTAATATGGTTTTTCATTACAGATACTTTAGTTCTTGATGCGAACTTAATTGTTCTTTTATCTTTAGTTGCGGTAATTTTAGTTGTACCCGCACCTTTTTGATTACCAAATAAGAATACTAAAGAAGAGTTTAACCAAATAGCCTCACCACCTTTTGCTTTAATTTTTGGTTGTCCGAATGGATTATCAGGTAACTCAACCCATGGTTGGTTAACAATGATTAACGTATTTTCAAATTTTGAGTCAGCCTTACGACTTCCTGAAATACGTTGGTTAATCCCCATCCCAATTTTATCCGCCAATGTTGACGCGTTATGTTGTTTGCCTCCCTTTCCTTCAAAAGTCATTTTACAAGGAACAGAACCAACTGAATCCCACATAAAGCATAAACTATAATCTAATTCACCTTTTTCTTGAGCATCTAATAGAGAGTTAATGTAATCGGTAATTTGTTCTATATAACTAAAGTTATTATTGAATATGTAAAATCCGTCCCAATCTAATTCTCCTGTTTCTTGGTCAACCACTTGCTCACAGTCAAAACCCATTAGTTTTGCGTGCTCGAATGACCATTTTTGTTCTGTAATAATAAACACAGGAAGTATACCTTTCTTTTGAGCATCAACCGCAGTCTTTACCAATGCCGTTGTCTTTCCTGTATCTGAGTGACCTAAAAACATATTCAAATGTCCTATTGCGGGTCCTGGTAAACCAACCGCATCTAAGAAATCATTACCCAAATCAAAAAACCTTTGGGGTTTGTATTTCGCGGACGTTGAGAATTTATCTTTAATTGACTTAAAGTCGTTTTTCTTAATTGCCATATTGTCTATGTGTTATTAAATGTTTTGTTAAAAAATAAGAACTTGGACTCATACTTGGACGCGATGTCTTAGTAAGTGTCCAAGTTCAATAACTTAGAACGGTAATTCTTCGTCAGGTTGGTCACCCGCTTGTGGGTCAATAGTTGGTTGTTTTTCAGATTTACCCCCCATAGAAATTTCTGATGAGTCAGAGTTTCCATATGCGTATCCACCTTTGTCGCTATCCCAACGTGGAGTTTCTCCTCGTGCGATTGCTTCAAGATATTCTACAGGTTTTTTAGAATAAACGTCAGACCAAGTAAGTTCGTCAGTAATCCAAGATTTTGCGGTCTCGGTGTCTGTGTGAACAGGTCCTGCGTCTTCATACATAACAGTTTGGATAACCGTATAAACGGCACCTTTAGGGGTTTTTGCTTTGGTTAATTCAAGGATAATGTCACGACCTGTTGTTGTGTCAGTAATATCACCTTTAGCTCTCCAAATAGGAATAATTTTGTCAAGGATTCCTTCATTCTTGTAATTGTGTTTGAAACGCCAGAATTTAACTCCGTCCGCCTCATTATCACGGTCAATTACTTTTACGATGTAAAATTTACGAGGTTTGTATTGTTTAGCAAGTTCTTTGTCAGAATCTCTGCCCGTAGACATTAATTCTTCGTTAACTTCACTCAAAGGTGAACGTTCATTATCATTCTTGCCTGGGTCGAATAACTTTACCCATTTTCCGTCCACTTGAATCTCGTGGAACCATACTTCTTTAAAAGGTGAAGAACCATCAGGTGTTGGTAAGATTCTTAATCTTTTTTGACCTTGTTTCTCGTTATCCTTAAGGATTGCCGCGAAATACTTTTTCAATCTATCTTCTTGAGATATTTTTGAAGTGGAAGTATAACCACCTTGTTTTGATTTTTCGTACTGTGCCAGTACTGAATCTAGGGAATTGTTTGTCGCCATATAATTTAAGTTTTAATTGTTTAATAAGTATAAGTGTCAGCCTTTGTTTTGTCAAATAATTTTAAAAAAAAACGGTCAATTAAGACCGTTAATTTACTTTAGTCTCGAAAAAGTATCAATATCGGTGTCGGTGTTTTCAAAGTTTCTAAAACTTTTTTTAATATCACCAGGAGAATAGGCTTCAACATCGTCTTTGGTTAAAACATACTCATTTTTTCCTGACTTTTCCATATCTTCTTGTTTATCTTCAAAAAAATCGGTTAGTTTTTGATTAAATGGTCCTGAATCCAAACTTCTTAATTCTAATTTTTCTTCAGGAGTTTTTACTCTATATTTTTCAACTTTAGCTTCAAGGTCATTTAATTTATTCATGATTGAATCCATATCAGAAAGTTTACTCTCTAATCCTTCAAGGTGTTTAAATAAATTATCAAAATATTCTTCTTGTTTCTTTTCAACACTTTGTTGTGATTTAACTAAATCAGTAATGTCAAGTTCTTTTGATTTTTTTGATTCCCCTCCAATTTTTTCAACATCGGGGTCAGATGAAATATCTACAGTCTCAGGTGGAACATCCCCTCCAACAGGCGGTGGTGGCGGAACTGCTCCTGCATCAGGTGGTGGAGGAACTGCTCCTGCATCAGGTGGTGGAGGAACTGCTCCTGCATCAGGTGGTGGTGGTAATGTCGCATCTTGCTCAGAGATATAATTGTTAATACTCTTATATCTCATTACCTCATTTAAGATTTTTACGTCTATTTTCATTTTCTTATCCATTTAATAATTGTTTTACTCCAGTAATTGTTTCAACTTGGATTTTTTTATTTTTAGACATAGTATTGTCCACTCTTTCGATTAGACCGTCTTTCATTCTGATTGTATAACAATCTCCTGTATCTAAGTCACAAACTTGCTTATTACCGTCACCCAAATCTTTTTCGGTGTGTCGAGTATTTTTACCTAAGTAGTTATCTAAAATTAATTTTGTATTCATAATTTCTTTTTTATATAAATATATCAAAAAGATAAAATGTTAGTTCTATCTTAGTTTTATGGTGTTGGTGTTGGTGTAGGAGTTGGTGTAGGTGTTGGTGTAGGAGTTGAGCTTGGTGATGGGATTGCATTCCAAATATCCAAAGACTTTTGTACTTTAGACTCAATATTAGATAATTGTGTTGGGTCCATCTGAGAATATACGTTTGGGTTGTTTTGGTTAGCTCCAAAATATAATATCCAAAATTTAGTAATTTCTTTTGCGGACACGTTAGGTAGAATTATCATACTATTTTTCCATTTTTCCAATAGAAGTGTAACATTATTATTTAAATCGTCAAACACTGCGTAAGGTAAAGTTGTTGTGTCAGATTTTAAACAAAAATAATTCGGATTTCCTTCAAAATACTTTTTAGACGGTCCCCAACTACTTGACAAATCAATACCGGCAAAATTATTTTCATAGGCTTCTAGCCCTGTTGATGTTGATGACTCTAAATACAATGCCGCAAACACCGCATACTTTAATTTACCGTCATCAGGAATATTTCCTGAACTCATCTTCATTTTAATTGTTGTCATAACCTCCTTAAAGGTTACTTTATAACTTTGGGGGGTTATTGGTATATATCTATCATATTTCGATGCAGGAGTACAAGCCTGAGTTTGTGTCACTTCTTTACCCCCATTAGCGTTAGACACAACTTTATTCTGTTGGGAAATAACATTCCCTTTGGAATCTTTGGTAACTTGTTTCTTCTCCTCTTTATTTTTTTCAATTATTGTTTGTAATAAGTTAGTTTTAAGTGATTGTAAATAAGCGTCGACTTTAGGTAACGATGCGATAGGTTGTCTAACACCTGTAATATATGTTTCAAAATTTCCTGGGGTAATCATATGGTCAACACTTAATATCATATATGGACCACTGAACATTGGTACATGTCTTAAATTAAAATACATAGTTGGTTGTATCATGGCATTTCCCATCATAGTAATCTGACAACCATAACTTCTATTTTTATACAAATTATATAAAGAAGTATTTTGAGTCCCTCCTTTTCTACCACCTCCTTGATTAGCAAACTGATTTAAAACCTCCATACCTTCGGCAGTCGCCTTTCCCGCACTTTGGTCAACTTGGAAACTTTTAAATATTTGTTGATTTTGTGTTCCAATGTCAACATTAAATCCAACAACTTTGTTAGATTTATCCCAATCTTTTTTACCAACTTGGTTTTCAACTAATGGGTTATCACTAGCCCTACGTAAATCAAACGCATCATTTCTATAACGGAAATCAACATTATTTTTTAAGTCCAACTGTTCACTTGGTTTACCCGCATAAAAACAAACCATTTTTGACGATGAATCTCTATAATCAACATTTAAAAACGTTCCAAATAATGTATTTGCGAATTCCGTGGTACCCTCTATTCTTGGTACGGGATTTTTAACCGCATCTTGTACATTATAAAAATTAACGTAAGATGGTATATTCATAACTACAAAATGATTTTCTTGTAGAATAGTTTGGACATACCCTAACATGGTGTTCGTAGTATTAATATTTTTCAATGAGTCTTTTAACTTGTAAACATCCACCAAAATTTTTTCTCCAATATTTCTACTTGCCCTATCTAATAATAACACGTCCTCAAATAATGTCTTAGTTTTAAAATCATTACCTGAAATCCATTTATCGTTTAATGCTTTAAATGTTTCCCATAATTCAACTTTAGTTTGGTTTCCATCTAAATCCGATTCAACTTGTCCTTCCACACCAATTGTTGTTGCTGGTAAGGACCCATGTAACTTAGGCATCAAATTATCAATAATTTTTGCTTGAAAATTATTAATGTCTAACAGATAATTTGTCATCGCGTTATAAAACGCCCCTTGTCCCGCATTATTAGTAGGACTTGGTACTTGTGGATACTCATCTTGTTGGGCAAACACCGTTTCAACAATGAATTGTTTATCAGTGGCTACTGTAGATAAAGAACCAAAGAACGCAATGATGGTTTCATTTATTAATGTTTGAGTATTACCTGTGGTTGTTGGTAAAAAGCTTGGCAAACTTTCATACAATATAACCCCCTCCTTGTTTGATAAATATGAAATTTTTTGTGGCCCAACTTGTCTAACCGTAATTGTATCTCCACTTAAAAGAGCGGTAAATGAAACTTTTTTACTTGGTGATGATATGGGGGGCTCAGGTGGGGCAATCGGATTACTTTGGAATTGGTTTAACTTCTGAGTTGCATATATTTTTATTACTGTGGCAAATAATTTAATATTATCAACGGTAAACGCCACATTCAAATCAACAAAGAAATCTGTAATATAAGAACCATTGTTACCATAAACTAACTCAGGTATTTCTGAAAATCCTACATAAGTGTATAACGTTGACCATTCGTTAGGGTAGTTTGTTTTAGACGTTATTAGTGACACTCCCCCACCATTAGTCGGTACGGCATTAGGTGTCATAACAGTATAATATTCCCACTCATAAGGGTCGGTTAACGGTAATGTTGAGAACGTATAAAATAATTTTTTATCATATAAAGACGGATTACCATACTTAAACACCACATCGTAATTTAAAAATTGTCTTAAAATATTAGTTACATTACCTACTTGTGAATCTTGTATTTTTGTAACAATGTTAGAACCTGTATCCCCCGTTACTTTTGGAACTTTTAATAAACTCCTAAACATCATTTGGAAATTTTTAAATGTTTTTTCTGTTTCAGTCCCTGGACTACCTGACTCGCCAGGGGTATAGTCATATACCGACTTCGAAAAATTCAAAAACTCTGTTTCAAATCCGTCTAACACGTCTTTTTCAAACACAGATAACATTTCACTCATTTGTGAGTAATCATTTGTCACCCCGTTTATTGAAAAATTTTCTTGTTGACTTTGTCCTGAAAAAATGTGTTTCATGTAATCAAACGGTGAAGGTTTTTTAAGTTTTGAATTATCGAAATACCCATAATTTGGTGCTCCCCAAAATAATCTAACAGACCCATCATACATTGCTTGATTTGAGTTTACCTCAAATTTCATTTCGTATGACGACCCACTTGGTTTAAAACATTCATTTTTTGTTTGATTTAAAAGGGACCCTTGAGATGGCATTAAATAGGTAAACTTTGTGTCAGGGGTGTCAACACTAACCGACCAAGGAATTATTCTTAAATCTCTTAACGGTATTGCTGGGTCAAATCCTTCAGCAAGATTAATAATCGCATCATCAACGTAATTAATTGAAACTCCTGAGGTTATCCCTGATTGTATTGCACTATCAGTATATCCCGAAAAAACTTCATACCCTTGACAAAACACATTGAAGTCGTTTATCAACTTGGGATAAAATCCTGTATTTATTAAAGTAGAAATTTCAGAGCCAATAATGGTGTCTTTTTGTAATACAATATCAATTGGTGAACCATTAATAATTAATCCATAATTTCGAGTATTCGCACTTGTTACAGGGTCAAAATTGGTTGTATAACTAAACCCTGACCAAGAGGTGTCTAATATATCAATATTTTTTTCAATATATGTTTTATATCTATACCAAATTGAACCAAACTTTAATACCCATGCGTAAGGTAGTTTATGAACCGCACCAAATTTCTTAAGAGCCGCAAAAATATAATCTAAATCAGTCGCAGTATTGTTATCGTAAGTTTTAAACTTTTCCCTCATTGTCGCCAATGGTAAACTATTAATAAAAAGATATGCCGAAGCGATGAATGGATATTCATCATTATTTCTAAAATTTTTAACCCCTTGTTGAATTGAATTGATAAAGTATGGTGTATTTAACATCGAAGTTGTTTGGTTGTTGGTTACTTCACCACTATAATTAAAATACCTAACATTTCCTTCAGTAATCAATTGAGTTTCAAAAGTTCTACTTTGATACCATGTCTTTAAATCTGTACTATTAATAACATTTGGTGTTTGTCCTGATAAATAAACAAAGTTAGTTATTGGTCGAATACTATTAGGTGTGTTTATCGTAATAAAACTAGTAATTAACTTAATATTTGGATTATATTTTAAAACTTTTGTAGTATTAAGTGTTCCGTTGGCGTCTAAAATTGTTGTGCCATTCGCCAAATATTTTTTATCCCAATTCTTATTAGTAAATGGAAAAGTATCCCCTAAATCAAATTTATTTGACGTTGTCGAACCTGTAATATATTCTGACATAGCGACCTCATTAGGTAATGAAACCGATGGTTGTGATTCAGAACTATTTAAAATATTGGCGTTAATAAACTCAAAACCTCCATTAGTAACATAATTTTTAATGTATGGAGTATTATAAATTCCTCTAATATAATTTTGCCAACTTTCTCCTAACCCACTATTTGAAAATTGTCTTAGGATTGTTGTAAAATTAGTTGCATTAAACCCATACTCTCTTAGTTTTTGAATAATGAATGGGTTGTCGTTCGATAAACTTTTAACAATGTTGTTGTTTTCCGATTCCGCAATTAGATTAGTAAGTTTATCTGCGTCCGACACAAAATTATTACTTCTCGAAAGTCTAGAATAGTACGAGGTTAATATAATCCTTTCGTAAATTTCAAAAAAGAATTTAACCTCTTCTTTATTACCGTAAACCCAATTTCCAATCGGAAATTCAATTGCGTCTAATGATACTCTTTGGGTTTGAGTTAATTCGTTGGTATTGGCCGTTGGGTCGGCAGGTGGTAACGTTCTTTCAGTAAAACCTTTAATAAATTCTTCAACAAATTCAATTTCGGGCCAAACATTAAATAGATATCCCTTACTTCTATTAATAATTTTTGGGTCACCAGGGTATGTTATTTCATATTTTTCTTGTCCATCTTCTCCCGAAGTTTCAACAATTAATTGTGGCCATGGATATACAGGTTGTTTAGAATTGTCTCCCGAGGAAAGATTATCGGCAGACGCTCCCGCAACTTGTTTATCAAAGATAATTTCTTTTCGATATTTGTTATCCCTTTGGTCCCAAGCATTAGTATGAACATCATCCATCATTCTTAAAAATGCCTCTCCATTAGCAAAAATTACCGCCAACACGTTTCTAATGTTTGGTATAAATCCAATACCATTAGCTTTACTTTGTAATCGTTTGGATAACGCATCGGTTAACTCAGTCTCAATTTGTTGTCGTTTTTCCTTTAACTCTTTAGATAATTTATCAAGTTTGTCAACAAATCGTTTATTTCCTTCAAAAACGTGATACACGTAGATTGGTTGTTGTTTACCATCACGTTCAATCACTTTACCCGAATTAAATATTTTATTCTTTTCTAACTCCGCTCGTAAATCAGTTAATTCAGGCGTTGTAGGTTCTTTATCTTTATTTTTTTCTTTAAAAGTTGTTATTAAATCAACATCTTCTGATGTAATCTCTATTGGAAAATCACTGTAATCAATATTACAAACTATTTTACATGGTTTTGAGGTTTTATCAATTGTATAAGAACCATCGGCTCCAACAGATTCATTATTATTTAATAATGTATTTTTTTTCTCAATAATTCCTTTTAACTCCGAAATAGCAACACTTTGTTTTGTAGGTGTGTCAAATTCAGGTCTAAAACTATAAATTTTAGTCTCACTATTAGTCAAACTAATTCCGCTAGATAGTACCGTGTCTTTCTTTAAAACAAAGTAACTTTTTTTGTCCATATACTTATCAAACCAAGATGCTCCAGCCGCATAATAAACCTCTTTCCCATAGGCAATTATTTGTTTTTGATAATCATCAATATTACTTATTGGGTCCAAATTTTGTTTACTAAATGTGTCTAAAATATTTTTAACAAAGTTTTCAATTCTATTTTGCATTTGGACAAGAGTAAGTTCAGGAAAATCGTCAGGGATTAACCCTTTTGTTTTGTATTCACTATACATTTCTTTAACTTTCTGATAACCTCTTTCATAAATGGTGTCATCAACGTTTGAGAATTGGCTAGCATTACCACTTGTTGTTTGTATCTTAACTCTTGATTTATACATGTGCGGAGCGGCAATTAAGTATCCCATTGAGATTTCGCTTAAAATCGTGTACTTATAGGTTAAAAATGTTAAGTCGATGTGGAAGTTCCCCGAATTAGTGTTATATCTTGAAGTAAAATCTTTTAACATTATCGGTAATCTAACCGCCTTACCATAATATCCTTTTATCGTTAAATAAAATAATGGATAAGGTAAATTAAAAAATGCCGCGTAAGGAGAGTTATCCCCACCTTCAAATAACGCCCTACCTTTCACATCTTCCATTTGTATATTAACGGTTGACATAAATGAAGTATTTTGTTTAATAGTAATGTTAGTAATACCTAACAATCCATTATCTGTTGCTCCTGGCTTTCCTCCCGAGTTAATTGTTTGTCTGATGTAGTAATCGTCATCGTTTTTAGGGTTGGTTACTGAGGTCTGTTTTGGTTGGTTAACCCCTTTTCCTTGTATGGCGTCCTTTCCCGTAAACTCATCGGTATAATCGTTATCTAAAAAAGTTTTTCCCCCTGGCTTTAAAAAATTCATTGACGCAACTGAAATTGTTTGTATTGCGTCATTACTTGCCGTACCCAAAGATAATTTAGTTCTTGGTATTACCTTACACTCCAAGTTAGCGTACATTACCAAATCTTCCTGTCTAACATGTCTCTCTGATGCAACACCGTTCTCATCAACAAGTTTGTTTGGGTCAACTATTATAATGTTGTTATAGTCAAGTTCGACCAATATATTTTCTGGTTTATCTACCATAATAGAAGAAATGATTGTCTAATTGATTTTTATAGTCCTGTAAAGAAGCTACTAAAGGAAATGGAATTGTCAAGATAGCACCGTCAGGAATATTCCATTCTTGTCCTCCATATGTCGGATTGCCTTGCATAATTAACCACCCAAAAGTTGCCGAACCATAGTATTGTTGGGAGACTTTATCCATTCTTGATTGCCCGACCTTGTATATGTACCTCTTATCAGTAGATTTAGTGGGTAATGTGATATAGGGAACAACAGTTTGTTGACCATCAAGAATAAAATTGCTATATCTGTTATAATTTTGTTTTGCCATGATTAATCAAATTTAATTTTTCCAATATAAGTTGTTTTATCCAGAGGTGGTGAATTAACTGTCCTATAAAGATTTTGAATGTCAGATGTTTGGGCCTTAACTTTTGTTGGGTCAACAACAGTAGTGTACGCAAACTTCCTTGTCTTGCCTTTAGGATACATGGTTTCCTCAATACCGTCAGTTAATTTTTTATAATCTGAAGATTTTTTTAATTTTGTGAACATTTTTTCTTCATCTTTTAATTCTGATTTATAATCGTCAGATAAATCATTAACAATTTTTTCAAATTTATTTTTTAAGTTTACAGGGTCTTTTAATGTTGTTAAATCACCTTTAATCACATAGTTAATAAATTCATCTTTTTTATTTTTATCGGAAAGGATTCTTGCCATAAGAAAGAAAAAAGTTTTATCGTAATTCCCAGGAACTGATGGGAACTTATCCTGATTCAATACCTTAAAGTCACCCCCACGATATGGGTCACCTTTAAATGCTATTTGATAGTCATCACTACCTAATAAATCGTTAAATTTAGTGGTCGCAGCATTTAGTGATTGGAAATCATATACTAATTCTCTGTAGGTTGTGTCAGGTATATTAGTTCCCGTTTTACTTGATTCGCTAACTTGGGTTGTTGCCGACAAATTATAAATTCTGGGTGTATTAGTATCTAAAAGTTTACCGTCAGTCAAATTCGTAACCAAATTAATTTTTCTAATTATCTGAACATAGTTTTGTTCAAAAACCACGACCTCTTGCATAGTTGTAGTAATTCCATTTGAAAATGTTGTTTCCAAACTATTAACATAATCAACCATATTAGTTCTAACGTCTCTGATAGCTTTTGAGTTTGGGTCAAAGTTTTTTAATAAACCTTTAATGATTGGGTTATTAGTACTGTTTATTGCAGCAATTGCATCAGTAAATTGTTTTTTGATTTGGTCAACATTTTTTTCAGTATAATTTGGTTTTCCATAAATATAAACTTGTCTAGGAGTACTAACAGTCCCTCCACTCGCATTTCCACTATCATATTCGCGTTTAGTATTTAACATTTGTACAACACCATAGTTATAACTTGAGTTAACACTTTCTAATTTATTGGTAAGTAATTCAAAATAATTTTTAGTCTCGGTTAATAAACTATCCATAATTTTTTGATATCCAATTTCACCTGTTTGTCCACTTGGAACAGGAATATTAGTTATAATTTCTCCAATAGTTGTTCCACCATTATTTGTTGCAGGGTTATCAACATTGGCAACAGTTGCGGGAGTCTGAGACGCTAAAATAGAATCAACAACACTTTTATCTAATGCTGAAGTATCTTCAGTCCAAACCGACCTTTCATCATATATTTCAGTATTTGCGTAATAATTAAAGGATAGTGCGTTTTGTAGTCTTTCCACGGGTTCTTTTAATCCCATACCTCCAATGATATTGAAGTTTAAAGAAACACTGGCAATCATTGGTTGTATACCAATACCTTCAGGATTCATATCAAATAATAGAGGGTCATAGGTAAACGATAGTGCTGTTGGGATGATTTTACTATTAACAAAATCTCCTAATCTTAAAATTAATACGGGTGGTGCCCCGAATGATGTGTTAACCGCATCATTATATTTTGGCTTACCATCAGTACCAATTGTTGGTATTGTCTCACCAGGTCTAACACATTGATTTAAGAACGTTAGACGAGCATTTAATCCTTCAGGTGAAGTCGAGTGAAACGCAGGGTTAAAGTACTTAATCTTCTCTTTAAATGAGTCGTAGACCATTGGCGCCTCTTGTTTAATAACCTCAAAGTAATCACACTCAGATAAAAGTCCTCTCAATATTTTTTTAGTAATACCTTCCTTAATTTTTTTAATTGTGTCAACTGTTGGTGCGGGTTTTGGTACATCAACATTCACAGTTTTAACTTCTTTAATTGGTTCAGGTGGTACCACAGGTTTAGGTGGAATAACAACATCAATTGTTTTAACTCTAACTCGTCTACACGCCATTGCACTTACCGAATATATTTGTGAATTTGAGGTTACGTTACCATCTTTATCTTTTTGATTAACTTTACAGTCAACATCAAATCCTGTGGTTGTTTCCGCTCTAGGGATTACCGTTTCTTCACCCGTACCTCCCGCAGATTTAATAACAAATCTAACCTCACCATCCTTCATAAATGTCCCTAACGATACCCCTCCATCACTATAAGTTCTAAAAAAGTTTTTAATTGAGTCAATTCTTCTATCCGATAATGCTTTGTTATAATCAACAGACGCCGCCGCGGAGGCCGACCCTTCCATTGTAACAGTAATTGTTCCTTTAGGGTTATCCGTCAATAGTTTAATGGCGTCTTTCACAAATCCTTTACTAAATGTATTAAAATTACTTATTACCACATTATTAAAAAACCCTTCAACATTAGCCTCTTTATCACCTGTGTTAAATATTCCCGCTGAGATGCTAACATATTTGTCAATATTAGTTTTTGCGGTATAAGTCCCATATATAGATTGATAATCGACCGAAGTTGTTGTACTAGGACTTTTACCAGGAATATCATTTTCAAAATAGAATGCAAAGTCTAAATACTTATTTTCAAACTCCGCACCTGAAGTATCGTCAGTTACTGCGGTTGTGGTATTCGTATTCGGATTATTACCTGTTGTATCTGTATTTTCTTTTGGGATTGATTTGTTAATTCCAGCCAACTCTTCATCGGTCAATCTTGGGTTATTTAAAACTTGTTGATATGTAAATAAATCCGCAGCAGGAATTGTATTATATTTTTTCGCCAATTCATAGATATCGAATTTAACACATCCCGCAAAAAACGAATCCATGATTGAATTAAGTTTTTCTTTGTTTTGACCTTTTAATTGTTTTTCAGCAACAATGTTCATTACCGATGGGTGGTCAACAATCATCTTCCAAGATAACGTTCCCGTTCTTGAAGTACTTTTATAAGTATAAATTGGTTCAGGTCTTCCTAAGAAGTCGGTTCCTTGGAAAGAAGGCGTACTCGATTCATTAAATTTAATGTCATATGGTGGAAACCACATAACTCTACCCCCATTTGGACCTTTTTCACAAACAGGTAATTCATCATAAGTAAACCCTGGTCTACTTGATGTTCTCCAAGCCAAGTTCTCAATTGAAAACATGTATTTTTTGGCATATCCACCTCTTCCGTTTTTATCGTCAGGCATAATGTTTGTCGACCCAGGATTTTTTAACGGGGCAATGTTTAGGTTGAATGTATTATCAAAAACGGAGTTCGTAAACCTTCTTCCTGACGTAGTGATACCATCAGTTTTTTGTAAATCATTATAGGTATAATATGGTGTATCTTTGGTAAATACTCTACAATACTCAATACCAACCTCACCCCCTGTTGTGTTATCAGTATATGAAACTACTTGGGAACCTTTAGTTATTTCTTTATATCCGTCATGGAATACTTTACTAACTTGGTTCATGGCGTTACCAACATGTTTTAAACGGCTAATACCTGTTACGTTATCCGCAGAATCAATTATTCTTTGTGTTTGGTCAAGTATTGACGATTCTTTAAAGGTAATGTTTGTAGACTCTCCTTTTTGATAACTTGAACTAATTTGATTAAACTCTTGGTCTAAACTTCCTGACCCTCCTCCTGGCGTCGCATGAAATCCTGCATTACTCTTATATTTAGGTGACACCCAAACAAATTGTCCATCAATACCCCCTCCATCACTTGACGATTTACCACCTAAACCAAAATTTAATTTAGTTTCATTACCTTCATAAAGAATACCTAATTCAGATGGACCATAAACGGGTGTTTGTACTTGTTTACCAAATGGGTCAACAGGTACTTGATTAGGAGGTGAAGTAATTGTTGATGGTTCGGCATTTTTACTACCAACATAATAACCCCCAATAAGAGTACCATTATTAGGGTTAATTAAATTAACAACTAAATTAACAATCGCTTGTCCAACACCCAATAAACCACCATAACTCTTATCATATCCCGGTTGGTATCTATTGTAATTAATGTTTGCAAATAATGCCGACCTTTGTCCATTACCTGTATTGGCTAAAAATATTTGTGAAGGGTTTCTTGTCTTATTTAATATTGGGCCTAAAAAACCACCCGTTAATTGATTAACCACATTTAATGCGGTCGATGTTTGCATTGATTGACCACCATTAAGTTCGTTCTCATTAAAGTAATCGCCAGGAATTGGTGATACGGGCCAATATGCTCCCGCCAATCTTGTTGCCAAATCAACCGCTGCTAATATTGGGTTTTCAGGTACGGTAATTCTCCAATTTTTATAAATTAAAGGTTGTTGACCTGAAAGTAATAAACTAATTTCAAAAGGGTCTTGTAAGGCTTGTAAATTAACCGCACCAACTGTGTGTTGATAAATTTCAAGTGCAACCCTTTCTTCAAAAGCGTATTTTAAACTTTGAGCACCTATTTTAGCCAAATATGAATCTTGTGATAAAGGACCATTACTACCAACAGGATTTGTCGATGTTAATATTTCAAATGGCGAATAAAATGACGCGGTAAATTGGTCATAAGGTAAATAAAGTTTGTTGTTATTTTGAATACTGTCAATAACAACCATGTCTTTAAATCCCCCTTCAGGTCCATAAATGTTTTCAATAAATGCGGCATCAATAAAAAACTCATTAACTAAATCTAAAACAGTATCTGTTGGACTATATTCCCCTTGATTTGAATTAACAGGTAGTGGTGGATTATTATATGTAATATTTAAATTATAACCTCCATTTGGTCCATATTCATTTAATGGATATAGTTGTTGAGCATAAGGGTCTTGACTAATTAAAGTGTCGGGAGAGTCAATAACGTTTGAAACAGTTTGGGATATTTCATAATTCAATGAACCTGATGGTGGACTGTAAACTCCTGGCACAGTATATTTTGCCAAATTTTTGGCCATCAAACTGTTTCTAAAACTCGATGTCGATACAAAAGATAAAGTACTCCCTGTCATGTATTATGTTTTTTTATAAATAGAGTTTATATCTATTTTTATGCGAGATTTGCCATTTTAGTCATTTGTTTTCTCGCCTCAATTGGGTTTGACCCGTTTGACCCGTTAGCTTTACTTAACGCACTTTGAACGGCTCCTATTAACGCTCCCTGAACAGATTGGTTATTAAACGCTAACATTAGTTGTGCAGTATCAACATTCGATGGGGCATCAATCTTAATATTTAAATTAATATTAACGTCTTCCATTTTAATGTTTGAAGTCCCCATTGAAGACCCTCCACTATTAGTTGAGTTTAAATTTTCAATCGCCTCTTTCCCTTTGGTCAGACCAAAAATAGTATCCGCAGGATATGGTTCAAATCCCCCCTGAGGAGTTTTGATAAAATCTTTAGGAGGAGTTATTTTTTCATGTTCCGCAACCGCACCTCCCGCTTTTTTCACAACATCCCCCATTATCTGGATGAGTGGATTAGTTGACTTTGATAAATCGTCTATAGCGGTTTTTGTATTCACCCATGACTCATGAAGAGTGGTTTCTAAGTATGTTGCGGTTCCTGATGCCGCACTCATTAAACCTTCCATCCCCTTTCCATCACCAACGGCTTTAATAAAATTATCTAAACCACCACCAAGATTTTCCCTAACTCCTTTAATAGATAGGTTTTTACCTGAGGCCATTTTTGGTAGTACCCCTGAGACTTCCCTTGCAGCGTTTTCCGCCATTGTTACTGATTTGGTTCCCGCCAAACCAAGTCCTGTTCTATGGGCGATTGAGTATATGTCGGCCTGTATTTTTTGTTGTGTGGTTAATTGGTCTTTTGCCAATTCCTCCATTGTTTTTGGGGCTTTTTGGGACGCCTCAGTAATCGCTTTAACATCATTTTCATTAAGTTCAGTGACGTTTTTAGTTTGAACATCTCCTTTTTCATCGGTGTACGTTACTTTATACTCACCCCCCTTACCCATTTCGGCCATATTGGCGATTAACTTTTGAGTACTTTCATCAGTTATATCGTCCGAAAATTTGATTTTACTCATTTTCAAATCTAAATCTCCCGCGGCCAAAGCCATTTTACCCAATTGACCTGCAGGTAATTGCATCGCCTTTTCAAGTTCCATCATCCTTCCCTTTTCTCCTGGTAAGATTTCAAACCCTGTTCCGTCAGCTTTCAATCTTGTAAATGATTTTGACATTTCCGCGATTTGGTTTTGAAGTTCGGCAGGGTCATTTCGTGACAAATCCATTAACTTTAATGGGTCCAATAAATCTCCTTGAGCAACACCTAATCTTTGCATTGCCGCCGCCATATCAATCGCTTGTTCAGGGTCAAATAATCTATTTGCAATATCAAGAGTTGATTTCATGTCAACCCTTAAATTAACCGCTTGCGCAGCCATTTTCGCCATTCCCTCAACACCTCCTTGAAAGTTGTATTGATTCATTGACGCCATGTTTTCAACAACTTGTTTTGACACTTGGACACCGTTAACCCCAATTGACCTTGAGACATCCATAACTTTTTGCATTTGGTCGCCAATTGCGTATACAGAGTATCCTGCGTCTTTAAAACTTTTGGTTAATGAATCGGCTCCTTGGCCAGTTACTTTAGTGGTTGCGTAAAGTTTTTCATAAGATTGTGAATTTAAAATTAAATTGGTTCCTAATGTTTTACTAATCTCCGACTGAATCTTAACAATATCACTAAACCCTCCACCTAAAAGAGTAACACTTGTAACGGCTTCGGCCATAGCCGCCTTAATCGCGGTTATCTGTTCTCTACCTTGGCCAAAAACTTTTGCAACTTCGGTTGCTCCTCCCTCAACCTCAACAAGTTTCTTTTTTATTTCGTCAACGTCAAAATTAGTTAGGAACGCCTTTTTAAGTTCGTCCATTAAACTTTGGGTATACCCTTTAATATCCTCTTTTAGATTATCCTTATCTCCCATTTAATTTGTTTTATTATAAATACATAACACACCCATTTTTTATACTAATTTTTGGGTGTGTTATGTTCAATGATTTTTTCGATAAGGAATTTTCTTTCGTATGTTGGCATACGATAAAAATCGGAATATGATGTTCTAAGAAATTTCGCCATTAGATAATATTCCTCGATGAGGTATTGTCGGTAGTTAGAAGAAAGGCCGAAAGAACTCCACCCCAAAGGTTATCTCGAAAGATACCAGTTCTCCTGATGGGGCGTTTGTTGTTCTTCTTAGGTCTAATGACGGTTCGTTATCTCTCATGAAGTTACGAATGAATTTAGAATCCATAATTGGTAAAGACTCAATAAACACCGCAATTTGTCCTTTATCTGTAATTCCGTCAACCTCCTGAATTTGTTTATTTAATCTCCATGTAACTGTTGGAGCAACTCGACCTGCAGGGTATTGGTCACCTAATTTACCTAATTCCAAAATTTCAGAGTAAGTTAACGGTTTTAATTTAACCGTTGAACCTGATTTAGGTAGTGTCGTTAAGAATAACCCATTTTCATCAGGTTTAGATTGAGTTTGTTTAATATTTAATTCGTCTAAAATAATTGTTGAGTTAAACGATTTACTTGTTTTGGGGTCAATCAAATTAACAACATATTCAGGACCAAAAGAAGTATTTCTTAAATAAATCATAATCGCCTCAACATCACCATTTAAAAGCTCCTCAGGTCTTAATTCACTTTCGTAAATTTTACTTCTAAGTAATGTTAAAATAATGTTGGTATTTGCGTTTTGAGCGGCACCAATTAAGATGTTTTCGTCATTTGCGGTTAAATAACCCACTTTAATTGATTTCTTTTTAGATTTGTAGTATATCCCACCTGAAGGTAGGGTTACAACATCATGAGGTAAGTTAAACCCTTCGGTTCCCGCTTTAATTAAGTCTTGTTCCATATTGAATTGTTTTTATTATAAATAATAGGACAAGTTAGTTTTTTATAAAGATAATTCTTTTTTTAGTTCAGATATTATCCACTCAGGTCTTTCATTAATATCTTTTTCCCAATAACGAAGTAATATCATTCCGTGGTTTTGACATAAGGTATTTTTATAGTTATCATTTTTTTTTGTAAGTGATTGTGTTTCGTACAAAACTTCCGAATGTTTTGTATTAGGGTTACAGTGATAAAAATCTCCGTCAACTTCTATTAGTATATTTTTATCTTTAATTTTAAAGTCGAATAACCTTTTTTGAAACTCGTGTTGAAATTCGTAGTTAATATTAAGTAGGTTTAAAATGGTCTCAAATTTGGATTCTAATTTACTCTTTTTATTAGATAAGTTAGATTTTAACCATTTTATTCTTCTAATGGACGCATCTTCTTTTAATTTAGGGTTATTCTTATATCTTATTTTTTGAGATTTTGAATTTTTTATTTTGGATATCTCAGTTTTAGGAACTCCTTTTAATTTTTTAGAAATTTTTTTACCCCTTTCTTTATCATTACGTAATTTTTCTTTAATTCCCTCAATTTTTTCTAATGTTTCAGGTGTTTTATTTTCCCACCAACCAACATACTTACCTTCTTTCCAATTTTTCTTTTGAGTTTCAATTGCCTTTTGATGTGTGTTAGGATTTTTATGAAAATTATTTTTACCAGGAACTCTATTGTGGTGAGATTGTATAAATTTAGAATATCCTCTTCCTACCGACAAAAATTTTGTCGTTTTTCCACACCCACATTCACAAGTAGGTTTAACACCATTTAAAACATAATCAATATAAATTTGTTCTGAAGAAATATTATGTTTCTGAATAGAATGTGACCTTAAAGAGTTTAAACCCTCACATTCTTTTTGACATATTTTACAAAAAAAAATTCCCATATAAATAAATATATAGGAATTTCACAATATTGTCAATGAATCGATGTATTTTAATAGTTAAAAATCAATAAACTAATATACAACGGTCCATACGAATCGTGGCAGTAATACTCGCAATTGCGTCAGTATTATATGCTAATGAATCAAAGTTAACGTCAGATAACCAACTTCCCTCCATAATCCATTTTTCCACAACAACTCCTGTAGGGTCTAACATCTCAAGGTCAATATTTTTCTTATAACCCGCGGCATATCCCATACGACCTGTTACAGACTCGGCACATAAACGTACCCACTCCATAAGAGCTTGTGACGCTGAAGGTCCGATTGGGTCACGGAATTTAGCGTTTATTGTTCCCCAAGTGAAACGACCTGCTACATACGTTGATGTATTTAGGAACGGGATTTCAACTGGAGTAATTGTTATATGTGGTCTTGATGTTGATTCTACGAACCATTCGTTAATTCCCAAAGTAGAAGGGAAACGAAGAATGAACCTGTTTTGTCTTTTCGGTTCGTAAGGAATCGGCATTTTCATTAGTAAATCAGCCATTGTAATATTTTTTTGTTTGTTTGTTTATTTTATTATAAATATATCGAGATAAAAAATTTTCTCTTTACTTTGTTTTTTTTTATTTTAATCTTTCTAGTATAAGTTTTCTAGTTAATATGCTTTTTTAATTCCTCCTGCAGTTGAATAAGTTTTAATTATATTATCTGGTTCTTTTTCAAATGCAGATTTAACTTTTTCCACATTTCTTATATCATCATCTGAAAATCCTATTGTAGGTACAAAATTATTAGTTACTTTATTTTTAAGAAACGCTTTTTTGTGAATCTTTGAAGACATCTCCCTAACAAATTGAACAAACTCTTTTAAAGCTTTAATTTTACCTTCTTCAGGGGTGGTCGCAGAACTTTCACCATAAGATACAGGATAAAACTTACACATATCGAGATATTCTCTAATCATGTCTTTTTTAGACATTTCTCCTTCATCGGCTAAATCTCTATATTTTTCCAAATTCTTAACTAATTCACTTGAACTAATTCCCATATGGTTAGATACGATAAGATTGTAACATGCCTCTTTAATAACACTTGGGGTATGTCCCCTTGCCGTTACTATAGAAAAAATTGACCCGTTGTTAATTGCTTCAACAAAGTCTCTCCAAGCAGGTCCTGGTTTACCTAATAAAGAATCGACAATAAATTGTCTATCACCTTTTACACTAAAGTATTTAAAAGGGTCTTTTCCAAAACCTACAATAGTGTGACCTTCATATTCAAAAGGGTTTTTACCGATATCAATTCTATATTCGGCAAAATCTTCAGTAGACATTCCTACTTCATCACCGTCTTCATCTTTTAAAAGTATTTTAGTTGGCATGGTCATAATATTGTCATCCCAATCAAAGGCGTAGTATTTCATGTCGGGACTACCCTCTTCATCAATACCTTCTATAATTCTTTTTTTATGTTTTAACATGTTGGTTATTTAATAAATAAAGACAAGTCGAGTTTTATGTCGACTTGTCTTAATATTATTTTTAGATATTATCAAACGATGCACCTGTAGGAGTAATATAGAACGTGATGTCTATGAACTCAAGAGATTTAGTCGGTTTGATATAAATCTTACCTGTTAATTGGTTTCTATCTAAATCCGCAACGTCTGAGGAAACTGTTACACGGAAATCGTATAATCCTCTGTCTCTTCTGATTGCATCTAAGATAGGGTTAACCGCATCCAAGAAATCTTGTCTTACTTTCTCATCGTTTTGTTCAAACAATAATCTTACTGAAACCGCTGAAATTAACTTACGAGCTTGTAACAATAATCTTCTTACGTTGATTCTGTCAAGAGCAGATTCTCTAATTTGCATAGTCTTGTTACCCCAAATTACAGTTCCAACATCAGAGAAGGTTGCGATTGGGTTAATTCTACCTTTATAAAGAACGTCTCTGTCTTCTTGAGTAAGTTTCTTTCTCGCTTTGATAGCACTTACGATACCACGAGTGTAACCCGCCGCAGCGAACCAAGGGAAAGCGATATTATCTGTTAACGCCAAGTTTCTTGTTACCTCAGCCGTAGATGGGATATAGATTTGAGTGTTGTTTACAGTATCTCTTGTTAAAACCCATGGGTAATAAGTTGCCGTGTAGTTTGAGTCAATACCCGCAGTTTCCAAATTGTCTACCGCTTCTTGTGGATAAATCATATCTAATTGGTCACCTGTTGACGGTACAAACATGTTGTAGTCAGGTGTTGTACAGATATAAACTGAATCTGCTCTATTATACTCAATCATTTCAATTGCATCACCTACTAAGTCAGAGTGGTTTACATAATCAATACCTGGAGTAACGAATACGTTAATATTAACCGCCTCAGGGTTAGAGAATGTTTGTTGTCCTAATAAGTAAGCGTAATAGTCGGTGTTTGCCCAATCTTGCCCGTTGTTACCAACAGTAATTTGTTTAAACGCTCCCCATCCTGTAGCCGTTGGATATTTGAATGAAGGACATGCCCCATTTCTATAACCAATTCTACCTAATACGAATCTATCAGCATTTGTTCTGTGTTCAGTATAGATGTCCCAACCATCAAATCCTCCACGACATAATAACGAGAACTTACGAGCGTATAATCTATAATACGGATTCGCTTCGTTATCAGGGTCTGAAGTAAATGGTGCGGAACCTACGTAAAACGCTGGTGTACCACTTGTTGAAAAATAACTTGGTATCTTGATTACATGTGCGTTGATGTCCATATGGAATCCTCTTGTTCGGTACGCCCATTCATCACCTGAAACGTCTGTACAAACATCTAATGGTAATTGTTTACCTTTATATGTGTAGAAATCAACATCGAAACCAACAGTGTCAGAAATACCAAGATAAGTTCTACGAACATTATCACCATTACTTCTTATAATATCGTCAGCTCCTGATGATAAACCAAATGGTGGATTATAAACCACTTCACCTGGAAAATCATATTTTGTTTTGTAAATAGGGAATGGAGGACGAACACCAGCATATTCTCTAAAATTATAACCTTCAAAACCACAAGGTAATGCGTCTATTGGAGCATCCTCGTTAAGTTCAATCATGACATATTTAGAATTCAATGCGTATTCTCCGTCTAATGTACCAATTTTTTTAGCGATAAAACTATTATCGTTAAGGTCCATAGAACAGTTAGTGAATTTTTCAAGAACTACAGGACTGTTATCCGAGTCAAAGAAATCTCTAATTATTACGTCAAAAGTACCATTGTTAAATGAGATGTTAGCAATCGAGATTTTAACCTCAATATTCGCATCGTCTCCGTCAGCAATTGTTGTAAATTTAAATAAGTTGTATACTTTTGTACCTCTTAATTCGGATACAACCCATGGTGACACAGGTGATTGATATTTTTCAAGATACCAAGCAATTGAAGTTGGGTCAACACCTTGTCTTGCGTCAGGTAATGCCGTTAACTCACAATTTAATCCTCTAATAAATCCTTTTCTCCACCCATAAGTTAATAATGCTTGGAATCTCTCTTCAACAAACAACGGAACTACAGTTCTTGGTTTTGCAAAATTAGATTGTCCGAACACTTTAGAAATGTACTTACTATCTGAATTTGATAATGATGTTTCGAAGAAGAACGGATTACCGTCTTTATCTGTCACATTAATACCAAATGTTGAGAACGGGTTTTTAGTTACGCCTGAATAAGTTCCTGAACAATCCATTTGTACGTTATGTCCGTCAAAGTCATTGTATGCGTTAACACCACCTGGAACTTCATATACTGCACCGTTATCACTACCGTAAGTCGCCAATCCTCTTGAACGTAAAGTTGCCACCACTAAATCATCAAAATCTGTGAAAGCGGTTCCTTTATATATGTAGATTTGTCCTGTTAAAATACCAGTATAACATTTTGTTGGTTTAGGTAATGTTGTTGTTGTTGTTGTTCCTGTAGGTGTTGGGTTACAAGGGTCGGGGGTTGGTGTCGGTGTCGGTAAAGTACTTGTTGTTGTTGTAGTACTAATAACTTCCGTTAAATTTGTCACAATAGACCAAAAAGAGTAACCACTATAAACCGCACTTCCAACATTGTCAAATAATGCGTAATACCAAGGGTCGTTTTGTGGTGCCGCGTAATTAATCATGCTCTCATCAACATTCTCAACGTTAAATACGTTTGTTTCTGCCGTAAAAATCGGTGATAGTGAATTATATACATCACCTGAAATAGGTCCGTAATAATTAATGTTAGTTGTTTCCGCAATATATGGATTAGTTGCGTTCATGATATCAAAAATTTGATTTGTCATATCTTGATATAATGTACCAGTACTACCATTAAAATTTTCATATGGTAAATTTAATTTAGCGTCAATTTCTGATGGAATCGGTCCTGTAAATGAAATACTATTAACACTATTACTACATCCCGTAAATGGAATTGAGTAACTAATAATGTTAAATAAAGTACAATCAAACTCACAATTAACAGTTTGACCTGAAATACAATCGAACTCAACCGTTGTCGGATTAACGTTAGCCTTTGTAGTGATTGACCAAGACGGACCCGCATCATAACCTGATAAACCTAATACTCTTGTTACAAACAATTGGTTAGACTGTTGTAAGTAAGCTTTTGCGATATACGCCGCCTCATATTTAGGAATTTGTGTGTTTATGAATTTTTCAGGAGATGTTCCTCCGAAATATGCCGAAAACTCATCGAAGTTTCTGATAAAGATAGGTTCGAAAGCGGGACCTTTTTGAGTCTCACCGACAATACCTAAAGTTGTAACACCTACACTTTGTGCCACAAAACTCAAATCAACTTCAGAGGTATACACTCCAGGAGACACGAATACTTTGTTGTTTGTTGCCATTATTTTTTTTCTTTTAACTTGTTAATTTATTTTATAGATAAATATTAGAAAAAAAACCAAAATACTTTACTTTGTAGTAAGTATTTATAAATTGGGTAGAATAAATTCTGCCTTTTTTCTACCATGGACAATAAAGTAAAAAAAATAAAGAATCTAAAGATATCAATTGAGGTTCATGATATCCTAAAGACCTATTGTGAAAAGAAGGGAATTAAAATGTATCGATTCTTAGAAAGAATGATAGTTGAGAAGTGTAAGGAGAAACCTGATGTATACGGTGAGAATTAAATTGGGTCACCAAATAACCTAATTATTGATTCTATGGTATCGTCTGTTTTAACAATCACAAATTTTAACTTATCATTGGTGTTTATTTGGATTTCTGTTAAATCAGAACCATAATAATCATTGTTAATATAAACGTCAAAACTCTCAACATTAATTGGAGTAGCAATTATTATATTTGTGGTGTAATCAAATATTTGTGAGTTAACATTATTACCAACGACAAACAATACATCAATTTCATTACCTCCTATATTAATATCTTTCTTAACTCGTCTTTTTGTAGTACTAGTATCGAACTCAACAACTTGTAAAACTCTTGAAACCGCTGGAGAAACCTCAAATTCGTTTTCATCAATTAAAAACCCTAATAAGGTGAACTCGTAACTTTGGATATAAAATTTTCTTTTTTCCAAGTCCATAACAGATTCGTCAGAAATATTGCCCATAACAATAGGGATATAATGACCTTTAATAACTTGGTAGGCTTGTTTTGAGGCAAACTTCTCTATGACGTTTTTATTAAATTCATTGATTTCTCTCATTCTGTTACAAACTATTTTAACAGTATATGAAATATCTACAGGAACGGGTTGAGGTATTTTGTATATATCCATACCATTTCTTTGTCCGTCCCATGTTGGTACTTGAGCATAAAAATATTGTCGTCTATTTGGAATATTATAAAGTACTGCGGGATTTGAACCAAATTTTACTTCAGGAACTCTTACCGTTGTAATAAATGGGGGCTCAACATTCTTATCAAGATTCTGTAAATTCCACGTCTCAGTAAATTGACTCCAATTCTGAGTTGTTACTAAAATATCAATTGTTGGTATTATTTTACCATCTATAACCGTCTTTAATTCATTCTTAACAAATTCTAAAAACCCACCATCTAAATCGGCATGTAATAATGATTTTGGAAGAAATGTTCCGTCCTTATTAATTTTATCAACCAACTCCCGTCTTCTTGGTAGAAGAGTTTTAGATTCGGTTAAAGGAATATCTTTCTTTATTTTTTTAGGTAACGGCATCTTAAAACTTTCTTACTTCGTTAATTACGAATAATTTATTTTTTTGGTTAATCATGTCAACCTCTTTGGCTTTGTATACGGGTTCTTCTGTTCCTTTATAAACAAAACTATTGTATTTGTATGGGTCATATGTAACAATTTTATCTGTTGGTTCCTGTGGTATGTTTTCACAAGGGTATTCACAATAATCTACTAAATTACCAATAACAAATGCGTGAACATTTTTTCTTTTTTCACCTCTAACTCTATCTTTACCTCCTTGTCTAACACGGAATTCAACGTCCGATAGTTTAACATAATCGGCATGTAATATTACTATTGATTTATATGTTACAGAAAAAGTGTGTTTATGTAAATTATAATAAACCATAACACGTTTTCCTCGATAATCTTCTTCAGAGTTATTATGACCACATTTATGACAAATATAAGGGTCTTCACCACCATCTGATAAATCCCAAGACCATCCACATTTGTCACAAATTACTTCTTTATTTGTGACAGTTTCAAGAATCATTTTCTTTTGTCTTTCAGTTATAATAATTTTCATTCTTTTTAGATTGTTTAAATCCTTTTTTTATTTTATCATTATAAACCGCCGATATTATTTTTAAAAAATCAAGTCTTGTAAAATTAATATCAGGATATCTACTTCTAAATCTTTCACTAAGTCTTAGTGTCACCCAATTTTCGTATATCCCAAAATTATCGGGTTTGTTACCTGGCCCACTATTTTTAATGTTTTTATTAAGATGATGAATAACGTAATCAACAAGGTCGTCTATTTCGTATACTCTTCTTAATACTTCTAATTGAGTTTCTGTTATTAGTATTTTTATCATAAACCTCTAAATTCATTATTCACAACTGCAGATGCCATAATTGTTCTATAGAACGGTTTGTATCCCGCATACGTATGTTTATTATCGGATATTACCCTTCCATCATTATTAACGGTATAATATCTAACTCTATCCTCAGTCTCATAGTATCCGATATAATCGCCGAAACTAATATCAACACCTAACTCATCTAATTGTTTTTGATAAACAGAAACTTTTAAATTACCTGGTTCAAACTGTTCAATTTTAGAATTACCTAAGTTTTTATTCTCAGGAGCCATAATCTGAACATGACCTTTAAATTCAATTGGTGGTAAAAATTTAATACCATCACTTACAGTCTCTCCGTAAACGTTGTCCGTCTTTGTTTTTTGTCTATCAATTCTATATAATACTAAGGTGAAGTTCATATCTCCATACAACCATTCTTCTCCAAATCGGATTTCCAAATCATAATCTTCGGACCCAAAAAATTTCCCAATTCTTGTTATGGGTACTCTTAAATCACTCATATAAATTTTCTTTTATTGATAAATATTAAAAGATTCATTATTGTTAGGTAAAACATTAATCTTTGGATAATATAAACACAGGGAGTACAATCAACTTGATTGAACAAAAGGCGTTGTCAATACTTGACACGTATTCTGGTGCCAATAATTATATTCTGAAATTAAAATTTCAAAAGGAAACTAACAAAAAGTTTTACCCCACAAGAGCACAATCTGAATACATTATAAATTTTCATGAAACCTCACCTAAGGTAGCAAAAAAATGGGTTGACTTGGACCCCTATTTTGCAAAAAAAATCGCCGATGAAAAATTATACACCGAAATCCCTAAAGAAGTTTGGGTAGAAAAACTTTTAGCGGAAAAAGAAAAGTCTTATCATGTTTGGGGAAAAGTTCTTTCAGGGGAAACTATTCATGACTTTTGGTTACCTAAAGGAGCGTTACTTAAAACTCATAAAACAGAAAAGGTAGAAATCGATTACTCAAAGTATAATCACCGACCACCACTTAATCATCAGAAAGATGCGATAGAAAAATTAGCGGGGTCAAAACGTTTTATTTTGGCAGATGATATGGGGTTGGGTAAGACCACCTCAACAATTATTGCCGCGTTAGAAACAAAGGCTAAGAAAATATTAATTATTTGCCCGGCATCATTAAAGATTAATTGGCAACGAGAAATTGAGAATTATACGGATAGAAGTGTTTATATTGCGGAAGGGAAACACTTCTCAACAGAACACGATTTTGTAATCGTTAATTACGACATCTTAAAGAATTTTTACGATTTAAAGGATAAAGAAAATTCTCTAATTACCAAAAGTAACTTTGAATTAATTGTAATTGATGAGGCACACTATATTCAGAACGGTCAAGCTCAAAGAACTAAATTAGTTAATAGTTTTGTAAAAAGTGTGGATAAACTTTGGTTACTAACAGGGACACCAATGACTTCACGACCAATGAATTACTATAATTTATTGTACCTAATAGAAAGTCCCGTTGCTCAGAATTGGATGGCATACGCAATCCGTTATTGTCAAGGATATCAATTCAAGGCGGGTAACCGTAAGATTTGGAATGTTAGTGGGGCATCTAATTTGGAAGAGTTGAGAGATAGGACTTCCAGACAAGTTTTACGAAGATTAAAAACAGAGGTGTTAGATTTACCTGATAAAATCATTTCACCAATTTACTTGAGATTAAAATCAAAATTATATGAAGGCCTGATGGGGGAGTATTATGATTGGTATAAAAATAAAAAAGAAGAGTCCTCATCATTAACCGTGCAATTTTCTAAACTAATGAAAGTTAGACAAGTTATTGCCGAAGAAAAAATAAATGATACAATTGAGCTAGCTCAAAACATTATTGACCAAGATAAGAAAGTCATAATTTTCACAAATTTTACAGATACATTACAAAAAATACATAGTCACTTTGGGAAACAATCCGTTTATTTAGACGGGTCTTGTACTAAACCACAAAGACAATATGCCGTTGACCAATTTCAAGAGAACGACAAAATAAAAGTCTTTGTCGGGAACTTAAAAGCCGCAGGTGTTGGTATTACATTAACTGCAGGTGAAGCGGTTATTATGAACGATTTGTCGTTTGTTCCATCGGACCACGACCAAGCTCAAGATAGGGCATATCGTTACGGACAAAAAAATAGTGTCTCAGTTTATTACCCAATTTTTGAGAATACAATTGAAGGTGTTATCTACGATATGTTATCTAAAAAGAAAAATATTATCGATACCGTAATGGGTGATAACATCGAAGACAAGGGTGATTTTGTTGAGTTGTTAATGAACAAGATTAATAATGTGAGTTAGTTTCATATTTATATAATATGAAAAAAATACAAGAAAAGATTAACATAATTACAGAACAGTTAATCGTAGAGGAAAAAAAAGACAACCAAAAACTTTTTTTGACTGAAATGAAAAAAATAGGAATTGAAAAATTACCTTACGCCTATTCATCCCTTAAACAGTTTATTGACGCGGAAACAATGGAGTACCATTATAACAAACATTATAAAGGTTACGTTGACAAATTAAATTCCGCATTATCAAAAAAAGACTATGGTGATTTAGAGTTAGAAGACATTATCAAATCAATTGGTAAGTACGATAAAACAATTAGAAATAATGCAGGTGGGGCGTTTAACCACGCATTATTTTGGAAAATGTTGTCCCCAAAGACACAAACACCAAATGGTGATATCTTAGATAAGATAAAGAAAGACTTCGGAACATTTCAAAAATTTAAAATTAAATTTGAGGAGGTTTGTAAAGACCGATTTGGTTCAGGATGGGTTTGGTTAGTTTTAACTAATCGTAATACCCTAAAGATTGTCTCAACACCAAATCAGGATAACCCATTAATGAATGTTGTTGAGAATGGGGGTTACCCTGTTTTAGGATTAGACTTATGGGAACACGCCTATTATTTAAAATACAGAAATAAGAAAGATGAATATATTCAGAATTTTTGGAAGTGTGTTAATTGGAAGTTTGTGAATCAATTATTGGGGATGAGATTAAAGAAAAAAATGGATGAAACCGTTTTATTACGAGAAGTTTTATCTGAGGGTAAATCAGAAAAATGTGGTAGAGATATGAATGAGGCGATAAGATTTGTTTTTAACATTAATCCGAAAGTTAAAAATACTTTTAGACACGGTATTGAAAAGATACTACAAGAAATTTATCCTGATAACTATTATGGTCAAAACGAATATGGTGACGACCAAATGTCGGGCATCTATGATTTAGAAACAGAGGGCAGGTCGGTGATTAATAAACTCAATACCAACTATACTTGTTTTTGTATTTTGTTAACGGATATTAACAAAGTTATGGTTCATGAAGGTAATCCCGAAATTAAAATTATTGGGTTAAAACCTTTTGAACAAATTAGTGAAACCAAAAAATTTGTTAAAATGTTGGACGAATATAAGTCAAGAATTTTTACTCCTCACTCAGGGACATTTCAAAATTTAATGGCGACGTTAGGAATTACTCACGACATAGGAAGTAAAACCGAAGATTATTCGGTTGTTTTGTTAAAGAAACAATTTGGAGACGACAATGTAGAACAAATTGGAGAGTTAGGGAACAAAGAGGACATGATTGGAGGAATCGATTGTAAAGTAACTGTTGACGGTAAAACAAATACAGTTCAAATAAAACCGTTCAGTAGAATCAAACAAGAAGACGGTAAAATTATTGTTTTAGACTCTGGACAAGTTAAAAAATACTCTACCGATTGGATGGCTTTCACCAAAAAAAATAAAGAAGTTTTAATTTTCAATAATAAAAAAGTGAAGATAACTCGTGGAGTTTATGTTTTCCCTGAAGAGTCGTTAATTTATACATTAAATTGATATTTATATATAAACACAAATCATGGCAGTTATCGCAGAACCAGAAAGAAGTCAATTATATAAAAGACTAAAGCACTTGTTAGGAGCACCACTTAGAAGTGTTGAGCTCGAGGATGAGATGTTAGATTCTTTACTTGAATTGTCAATTGAGGATTATTCTCAGTATGTCCAAGATTGGTTAATCGAATCACAATGGACCTCATTATACAATCTTAATTTAGATACTCAATCATTATCAAAAGCGTTTATCACAAAAAGTTTAACTTACGAAGAAAGGTATACTTACGCGTATTCTAAAATTGTTGGTTTACAGGCTGGCGGTGATTCTGTTTTAAAGAAAGATTATATACAGTTAGTTAGAAACCAACAAATGTATGAAATTCCTGCAGGAAGAGAAATCAACGAACTTTTATGGTTTTCTCCGGCAGAATTAAACAATATGATGTTTGACCCATGGTCTTTCGGAGCATTAGGTGCTGGCGGCGGATTAGGTGGTGGAGGTGGTCTTGCCCAAGGAGGTGGTATGGCTGGAGGATACTTTATGATGCCCGCGTTTGACATGTTACTTAGAATGCAAGAAATTAACATACAAAGAAGAATTATTGCAGGAGATTTAACATATAAAATTACCGCGTTACCTGATGGTAAAAAAGCAATTCATTTAATGAATACACCTGGTGGTAAATTTGATTTTGGTAACGGTACTATGACAAAAGGTAGGGTTTGGTATCACTATTATGATGTTGAGGGTTCCGATAGAGATAAATGTCTAAAAGATAATCCTGATATCATTAAATTACCATCAGACGTTCCTTTCGATAAAATTGATTGGGTTGATTTAAATAACCCGTCACAAATATGGATTCGTAGATGGTTCTTTGCATACGCTAAAGAGACGTTATCAAGAGTTAGAGGTAAATTCAGTGGAAACATTAAAACACCTGATAGTGAATTAACTATGGATTATGCGTCATTGGCGACTGAGGCCAAAGACGAAAAATCAAAATTAATCGAGGAACTTATTGGTGCCGAAGGTAGGTTAACAAGATTGAAACCAGAAAAAGTTATGGAACGAGAGGCGTTACTTGCGGAAAACCTAAACAAACAGAAAAAATTTACGGCAATGCCAAGACAAATATATGTAATCTAATGAGAACTATTAATTTTACCCCAAGAAAAAATGTTGTCAGATATCAGACAAGAATGTCACCGTCAACAATTATTGTAGATGGTACGGAAATACTCCACGAAAAAACTCACAAGTTAAATAAAGAGTTATTAATTGTTGTAAGAGATTCTGAAAATTCTGAAATCATTTTAAACTCAAAAGAATATACCTACACCACCGTTAAGTCTTTAATTAAAACAATAATTAAGCCTGATGTTGGTTTAATTGATGAGGAGTGGGAAGAACTCCTATTAGAAAAAGGTTCCTGTGTACAATTCCAATTTGTAGAAGACGTATGGTTAATATTATCCTCAGATGGGATAAAGATTGATTAAACAAACTCTTCCCACCCAGTTTCCGCCAATTCATAAATATAGTTTGGACTAATACCAACCCTATCCCAAAACTTTAACTCTAAATCAGTGATAGTTAATAAATCTTTGACAGTGTCTTGGTCACTTTCTTTAAACGGTATTCCATTAATCATTTCACATTGTTCTTTAGTAAAAAAAGACCTGTCTTCAGGATTATTAACAATTAGATTGTTTCTAATCTCTTCTTTAAATACAATTAAAAGAGGCTCAATTCGTTTATTAAATGTCACAATCGCTCTTGGTACATTATATTCTCCTCTCATATCAGGATTATTTTCAATATCATTTGTGTTTAACATATAACTATTAATTTGAATCATTGAGGTATCGGATTCCTTAGGGTAACCCCCATACATATCAAAGTGATATTGAAGTTGTTCAGTACTCCATCCCTTTTTAAGTTTATTTACCTTTTGAACATCTCCTTGCGATGCTTTAGTTCCATTATTAACATACATAATAACGTCCCCTAACTTAACATTTAATTTATGAATTATCGCCAATTCTAAATGACACATACGTGACATTAATGACCCTGCTTTAGTTGTTTGAGTACATCTTTTTTTATAATCATCTAAGGATAGTTTAACTTTAGCTCTTTGAGCAATCTGTTTTAACGGAATATCTTTTTCATAAATTTTTTGTACGTATTCATAATACCATTCAATAAATTCTTGGCCCTTACCCTCTAATAATAACTTAATTCCTTTATCTAAAAACACCTCAATATATAATGGAAGTTTTTTAGATTTAATGGAATTTCCTGTTAATTTAATTTTACCATTGGATTCCATTGTTGCGTAATTCTTTCTACTTAAATTAATACAAGATTCCCAAACTCCATCGCAATCTAACCCCATACTATTTTTCATAAATAAATCATTATATTCTGCGGTGTCGGCATAGTAACCTCTGTATTCCTTACCCTCTTTAACCAACCAATTTATCCCTTTACCGATATAAACTCTGTCGTCAACACCTCCTTCGGGTAAACTAAAATTGACACCATCTGTATCAAGAACTAAAGGGGTGTAACCTCTTTTCATAAAAAATTTAACCATTTGTCGAAGATATTGTCTACCAGTGCAGGTAATCTGTTCTCCAATGTTCATTTCTCCCCAAGCATAAACGTGAGGAGCACTTAAACCACCAAATAATGAGTTGATGAAAATCTTAATTGGGAGTTGTTTACGGTCGTATGTTAATGATTTTTTAGAATCGATGTCTTTGTATTCCGACGCTAAATTTTTATACGTAATACGAGAATTACGGAAGTACGCCAATAATCCTTTCATCGCCCCCATTACATCACACTTAGGGAACACATCGTGGGTTAATTGAATTGCTGGATATAGTGATGAGTAATCGAGTTTTAATACGTTTCTTGAATATCCAACTTTAAGTAGTCTTGATAATCCTCCTACAAAATCGGTTTTTTGTTCTTTTTTTGGAATTGCCAATTTATGTTTATATGACCATGCTAACATAATCATCCGCCATAATGTCGCAGTTCCCATTGTTGAAACTCTTTCGTAAGTTGTTGGTACTAATGAAGCCAATAGAAAAGTTCCTTGATTAAACTCGTCATCGACCAATAATGTTTCCTCTAAGTCATCGTCAAGATATCTCTCTACAATATTATCTCCCGTAACTTTAATATAAGTTCCAGGAAATCGAGTATCTAAATCATTGAATTCGGGTTTATCCGCTCTTTTGTATTTACCGTTTTTAACATTTAACCAATATTCATTTTTATCCTTATACATTGACCCAATCTCTTCATGGGATATATATACACGGTCAGGGGCCTCGGCTTTAATGTACTGAGTAATGTACTTCAAACCCGCAGACTTAATACCCGAATTAATTGCTTGAGCTCGTCTTACAGAGTGAATAATATCAATTACATTATAACCCCAAATACCAACTTGATTGTATCTCTCAACCTCATTGGCAAGTTTTAACATATTTTCGCTCTGTCTTAAATTTTGTTTTGGATTTAAGGTATGACAGATTTTTTTAATGTCTAAATGAAGTGCCTTACACCTCTCCAATATCCAAAACCAATCGAAGTTTGCCGAATTGTACCCACCAATAATACTTGGTTTTAATTCATCAATAATTCTAAAGAATTCAACCAAACCTCTGCGTTCCTCATCCTCATCCGAACACTCAATAACTTTCTGATAACCTTTATTAGTTTTAATTCCTATCATGAATATACGACCGTCTTTTGGTTCTAACGCGGTCGTCTCTAAGTCGAATACAAATCGAGTGATGTCATTGTATTCTTCATATCCTTTAAATAAACGTTTCTCTCTTGAAATTAGATATTGTTCTACAGGAGGTAGAATCATAATCTTGTCTTTGGTGTTTTCTCCCCATGGGTCTACCCCACCCTCTCTAAAAAATTGGATTAATTGTCGATAACCTTTTAAACATTTGACAATATATTTTAATCCTTGTTCTAATCTGTCATTACCTTTGGTCTCTAATTTCTCAATCATAATTCCATGTTTGGACATGGCCTCTTTCTGAAGACCTTTTGATGATTGATAAAAATTTAAACCACGTAAATCACCAACCCACGCAAATGGGGTAAAAGTATCTTTACGTATTTCTTTTCCTTTCCCAGGAATTTCTTTGATTTTATAAATTGAGTCCGTTAGGTAATCAAACTCAATGGCAACGATGTGCTCTTCAGGGTCGTTCCCTTCTAGGAACGATTTAATTTCTTCTTGACTAATCACTATAAATTATTTTAGTTGGTTTATTAGCTACCGAATTAGGTCGGCATTTACCTTTGTAAATAAATATAGTTTTTGTTTTGTTTTATATCAACTAAGTTTTTGAAAATATTTTGATATCCGTTGACTTAATCTAACTCTTGGGTCGTTTTCCGTTCTTCCAACCACACTATATGGAACTATAAAACCAAAACTTAAAAACACTCGTCTTGAGTTAAATTCTTCTGTCCAATGTTTATATAGAGACGCCTCAAAAC
>Ga0194055_10000160_pt1 | contig 51159 bp, 37 predicted proteins | sample SepL449m_MetaG_FD_155482 | JGI IMG/M metagenome (GOLD analysis project Ga0194055, IMG submission 155482) | Anoxic zone freshwater microbial communities from boreal shield lake in IISD Experimental Lakes Area, Ontario, Canada - Sep2016-L442-9m | ecosystem: Environmental > Aquatic > Freshwater >... | reverse complement strand
TCAAGTGCGCGGATCATTCCTAGTTCGATTTCATCGCCCGAATCGCCCCAGCTTCGCACCGACAAATAGGCCTCTGGATACGTGGCTGGAAAAGCCGGCACAATAAAAATGCCAGCAGCAATTCGAGCGTCGCCCGACCAGAGTTCGATCTGTTCGTGCAAGCCGACTCGAAAAGAATGCTGACTCGGCTCGAGCCATGCGATGCTGGCCGTGTCACTGCGGGGAACTCCTTTTGCTGTTTTTGCGGTGACGGGTACCGGCTCATCGGTCGACGCGGCCGCCACTCAGTGTCTGGCGGCTGTTGCTGCGGGCAATGTGTCTGGATTGGCACCCGCCACCAGCAGCGTGTCGACGGTGGGCTGCTTTGAAACTTGCGTCTGGATACGAACCAGGCGGGCGTAGATGCCATCACTGGCCAGTAGTTGGGCATGCGTGCCCTGTTCGACTAACCGGCCACGATCAAAGGCCAGAATTCGATCGGCATTGCGCAGCGTGGAAAGCCGGTGTGCGATGGCAATTGTGGTTCGCCCCCGTATCAGCACGGCAAGCGCCTCCTGAATACTTTTCTCAGCTTCGGCGTCGATGTTACTCGTGGCCTCATCGAGGACGAGTATCTGCGGATTGTAAAGAAGCGTACGGGCAATCGAAAGCCGTTGTTTTTCGCCGCCAGAGAGTCCGGCCCCCTGCTCTCCGAGGAGCGTTTCGTAGGCCAGAGGCTGGCGGCAGATAAAGTCGTGGGCTCCAGTCGCGAGCGCCGCGGCGAGCCCATCTTCAATCGTGGTGGCGGGGCGTCCATAGGAGAGATTTTTCCAGATCGTACCTCGAAACAGAAATGAATCCTGAAATACGATTCCTAATTTGTCCCGTAAGTTGCCGATGGCACGGTGGCGAATATCAATTCCATCAACGGTAATGCTGCCCTCCTGAATGTCATAAAATCGCCCCAATACATTGACAAGTGTTGTTTTCCCGGAACCACTGCGACCCACGATGCCGATCATCTCCCCCGGGGCCACGTCAAACGACACATCCCGCAGCACAGGCTGATTGCGGTCGTAGCCAAATGTCACATTCGAAAAACAGATGGCTCCCACTGGATTCCGCCATGCCACCGGCTCACGCGGTTCAGTGATGGTGACCGGTGTGTCGAGCAGCTCAAGCACACGCTGACTACCAGAGAGAAAACTTGTCATCCACGTGGTGAAATTGGAAAGAGCGCCCAGCGGCGCGTAGAACATCGCCAGGTATGCCAAGAATGCGATGAGTTGGCCCAGCGTCATCTCGCGACCGATCACATCGCGGCCACCGACATACCAGACGATCAATCCGCCCAGACCAAAAACAATTTGCATCGCTGCGGAATAGGTTGTGTTGGTGTGTTCAAACCATTGTCGCCACTGCCGCAGGTGATCACTAGCAGCGCGAAAGCGTTCATTTTCGCGCCCCTCCTGCGCAAAAGCTTTCACGAAGCGGATACCGGAAAGCATGCCGCTCAGCGCCGCCATTTGCTTGCTGGAAGCATCCCAGAGGCGATAGTGGCGGGGATAGACATGTCGCCAGAAAATCCATGAGCCCAAAACGACCATTGGTACCGGAATGAGTGTGAAAAGAGCGAGTTTAGGATTGATCCAGACGAGCATCGCGCCGACGCCGACGAGCTGCACAATCTGTAGTAAAAAGCCCCCCGTGATTTGCTGCATGAGACCATGCAGCACCTCGCTGTCATGGACGACGCGGCTGATCATCGAACCGACCTGATGGCGGTGGTAATAGGCGACAGAAAGATTTTGTAACTTGGTCACCATCTCTTGGCGCAGCGTGCCAGTCAGCCCAGTGCCAATAGCCGTCGCCAGCCGCCCCCGACAATTGAAAGCACGACTCGTGAAAAGGCTAGGGCCAACACAACCACCAAGAGTGAGGTCTTAAAATCGGGTACGGCGCCGCTGCCTGCTGTCCCTGTCGGCCCGGTTGCGGCTGCCTGCCCAGACAGAATATTATCCACCATGTATTGCTGCAGCTTGGGTGGTGCCAGTTCAGCCATCACTCCCAAAAGTGTCAACCCGCAAAGCAGGATCGCTCCACGCGTGTAGGGAGCAAGCAATTGGCTGACTCGACGCACGATTTGTCCCTTCTGCATGCAGCGGGGGCAAGCATCTTCGGAATTGGCAAGTCGCAAATTGCAGGTGCGACACCGCGGCGGATCGATCGTTTCGGCCAGCGGTGGGATCCAGAGAGTCGCGTCGTTTTCAAGGCGATCGTGTGCCTGTTCAAGTGCCCGCGAGACTTTGTGAAAGCGAGTTGCCAGAGCGTTGGAATATCGTATGAGGTCGATCCAGCCGCTGGCGACTCGCAGTTGGAGCGTTCCGCCGCCGATGCCAGCGATGGTCTGCACCTGCTTTACCTCACGCCACGAAAGTGTGCGCACCACTCGGGCTGGGACGCCGTTGAAAATCGGATTGGTGTCATTTGTGTCTCCAACTGCAGATTCAGTGACCACCGTGAGCTGATCACCCGTCACAACCAACCATTCGCGAACGAGCCTGCCATCGAGCGAGATGTCGGTGTCGATCCCAAGCAGTATCGGTCGATGATTGAGGCCGGCTTCCTCCAGGCCCTGCTGCACTCCTGTTGGCAGGCTCGAGGTGGCGGTCGTATGCTGTGTCGCTACGGTTCTGTCTGGCAGGCGGGAGCGAATGAGGGTGCGCGTCACCATTTTATTTTCTTCTTCTATCACACGTTTTTCTTTTTTCACGCTGGAGAGTTTCTCGATGAGATACGCACGATTCTCGCTGGTTGCTGGCTGCGGATTGAGCAGAGGACTGCACGTCTGGATGGTAGCCATTCTGGCGGCACTTGGATGGGAAAACGCCCGGGCCGAGGAAGCGGGATTCGAAAGCCTCTTTGACGGCAAAAGCTTGGCCGGCTGGAAGGCAAACGAGAACCCAGAGAGCTGGAAAGTAATCGACGGCCAAATCGTGTGTCACGGCCCGCGCAGTCACCTTTTCTTCATTAGTTCCGATGCCACCCAGCCTGCTCTCTTCAAAAACTTCGATTTTAAAGCCGAAGTCATGACAAAGCCGGGGGCTAATTCCGGAATTTTCTTTCACACAAAGTTTCAGCCCCAGGGCTGGCCCGCTCAGGGCTATGAAATGCAGGTCAACAACTCGCAGAGCGATCCGGTGCGGACAGGGAGCCTCTACAATGTTGTAAAAAACTTTTTGGCACCAGCCAAGGACGATGCGTGGTTTACACAAGAAGTGATTGTGGAAGGCAAGCGGATCACGGTCAAAGTAGACGACCGAACGCTCTTTGAATTTGTTGAGCCGGACGGCGTAACAGGCACCCGCAAGCTTTCTGACGGCACTTTTGCATTGCAAGCTCACGACCCGGGAAGCGTTGTCTATTATAAGAATCTACGAGTGAAACGGTTGCCATAACGCGTCAGAATCGCCATCCAAGGGGATTTTGTGCTGGGCATAATTGATCTTTACCGCAGATTTTTATCCATTTAGGCTGCAAGAGGGATTTGTGAGCGAATGGTCCACAAGAGCCATCCGCTCGGCTTTCGCCGTGGTGGCAAGGTTTTCAAGCAGCTCGTCGACCGGTTCTTATTGTGTCGCTTTTGAAACAGGTGGGTGATGACTATGTCTCAGCTTCCAGCAGGGATTCGCGATGATATCACGCAGTGCATCGGACGCACGCCGTTGGTGCGGTTGCGGCGAGTGACCGAAGGATGCGTGGCTACAGTCGTTGCCAAAATCGAAAACATGAATCCGCTTTGGAGCGTCAAAGACCGGATCGCGGTGGCCATGATCGATGCTGCCGAACGGGATGGATTGATCAACCCAGACACGATCGTCATCGAGCCAACCAGCGGCAATACAGGGATTGGTCTGGCGTATGTGTGCGCTGCGAGGGGTTACAAACTTCGCGTGACCATGCCAGAGAGCATGAGCATCGAGCGGCGGCGAATGCTCAAGGCCCTCGGGGCCGAATTGGTGCTCACACCTGCCGCCGAGGGGATGCCCGGAGCCGTGCGGCACGCCGAGGAGATCAGCTGTTCCAGCAGCCAGTTTTTCATGCCACAGCAGTTTAAAAATCCAGCGAACCCCGAGATTCACCGGCGGACAACGGCCGAAGAAATCTGGGAGGACAGCGAAGGTCGAGTCGATATTGTCGTCTGTGGTGTTGGCACCGGAGGCACGATCACCGGAGTGGGTGAGAGCCTGAAGCATAAAAATCCGGGCATCAAGATGGTGGCCGTGGAGCCGCTCAACAGTCCCGTCATTTCGCAAAAGTTGGCTGGTCAGCCAATCAAGCCGGGCCGCCACACTATTCAAGGTATTGGCGCGGGATTTATCCCCGACATACTCAACCTCGATATCATTGACGAAGTCGTTAAAGTGGATGACGAAGATGCCATGGAAACGACTCGGCAAATGGCGAAACGCGAGGGCTTGATGTGCGGCATCAGTTGCGGAGCTGCCGCGTGGGGGGCTATTCAAGTAGCGCTGCGAAAAGAAAATGCCGGAAAGTTGATTGTGGTGGTGCTTCCCGATCTCGGTGAACGCTATCTCTCTACGAGGCTTTTTCCGGAGTAGGACTGGCCTGAGTTCAAGGCAGCATTCGGCGTTGAGCAAACAGCCAATCGAGTACGGCTTGATCGCGGTATGCGGTCGACCACGAATCGTGGCCAACGCCGGGGAGTTCTGAGTATTGTGGAGTGCCGCCAGCCGCCTTGACGGCCTCGATCATGACTCGCGAACGTTCAACAGGCACAGTGGTGTCGGCATCACCGTGAAAGCACCAGATCGGTAGTTTGCTCAACTGCGCCGCCGTGCGTTCGTCGCCGCCACCGCAGATCGGTAGCATGGCAGCCCACTGTTTGGGGTTGCGGGCGGCCAGATCCCAGCAGCCATAACCACCCATTGAGAGGCCGGTGAGGTAGAGGCATTCGGGATCAACCGGTTCAGACTGTAAGACATCTTCGAGCGCGGCGGTGGCGGCGGCTAAGTCGAGAGTCGGCGCCGCGGCCTGCGGAGTACTCTTTTTATCAGCCCATGAAATATCGACCCACCGTTCATCCATGCGACACTGTGGGGCGAGCACGAAGCAGGGATACTTCCTTTGCATTTCCGGTTCGGCAAGCCATGTGGGCAGATATTTGAGTTGCTTGGCGTTGTCGCTTCCTCGTTCGCCAGCACCGTGGAGAAAGAACACCAGTGGGTAGCGTTGGCCCGGCAAACAGACTGCCGGCTTGAGCAGTCGGAAGCGAGACTCCCGTTCGCCACCGCCGTTGTCAGGCACGCGTACCATGCGATCCTTGTAGGGCGATTTGATATCGAATGTTGGATCTTTGAGAGAAGCTGTTTGCACGGATACATCCTCGCCGCAAGCGATGGTCAGAGCCACGCACAAAAACTTTGCCAGAAACAGCACGATCCAGAATGGCTGTGCAGAGTTTTCGACCCCTAAAAAATACCCTCGCGATCTTGCAAAAGCCATGCTGTTTTCGCGAGACAAAGAAGTCTTCGAGGAGAAAAGCGAATGTAAGAAAGAGCTGCTTCACCCAATAGCGAGTTTTACGCGTCGCGGTATCCCCATGCGGGCAAACATGCTGAGGGAGCCCTTGGGCAACCCCAAGAACTCAAGCTGCTCAAACCACTGGGGAATTTCCGCCGAGAGCTTACCGACTGCCGTGCCTCTCAAGTCGAGAGAGCGGAGGTTCTTCAGGCCTTTGAGTTGCTGCAATCCTTCGTCGGTGATCGAACCGCCCGTCAGATCGAGCACGGCAAGATCCTTAAGGGAATCGGTGCGGAAGCCGATCAGAATAGCATACAAGTCGTTAGCATTGGGGCCGTGGAGACGCACGGATACGAGCTTGTCGGCCACGTGGCCAAAATCATCGCCGAACGACTTTCGCAGCCAATCGGTTTCCTCCATCTCAACATCTCCCCCTCGTTCGATCGTTTCAGTAACGACTTCCTGTTGCTGGGAGTAGGCGTCAATCTTGGATGCCAACCATTCAAGTTTACTGGCCTTGAATTTGACGAAATCGTTTGCCTCTTCAAATGCTTTTTGCAGTTGGATGAACTGTTCGCGGCCACCGCCTCGATCGGGGTGCGCCGTCATAGCTTTAGAAAGATAAGCCTGCTTGACATCTTCCAGGGTAACTGGTGGGAGAAGGCCCAACACCGACAGGCAGCCTGGGTGTTGATGGTCCAGCGTTTGCGGGGAAGTGGTCATGTACGGAGTTTACCCGATGCGATCGAAACAAGGAATGAATGAAAGCTTACGGTAGCAAAGGGGGGACGGAAATTCATTAGGAAGCCGGCTTTATGGCGGTCGTTTCGCCATTGATCGCTTCAGGGAAATCCCCTAATTTTATGAGAGTTTCGGCTTGCGATGTGTACTGCCAAGGAGGGCCATCGATGACTCGTTTAGAAAAGCGTCTCCACGAACTGAGGACAGGCACTCGCTTTTTACAACAGCGACGCTGGGGCCGGCGGGTTTGGAATCAGATCGCGACCGGCGTTAGGCATGCCCAGTACCTCCGTGAGGCTGCGGCGATCCTGATCATTATTGGTGCCTGTCTGTTCTGGCGGTATGCAACCGGCGGAGTCGAGGCTGTTGCCAAGCCGCCCCAGCCCCTTCCCTTACCGGCTGTGCAGGGCGCGACAGGGGTTCCCGAACCAAAAACGGCTCCTCCGAAAATGATGGCGATGGTCAACGGTGCTGAGATAGGAGAGTCGCAACTAGCAGATGAGTGTCTGAGTCGCCACGGCACGCCTGTGCTGGAGACGCTCGTCAATCGCAAGATCATCGAAAATGCCTGTGCTCAGCAGGGTGTGACGATCACCCCGCAGGACGTTGAGGCTGATATCGATGCCATGTCACGTCGCTTTAATGTGCCTCGCGACAAGTGGATTGAGTTAATTCAGCGCGAGCGAGGGATCAGTGCGAAGCAGTATGCCGAAGAGATTGTCTGGCCGATGGTGGCGCTACGAAAACTAGCGCATGCCAGCCTGGAGCCGACGCCCGCTGAAATCACTAAGGCTTTTGAAAATCAGTTTGGTCCGGCCGTCAAAGCGAGGATCATCGTTATGCGTTCACAAAAAGAGGCCGAACAGATTCGGCAACTCGCGGTTGCAACGCCGGATGATTTTGGAGCTCTTGCCCGCCAGCATTCAGTCGACATCGGCAGCGCCAGCGCGAATGGTTGGGTGCAGCCAATCCGACAACACTCCGGTGAACCAAGTTTTGAAAAGACGGCGTTTGCTCTGGCAGCGGGGCACATTTCCAAAGTGGTCCAGGTAGCCGACCAATTTATCATCATTCAATGCGAAGGCCACCTGCCAGCAGCCGAGGTGAAACTTGAGGACGCCCAGCCGCGGATTGCCGAAGAGCTTCGCGAGCGTAAGAGCCGATCTGAATCGAGCGTACTGTTCCGCAAACTCCAAGACGCAACGACTATCGAGAATGTTTACAACGACGCAGCCAAGGCTGCCCAAGCTCCCGGCGTGGCAGCGCGAGTCAATGGTGAGCCGATTACCGTTCAACAGGTGCAAGCGGTCTGCCTGGAACGGCACGGCAAAGACACGCTCGAAATCCTGATTACCCGCGTTATCATTGAGCAGGCCCTGAAGCGGGAGCGTCAAAAAATTGGCCAGGCCGACATTGATGCCGAGATTGCTCGGGCTGCTGATGCGATGGGCTTTCATGCACCAGACGGATCGCCAGATGTGTCTGCCTGGCTCGAGAGAGTGACCCGTGAAGAGAAACTGCCGATGCGGCACTACATCGAAGACATTGTGCAGCCTACGGTGGCCCTCAAGAAATTAGTGGGCAAAGTGCCGGTCACGAAAGAAGATCTTGAGAAGGCCTTTGAGGCGACCTTTGGCCTGCGATCCAAGTGCCGTGTGGTGATCCTCGACAATCAGCGAAGAGCCCAAGAAGTCTGGCAAATGGCTCGGGAAAACCCCACCGTAGAACGCATGGGCGACTTGGCGGAAAAATATTCGGTTGATCCCACGAGTAAGACGCTGCGTGGCGAGGTTCCGCCAATCCAGCGTCACGGCGGCCAGCCCGCCCTTGAGCGAGAAGCCTTTGCACTAAAGGCCGGAGAGCTATCGGGTGTGGTGCAGGTGTCCGACCGTTTCATGGTGCTCTTCTGCGAGGGCTATACCGAACCAGCAAAAGTAAAAATGGAAGAGGTGCGAGCTGAACTATCAGCCGATATTTTCGAAAAGAAACAGCGCATAGAAATGTCGCGGTATTTTTCACATCTCCGCGAAGGCGCTGCGATCGATAACTTTTTGGCTGGCACAAGTCAGTCGCCTGTGCAGGCTGGCACCCCACGGGCTGGAGGAGCCCCACGGTCAGCGATCTCGCAAGCCGATGCCCAAGAACTGTCACAAGTCCGGGCTGGCAGTCGCAAGGCAGGGGCGAGATCACCCAATCCCACTTCGAGTGAAAGTGGCGTGCTGCCGGCCTCCTTAGACGCCCCGCTGCTACCGGCCCCAAGGAGCCGGTAGCAGAGAGACGCTGGTCTGACATACAATAGGGGTAGCGTGCTGATCCCCACTTGAAACGATGTCACGGTTTACGGATTTCTACACATGCCGCAGTCGTCTGATCGAAGCCAGTCTGGTCCTCTTGTAGCAGAGCCGATTGAAACTGCCGAACCGTCGCTAGGGACGTGCCAATCAGCCGAAAAGCCAATCGATATGCAGCGTCCCTTTGAAGTTCGGGTGGCTGATCGGATCGCGCAACTCCCCCCCTATTTATTTGCCAGGATCAATCAACTCACGTATCAAAAGCGCCGTGCCGGTAACGACGTGATCGACATGAGCATGGGGAATCCCTCCGATCCTCCGGCTCAGCGAGTAGTCGACAAACTCACCGAAGCGGCAAACGACCCGCGTAATCATGGCTATGCCCCAGCGCTTGGGATCATGAGCCTGCGTCGCGAAGTTGCGGCGAAGTATTTGAAAAAGTGGGGCGTGCGACTCGATCCGGAAACAGAAGTGATTTCTACCCTCGGTTCAAAAGAGGGTTTTGGACATCTCTGCTTGGCCCTGATTGGCCCGGGCGATAGTGTCATTGTTCCAGCTCCTTCTTATCCGGCCCATGTCTACGGGGTAGCACTGGCATCGGGCAATGCTGTTTTGATCGACACGACCGATCCCTCGCGATATCTTTCCGACATTGCAAAAACATGCGAGGCCATCCGACCAAAAATGGTGATTGTGAATTTCCCGCATAATCCCACTGCTACCGTTGTCGGTTCGGACTTCTATGAGGAAGTCGTACAACTGGCCAAACGCTACGGCTTTCTCATCGTTTCTGATTTGGCTTACGCCGATGTCACATTCGATGGCTATGTCAGCCCGAGTATTTTGTCTGTGGACGGCTCGAAGCAACTGGCCGTTGAATTTACGACCATGAGCAAGGGCTACAGCATGGCTGGCTGGCGCGTGGGATTCTGTGCCGGCAACCGCGAGATTATCAGGGCCCTTGGCACGATCAAAACCTACTACGACTACGGTATGTTTCGGCCAATCCAGATTGCTGCGATCATGGCACTTCGGCATGGTGAAGCCGATGTAGAGGCCCAGGCAAAAGTCTATGAAAACAGACGCGACGTGCTCTGCGATGGGCTTGCACGGATTGGCTGGAAGGTGGCAGTGCCTAAGGCAAGTATGTTTGTCTGGGCAAAAATTCCAGAACCCTTTGCCAGTCGAATGACGAGCATGGAGTTTGCTACAAAACTATTGGAAGAGGCCGATGTGGCCGTCAGCCCTGGAGCCGGCTTCGGAGTCGCCGGAGAAGGCTTTGTGCGACTAGCGTTGATCGAAAATGAAAACCGACTCCGGCAGGCGGTGCGACAAATTGGCCGGGCACTCGGCGACGAATTAAAGACGGCCACCAACGGGCATTCAGAGGCCAGTTGAGCTCAACAATAAATTCTCGTTGGCATTCTCCTAGCTTGAGTCAATTGCCAGTGCTGGTCGCCACGCAACGGCGATTGATCGCCCCGAACGGCGATCAATCTAACTCTGGAAGCACAGCATTGCTGGCAGCCGCTTGCCGCAATTTTCCCATCGCTTTTACTTCAATTTGTCGAACGCGTTCCTTAGTCAACGCCAGCGAAGAACCCACTTCCATCAAGGTCTGCGGTTCGTGATTGTGGTCAAGGCCGTAGCGCCGAATGATGATCGTCTGTTCCCGCTCGTCGAGACGATCAAGAAACTGACTCACCTGCTTAAGGCGATCCTTCTCCGCGAGTCGCTCCTGATTTTCATCAGTGCGACGATCGGCAGTCGTTTGCAGAACCTCCACATCGGCTGGGCGAAAACGATCGTGGTAGCGGTGCTCGTCCGAGATGGAGCGAGAATAATTTTTCATAATCGCCCACGAAGCGTATGTGCTGAACTTATTTTCTCGCGAATAGTCAAACTTTTCGACGGCCCGGATTAACGACATGTTGCCATCGCTGACCAGATCGAAAAAGCTATCGCTGACCGAGACGCGTCGCTTGGCGATTGAAACAACCAAGCGAAGGTTGGCTCTCACAATTTGATTTTTGATCGCCACAACTTCATCGGAGAGTTTTTCAATCTGATCCATCAGCCGAGAGTTGGGTCTTTCAGGGTTGATCTGTTCACGCAGTTTTGTAGCTTTGTACTTCAGATAATTGAACTTTCGAAATAGCCAGACCTCTTGCTCGCGGGTCAGGAGTGGCACTTCATAGAGGCTCGCCAAGTAAGCGGGCAGTCCGGCGGGACGACGCACTTTTTTGGTCGGCTCTTGAAGGCCCGGAAAGGGCTGGTTGACAATCTTTTCGGCTGCCACCCGTGCAAAGAGCGCATTGGGCATGAATTCGAGCGGCAGTTGCAGAACGTGCTCTGCTCGCTGAGAGAGAATCACTCGATAGATATTAGCTCTTGAGCGATGGTATCGCTTTGCAATCGAATCCACCGCTTCCCCTTGGAGGTAGAATCGGTAAATACGTGAGCAGGTTTCCGGACGAAGGCCACCGTCAGGATTGAGGAAAACAGGTGAATCGCCATGTTCTTGATCGTGCCGTTTGATTGTGTAACGGATGGTTTCAACGCTTCGATTCAGGCGATTGGCAATCCGACGATGGGCATCTGAGGGACTCGCCCCTGCGGCAGCGAGCCGGCGGCCCCAAGAAATAATCCGTTCGTGCTCGGCCGTTGTGACTTGACTAAATCGACTACCTCTTTCGATACGGCGCGGGTTGGATTGAATAAACTGATCGACATCGCTGGCCAAGAAGCCCACCCGATTGCGACCGCCGATGTCGCAGCGTTGTGCGACGAGGCCCTGATCTCGCCAGCGAGAAATAGTCTTGGTCGAAACATGAAACCGCTTCGAAAGCTCGTCAATCGAGAGCACCTGAGCGTGCAGCCGGCTCGCGCTGGGAGCGGGACTCGTAATGGCATTCATGGGTAACGAGAGCCCAGTAGCCCCCGCCAGACTGCCAGACTGATCGGTCAAACCGTCTTCAAAAAGACGGACAAAAGAACCTGAAGCAACAGAACGCATGATGAACTCCTTTTGACTGACAATCCTTGTCAGTTGTTGTTAGTTGAAGACCTTTTAGTGGGGCAGCCCTGACAAGCCCCGCCATCAGAAATCTCCAAAACCACGTTGCATTCCCATCCCGTCCAAACCCTGCGTGGGGTTTCCATTACCCAGCAGCACCCAGCAAAATCAACTCGCACTGAGTCGCCAGTTCCGTGCTCTGGCCGACGTCAGAGTTATACGCACCGGTTTCAAAACAGTTCGCTGAACATTGGCTTTCTTAAATCATTTTCTCGGGGACGGATTAAGCGGCCTCCGGGTTTGACCCAGTCCGCTGGTCATAAACCCAATAAAACATCGGCTTACGACTTGCCGCTGAGTTTTGGTGCAGTTCTCACAAAAACAGCATAGACGCAAGAAAAATCGTATTTTTAAGGCTATCTACATGATGGACACTTAGTATTTATTGTACAAATACGAGAAATAGGGCTGGGCGGCCCGGTTCGGACGCGGGCTCGGGCTATGGATCCTCGATCACGACCTTCGGTCTGATATTTCTAAGTAGGGCGTTCTCGGGTTCAGGTCGCCGGGCTGCCATGCGGGTGGTCGCCTAGATCAACTGCCAGCAGGATCGTCCAGTCGATCCTGCAGTTCTAGCCACGAAAAACGACTACGGCTTGACGCAGGCCCCCCGACGCTAGAGTATTAAGCAAGATCCGCAAGATCCGCTGGAAATGCGCCGGACAGACAGGCGAATCCAAGCCTGTGTCTGGAGTTGTCAGCCATCGAGAAACAGCATCGCATAAACGAGCAGATCCGGATTTCGCCGATCCGTGTCATTTCAGCAGACGGTGGCCAACTCGGCATTATCTCGACTGAACAAGCGCTTAACCTAGCGCGAGAGTCAGGTCTTGATTTAGTGGAGGTGGCTCCCAACGAAAAGCCGCCTGTCTGCCGAATCATGGACTTCGGTAAGTTCAAGTACCAACAGAAAAAGAAGCAACACAAGACCCACGTTCACCAGACAAAAATTAAAGAGATCCGCTTGCGTCCCAAGACGGGTGATCATGACATTGAGTTTAAGGTGAATCAGGCCAAAGGATTTTTAGAACATAAAGACAAAGTCATCGTGTCGGTCGTTTTTCGGGGGCGTGAATTGGCTCACATCGACGAAGGCCAGCGAGTGATGAAAAACATTCTCGGTCACTTGGAACCGGTCGGCAAAGTGGATGCTCCACCGCAGCAAATGGGCCGAAGATTAGTCTGCACGCTATCCCCAAAGTAATAGTAACCATATTCATTGCCAAACTTCATATTAGAGCGTTTGTAAAAGGAGAGTTGTCGTGCCAAAGCAGAAAACCCACAAAGGTGCCAAAAAGCGTTTTCGAATCACTGCTCGCGGGAAGGTCAAGCATCGCCGCGCTGGCACGAGCCACTTGCAGGTACGAGTGTCAAGTAAACGAAAACGCAATCTTCGAGGCACAGGAGTGCTGGCTTCCGTTGACACGCCGAAAATTTTGCAGGCCATCGGAAAATACAGCTACTAGCAAAAAAGTTTTGTTGTTGGCGGATGGCCTGCCTCCGAGTTTTTTATTTTAGGGTTTAATGAGTTCAACAACCGGTTTTTTAGTGACTCGCTATTTTCCGCTCGCGAGCGGTAGCCCCTTGAAAATAATGGCTGCGATGCGACGATTGTGATCTCGTTCCGCGGGCGGCGGTTTATGGTCGCTGACGCTCGAAGTTGAATTGACAGAGTACTACAGTTATTGTTTTTGAAAGCAAAGAGTCATGCGTACAAAAAATGTCGTCCCCCGCCTGCGATCCAAGAAGCGACTCTTCAAGCGAGTGAAGGGTTCTGTCGGTGGTCGCCGCCGCCTCCTACGGACCGCTAAGGAATCACTCGTTCGCGCCGGCGTCTTTGCCCGCCGCGATCGCCGCCGCAAGAAGCGAGATTTTCGTCGGCTCTGGATCGTACGAATCAATGCTGCCGTCCGCGCAAGGGGCATGCGATATAGCCAGTTTATTGCGGGTCTGGAAAAGATTAGTTCCGCACTCGACCGACGCACTCTGGCAGAAATGGCCGTTGTCGATCCGACAGGATTTGATGCGGTTGTAGAGAGCGTACGGAAGGCTTTGGGGCTGCCGGAGCCGGCTGCGGTCGCGTAACTCAGCCGTGGCAAGCAGCGACGAGACAAACGCCGACGGAAATTCTCAGGCATGCTTGGCTGGCCTTCCGGCATTTGTGGCTGAAATCGACAGACTCTGTGCCGATGCCAAAGCTGTTATCGCAGCGGCTCGCAATGAAGTCGATTTAGAAAAAGCAAGAATCGAATTTCTCGGTGCCCGCAGTGGTCGTTTGAAGGGAATCACTAGGTTGCTCTCTGGCTTGTCGGCTAGCGAGCGGCCGGTTGGCGGCAAGCACTTCAACGATGCCAAGGAAACGATTACGGCAGTTTTTAATGAGGCCAAAGATCGTATGGCCGTAGCAGCGGCACAAGAGGGAGGCAGTTCTGCCGGTGCCGCAATCGACATCACGCTCCCAGGAAAACAGTTGAGGTTGGGACATCTGCATCCAATCACGCAAACAATCCGCCGCGTGCAAGAAATTATGTCGCGGTTGGGCTTTGAAAGCGTAGATGGTCCTGAGGTAGAAGATCAGTGGCATAATTTTGAAGCGCTTGCGATTGGCCCTGAACATCCTGCCCGCGATCCCCTTGATAATTTTTATCTGACTGTGGCCCAAGGGGTGGAGCCACTCTTATTGCGATCGCAGACAAGCACGGTGCAGATTCGCGTCATGGAAAATCGAGAGGCCCCTCTGCGGATTGTTTCGCTCGGCCGCGTCTACCGTCCCGATACAGCGGATGCCACCCACTATCCAATGTTTCATCAGGTCGAAGGCCTTTTGATTGAAAAAGGCAGCACGATGGCGCACCTTAAAAGTGTGTTGCGGTTTTTCGCAGCCAGCTTTTTAGGCGGGGATGTGCGCGTCCGATTCCGTCCCTCATTTTTTCCATTTACTGAACCGAGTGTTGAAGTCGACATGGAATGGGGTGGGCGTTGGATCGAAATGGGGGGCGCCGGCATGGTTGACCCCGCCGTCCTCAAAGCCGTTGGATACGATCCACACGAGGTGTCTGGGTTTGCCTTTGGCCTTGGTGTGGAGCGGATTGCGGCCCGTCGTTATGGCGTGGCCGACATCCGCGATTTTTATCGCAACGATGTGCGATTCCTCGAACAGTTCTAGTAAATCCCAAGAGGGTGCTGCGGCAGTCATTTCCGATGATCATCTCCACCAACTGGCTGGCCGATTACGTACAGCTTCAAGCTCCGACAGACCTCTTGGTCGAGCGGCTTTTGATGTCTGGCCTGAATCACGAATCGACGCGATTGGTTGGCAGCGACACGGCCATTGAAATCGAGGTTACCAGCAATCGTCCCGACTGTTTGGGCCACATCGGCGTGGCGCGGGAGGCAGCTGTTCTTTTTGCACGCCCGCTCCATTTTCCTGATCCGCAACCACTTCAGCAGGGGGGCGATGTGGCCAGCAGCGTTGCTGTTGAAATACTCGCGGCCGATCTTTGTCCTTTTTATTCCGCCCGTGTGATTCGGGGCGTGCGAGTCGGGCCGAGTCCAGCGTGGCTAATCGAGCGACTTCAAACCGTGGGAATCGTCAGCATCAATAACATCGTTGACATCACAAATTATGTGATGCTCGAATGTGGGCAGCCTCTGCATGTTTTTGATCTGGGCACCATTCGCGTGGGCCGGCTCATCGTTCGTCGAGCCTTGGCCGGAGAGTCTTTTACGGCGATCAATCACAAGACATATGTGCTGAGCGATCAGATATGCGTCATCGCCGATGCCCAGAGGCCCTTGGCACTAGCCGGCGTCATGGGGGGCGCCGACAGCGAGATCACAGCCAACACCGTCGACATCGTCATTGAATCGGCGCAATTTGCTCCGCTGGCAGTGCGGGCGGCGGCTCGCGGGCTCATACTGGCCAGTGCCTCAAGCTACCGCTTTGAGCGGGGCCCCGATCCGGCGGCCGTCGACTGGGCCAGTCGTCGTGTTGCGGCCATGGTGCTGGCCAGTGCCGGCGGCACGCTTGATCGCGGTGTCTGTACAGCTGGCACGCTGGCCTCCCATCCGGCCACGATCGAACTGCGATTTGGCCGCGTGGCAGAGGTCTTGGGAATCGATGTCGCTGCCCCGCGACAGCAGGAGATTCTCCTGTCGCTTGGATTTGTGGAGCAGTGGTCCAGCCCCGAGGCCTCACAGTGGCAGGCTCCCACATGGCGCCGGGATGTGTCGCGGGAGATCGACCTCGTGGAGGAGATCGCCCGCATCGAAGGCTACGATAAAGTGCCCGAGGATACACCGATCGCTGCCCGGCCTGTCGAGTTATCGCGTCACGAGAAAACTATCCGCAGGGCATCAGAGGTGCTTGTGTCAGCCGGCTTTTGTGAGGCGATGACACGCAGCGTTGTCAACGAAGCCATGGAGACCACGCAGAGCCCATGGAACCATGCCGGCTCAACTGACCAGGCGCGTGCGACTAAAAGCTTTGCCGAGACAGGGCCTCTGAGTGTCTCGCCGGCCCTTGTGCGAGGTGCTGATCGGCTGCGTCGCACGCTGCTGCCGAGTTTGCTCGAAGCCCGTGCAGGGAACATGTCTGTGGGTGCCCCGCATGGCGATCTCTTTGAAATCGCCCGAGCCTATCTGCCTGGCTCCACTCCACACACGCCGATCGAAGAGCCCTTGCTCCTTTCGTTGGTCACGGAAGGAGATTTTTCGGTCGCCAAGGGCCTCGCTGAAGCAGTGCTTGCCGGCCTGGGACTACCCTCCGAAGCCGACCGTTGTCGAGGCGCAAATCGGATCACATTTCGCCGACTGTTCCTCGATCTTTTTGCCCCCGGCCAGGCTGCTGAAATTGTCTTGCACGCTGTGGACTGTGAACCCGAACGCATTGGAGTGGTTGGCATAATCGCATCTGGCATTGCTGGTCGCTTCGGTCTTGCTTCTGCGGTCGGGGCTATGGAATTGAGGCTGGATCGGTTAGAGTTTTCTGTTGGCGTGGAGCGGTCGCTCCACAAGCCGAGTGAGTTTCCGGCGATTCAGCGTGACATCAACCTAGTTGTCGATGCCACAGTGCCGTGGGGCAACATTGCTGAAGCGATTCGAAGTGGAGCGGGTGATCTGCTGGAGGAATGCCGTCTGCTGCAAATCTGGCAGGATGCTGAGCGTTTGGGAAAAGACAAAAAAAGCGTTGTTGTCTCACTGCGTCTGCGGAGCACCGTCGGCACGCTCTCGAGCGACGAAGCCAACCGCATGGTTGATGCGATCGTTGTTGCCTGCGGCCGGCAGGTTCATGCCACGCTCCGCTCAGCCTGATAAGCCAGTCCCCGTCCCGATTGTTTTTACGGGTCAACCGCCACCCTCCTCCAGCCATCCTTCTCTTCCACGACCAGATGTGCTTTAACGCGGGGACGACGCTGATCACTCCAGTGCCTTAACGGTCGTCGTAGACACGGGTGATCTCCTCTTTTGTGATCGGTGCGGGATGGTCGTCGCTGGTGAGTTGCACCTGCATTCGCTGATCGCCCGCGCGACGGCCTCGCACACGGACGCGAAAGATGGCCTCCTCAGAGGGCGAGAGCTTGGCAAGGGGCTCAAATAAGATCGTCAAATTTTCCACCCGATGAGCTGACGGTCCCTTGGCATCAACCGGTTCGAGGTCGCCTAGAAGAGTTGCTGTGAGTCGCACGCCACTGGCCGCCTTTGTACCCTGATTGCCAATCCTCACGACATACTCCGTCAGGCCATCGACTTCGATCGGATCCTCGCTGTCGGTAACTTCAAAATTGAGTGCTGCCACGCCCTCTACATCAACGGTGTGCGACGCTTGATCAGAGAGTCCGTTGGCCGTCCGGGCTGCTGCTACGATTTTTTGTGGTCCCAGGGCGATCGGCATAACCACCATTTCTACGCTGCCAATCTCTGCAGCTGGAAGCTCTTCCAGACTCCAGAGCACCAGATGCTGGCGGTCATCGTAGTAGCCGGAATTATTGGCCCGCACAAACTTCATTCCGAGTGGCAACTGAGCCGCGAGTTCAATTCCTTTTGCTGAAGCGGTGCCAGCATTGGCCATCGAGAGCACGCAGGTGGCCGGTCGCTGGAGGTACCGCCGCATCGGCATTTCGACCGTGAGCTCAAGCGTCGGCGCTGTAATTTCTATTCGTACCAGTTGGTCAATTTCAATCTGTCCGTCAGCGCGTGCAACGAGCCTCACCGAATGGACACCCGGACCAACGGAGGTCAGCACAAGGTCGATCACTCGTGATTCACCGGGACGCAGTTGTCCAATGTCGAATTCTAGTTCGCGACCAGCTTTGTGCGTGACACCCTCAGGCAATGCTCCCTCCAGCACAACGCCCGTAGCCACGCCCGTGCCAGGATTTGAGATTTTGATTGAGAGCTGGATATCCTTGCCAATCAGCACCGGCTTGGGGGCTGATGCTTCAAGGCGTATGTCGGGTTTTGTCGCACGAGATCGCACCGACGCATCAGCGCGAAATGTGACGCTCGCTATGCTGCCAACCTCTCCTTCGGCAACAGGCATCACCTCCATCGCTACGCGTGCTTCCGCACCCGGGGGCATGGCACCGATGGCCCAGATGAGTTCGCCTGATGGTGTCGCGGCAGAGAGTGACGAACCTTCTCCGTTTGTTGGGGCTGGAGTGGCTGGTGGCGACGTGGCAATCAGCGTTGTGCCAGTAGGAACGGTATCGCGGAGCGTGACGCTTTGCGCGGGAGCACTGCCGACATTGCGCACGAGAATCTCGTAGCGAGCCGCCTTGCCCACTTGCACTTCGCGTGGGCCACGCTTTTCGACAGTCAACTGCGGCGTCTGTACGCCCTCGAGTTGCAACGGCCCGGGCCGTCCCTGGCCACTCAAACCACTGCCCTGTGTGGATGTCGGCTGGTCAGCAGGCATCTCTTTTTTTTCGGGCAACACAAGCGGAGGAGCAGCAGCAAACGGCATCACTGGGGGGCGCAGAGTGTTCGTGGGGCTGGCGGCTTTGGATGCCGCTAGAGCCTGCGCGTTCAAGGGTGCGACAGCAGGCGGTGCAACAGCAGGTGGTGGAGTTGGCGCGATTGCCGTTGGGGGCGGCACGAAGGCAGCCGGCGGTTCGATATCGGTGACAGCTGGCAACTCTGCTGCTTCTACGCCCGCAAGCTTTGGGTCTTGAGATTGCCTTGCTGGTAGGAGAGGTGCTGGCTCGGCACTGGGATCGAGCAAGTCGTTCGCGATCTCTGTTTCGGGCTCATCTTCGACACTCTCGCCGATGGGAGGCTCCACGTTGAGTGGCTGTTGGGCCTCTGCTTTTGAAACCGAAAACCGCGAGAGCTTGGCCGCTGTTGCCGATGCGGGCATGACTTCTGTGGGTATGTCGAGCGATGCCGGCTGCGCAGGGTAAGGGTTCTCTTGAATCGGTTCATTTGCCGTCGAGGGATTCGCTGGTGGATTGGGCTGCCAGCCTGATTCGTTGGCAGCACTTGGAGTGTGGGATTTGGGATCGATAAACCGCCCCGGCTCCGTGACGACGGCGGCTGCATCAGGACTGGATGGCAAAGGAATCACGTTATTGCCCAGACGGCCAATGCCCATCGCCCAGACAAGGCCAAAGCCAACGCAGGCGCATGTGATCGTGCCAATCACAATTGGCCAGTGGGACTGTTTTTTTGAAACCACAAGATTCTGCCGGGATGGTCGATCAGGCATCGTTAGAAACCCTTGCAAGGTGACAGGCTTAGCGCATGCCAGTGGCGTCGGCAAGCAGACGAATGAGGGAGTACCAGAGCCGTCCACAGAGGTGAAGGTCAGTTGGCTGACTCGTAGTCAATTGGGATAGAGGGCGCAGCGGAGGGGGCACAGAGAAGCTGGTGAAGATGGAAATGAAACTTCCCCAGTTTGCCACCGTAGTTACCCGCCGAAATAGCCAAGATTTCAGGAGCTACTGCCGCGCGAATGCCTGCCACCATGCTGGCGGCAACGGCCTCTTCATCGCAGCCGTCAAGAACGATTTCCAGGGCACATGCAGCCCCATCCACAAGGCTTGTTTCTGTGCGTCCGACAAGCGACGGACAAAATGCTTCGTTGGTTGAGGCTCGCAGAGCTTGATACCGCGAGCCAACTTTACTGCCCGAACGCACCACTCCGCCGGGAAAGGGCGTGATCGTGCCCGATAGCAGCGAGATTGCAGCAACTGCGCGCTGTGCTGCCCAAAGCGTCGACTCCAGCGATCGACCCTGCAGAATAAAGTTGCCACCGCCCACGCCTTTTTCGACACCAATCGATTCCTCGACAAGAAATTCCCCCTCCATCACGGGCACGCGCCAATAGCGACGGCCATCGACCACTTTTGTCTTTTCAAATCCGTCGCCAAAAAAGCGAATGTGGGAGCCCAGAGGCGCCCGTTCTGTCGCCGTTGGCAGGCCGTCGAATACACTCACTGTCGGACAGGTGAGGAGGCACTGGGCAGTGCGATTGGCGATGGCCTTGCCGATCCCCTCAGCAGAAAAACCAAATCCCAAGAGCGACACTCCCGGTCGTCCGTCCGGAGTCTGACTGCGCTCTAAAAACTGTTCAACACCAATTTCTGCGTCGCAACCGATAACGCTCGTGCCATAACCCGATGCGGCACGCACGGCCGCATCGAGCCAGTGATCGTTGTGAGCGGTCACTATCAAGCGGACGAACCGGAGCCGAAAAGCCTCGGCGAAAGTATCAATGATTTGTGTGGATTGAAAAAGCATTCAAGGCCTGCCGTTTCTAGGGCCATTTCAGCGAGGATTTGATCAATTTACAAAGAACCCGAATTTTTAGGTTCTCAGATTGGTGGGACTTCGCCTATCCTAGAGTGTTAGCAGACACGTTCCTAGCGTTGTCCGGCCACGCACAATTCCTCCAGACGACATAAAGCACCTCACAAGAGAAGGATACAGCCGATGTTTTTTTCGCTTTGCGCACCAGTCAGAAGCCCCAACACGACGGTTCCTGTTGGCAGGTGGGTTGTGGTTGCCGTTGCTACGCTAGCCTTTGGAGTGGGAGCGAACAGACAGATCCTGGCAGCCAATACGCTTGCCAAAAGCGGGGTGGCGATGGTGCCGCAAGACGCCGCCTTTCTGTCGGCTACGTTGCGCCTGCGAGAACAGATAGACCTGTTTCTCAAAAGCAACGCCTTTGCTGCAATCAAAAAGCTGCCCTCTATGGCTCGGGCTCTGGAATCATTCGAAGACCAGCAGTCACAGCCCGGTAGTCCGCTTTCCATCGCAGCCACGTTCCTAGAAATGCCTGAAAATGAGCAGGCGATTGAACTTTTAAATGACATGATTTCCAGCGACACCTTTCTCTACGGAGAACCCTCGTGCGTGATATTTGTTGAATTGCTGAAGAAGCTTCAACAGGCTCAGCAAACAGCAAGCATTTTAGGGATGGCCCGAGGTAATTCATCATTCGGTAACCTTGACGGCCTTGACCTGAATGGTGTTGGCGAGGGCTTTGGCGTTGACGGCGTTATCGAAGCGGAAGACGCGGAGATGGAAGATGCCGACGATGGCGCTGCTGCTCCGCCGGTCCACAATCGATTCTTGCCAGTTCGCTTTCAGGCAGCCGATGCCGAGGAGCAGATTTCTTCTGAACAGATCATGGCACAATTGATCGTGAAGACACTGGCCGACAATGTGGACTCGATTGCCATACCTGATCTTGTCTGGGGCTTCCAAACAACCAAGCTAGACGCTGGAAAGTTTCAACTCCGGCGGATCGAAGTGCTTGTCAAGGCTTTCTCGCAGGTCATCCCCGATTTTGCCGATGCACTCAAGCGGCAGAAGATCGCTGGGGGTGAGGTGGTCTCATTCACACTGGAAAGCGACAAACTGCCGTGGGAGGAACTGGTTCAAAACGGGATCGAGGGTGTCGATCTTGATCAGCTCGGAAAAGTACTCGACAAGCTTCGTTCGCTCAAAATTGTGGTCGCACTCGGTATCATCGGCGACCGTGTGATTCTCTCCATCGGCGATTCGATTGAGCACCTCGATAAGCTTTCTGTCGGCGGCAACGAAAAGCGAGAAAGCCTGTTCACAACCAAGCCGTTTGCGCCGTTACGAGAGCAGCAGGAAAAACGCATCACCGCTATTTCCTATATCAGCAAAGCTCTCGCTTCATCCCTAGCAGCATCGGCTGAAGATATCGAGCAGTTAGCAAATTTGTGCGAAACGCTGGCCGAATCAGCCGATCTTCCCGCAGGTGCTGCCGAGGAGGCCCGCAAGAATCTTAAGCGAGTCGCAAGCGGATACCGAAAGCGACTCCCTGTCCCCGGCCCGTGGGTGGCCTTCTCATTTTTGAATGAAAAGGGCTATGAGGGCTATGTCTGGAACTGGTCGAAGAACCTGCCGATTGATGGTTCCAAACGGCTTGAGCTTTTAGAGCATGCTGGTGGTAATCCACTGGGAGCTTTTGTCGTCCGAGCGAAAAACGATCCGACGCAATTCGAAGACCTTGTCTTGTGGACCGATATGGCGTGGTCATTTTTCCAAAAGTACCTGTTGCCAAAAGCCGACCCACGGAGCCAAGAAAAGTTTGCGGAGTTTGACGAACACATCGCACCACTGGGCCTCAAATCCGTAGACATCTTGCGGAAGAAAATTTTGCCGTCGCTGGCCGACGGGCAGATTGGGTTTGTGCTCGATGCCAAGAGCCATTCAAAACGAGTCCAAAAAGACCTGCCGGCATCGGTCGATCCACTGCCGCTCATCGAACCGGCAATCATTCTAGGCCTCGCTGACCCTGATCTCTTCCGAGATGGAATCAATGATCTCTTTGCGCTCACCGACGAACTGGTTGATGAAATCCGCGAGGTCATTCCAGACGCTGTGCCAGCCGACTACGAAGTACCTGAGCCGTTGAAAACAAAAGTTGGGGGAGGCACTGTCTGGTCGTTTGCCATCCCGAATGCCGGCCTTGACGAGCAGGTGCAACCGGCGATTGGCATTGGCAAGGAAGCCGCTGTATTTTCATTACTGCCCAAGCATGCGGCAAGGCTCTTGGAGAAGACCCCTCTAGAAACAGGTGCAGAGCTTTCAAAGTTTTCCGAGCCGCTAGCGGGGGCTGCGGCCCTTGATTGGCCCGGGCTGATAGAGGCCATACAGCCTTGGGTGGTGTACGTGACTCGTTACGGCTGTGTGCAGCAGCAGGAGGGAGAGGTCGACCCCGAGACAATTCTCGACGCAGACGCGGAAAATGAGCAGGCCAAGGATGCACTGCAGCACGCCGTGGTGGTCTTTGAAGCACTCAAGACATTGCGAGTCGCCGTGGCTGAAACAGTGATTGGGACCGATGCAACAGTCACCCACTGGCGGAACATTATCCGCGACGCAGAGTAAATAAAAACCCTTTTCAGTCGAGGCAAGCTAAACAGGCAAGCTAAACAGGCAAGCTAAACAGGCAGGCCTCAAGGAAAGTGCCTGGATCAATTCCTTTGTGGGGCGATCACAGTTCCGCGGATGAAGATGTCGCCTCCCGGATGGCTGACGTGTTCGATGTGGATGGGCGGCACATGTGGCCCGAAAAAAGTCGATGCAGGGGCCAGTTGGTCACCGATGATCTTGGGCGCGACAAAAGCCCAGATCTCATCAATGTCGGCAGAATGAAAGAGGCTACCGAGGAGCGTTGGTCCTCCCTCGACCAGCAGGTTTGTGAGTTGTCGTGCTCCCAGTTCCAGTAGCAGCGATTCCAGTCGAGCGGCAGGGCTGGGATCGTTACCAATCCAGATTTCACAGCCGGCGTCCCTTAGCCTTTGTAGGCGGTCGGCAGGTGCCAGCGGTCCAGTCGCGATGAGCAGAGGTATTCTTTGGGCCGATTCTACCAGTCGGCTGGTCAGCGGCAATCTGGCATTGCTATCCAAAATAATCCGTAGCGGTTGCCGCAGGCCCGGCGGACGGGCTGTCAGGTCTGGATCATCGGCCAAGACCGTTCCAATGCCAACGGCGATGGCATCGATTCGCCCGCGTAAAGCGTGGACGATTCCTCGGGATTCCACCGATGAAATCCAGCGGTTGTCCGGCTGGCCTGTGGCCATGCAACCATCTAAGCTCATGGCCCACTTGGCAATCAGCCAAGGCTTTTTGTTCAACATAAGTTTTTGAAACGGGGCCGTTAACCGCCGGGCTTCATCTGCGTGAAGGCCTTGCTCTACGGTGATACCGGCGGCCCGAAGAGCCGCAATGCCGCTGCCATTGACGCTTTCAAAGGGGTCTTGTGTCGCCACCACCACGCGCGCAATGCCAGCTGCAATGATGGCGACTGTGCAAGGGGCCGTTTTGCCCCGATGGCAGCAGGGTTCCAGCGTTGCGTAGAGCGTGGCACCGCGAGCGAATGTGCCAGCAGACGCAAGCGCCATCACTTCGGCATGGTCCCCGCCATACTCCGCATGCCAGCCTTCGGCAACGATTTTTCGATGACCGTCCGGATCGAGAGTAGCGATCACCGCGCCCACCATCGGATTGGGCTCGACGCGTCCCTCGCCCCGCTCTGCGAGCTTGAGCGCTCGTAGCATGGCAGCAGAGTCAAACGCGTCAAAAGCCATCTCAAGAGTTCCGGCAGGAGTCGTCTAATTGTACGAGTGAATCGCGACGCTGACGGATCATGAGCCGGGCGTCCAAATTGCTTTCTTTTCGCCGGACGATCCACCCTGCTGGCTCCCTGGTGTCCAGATCCCGGGTGACTCTGGCTGCGATGAACGAGTAACTCCAGCAGGGCCAGCGATCGGCAATCCCGATCCCTGCCCCATGCCCGCCTGACTAGCCAGCGACGCTAAATCAAAGCCTGCTTCGGAAAGTACTTCGGCGAGGGCTTCGAGCACCTTCTGATCCCGCGAATGTTCGCGACGCAAGTGATCGAGCAACCGCACGATGCTCATTTGATCGCCTCGCTGCATGGCAATACGCAGTTCGGCTACGTCGACCATGCCGTCGCTCACCTTGAGTGTCTTAGCGATACCACGCATTTCAGCAATGATTTCTAATTTGCGATCGCTCAGGAGGGCTCGATCTTCCAGCAGACCAAGGGCTTCCCAGCGATCTTCGGGGCTTGTGTCGGTGCGGATCGTGATGGCCTCTGCTGCACGCTCGGCCGCTAAGTCGAAGCCGGCATTGAGGGCGGTGAGAAACAGCCCTCGCAGTTGGTCGAGATCGAGTGACTGCATGGCCACCCGGTGCCAACGCATCGGTGGTAATTCTTCAAGTGGCCTAAGCGATTCGAGAGTCGACGGCGGGGCAAGAGCTAATCGCTGTCGCATCGCGGCCCACGCATCAGCTGCATCCCGCCTTCGCGAAGTGGCTTCTCCTTCGATGATCAAGGCCTCTACGCGGCGAGCACCTGCTGGAAGTTGCACGGCCTCACGCGGTGTTTTACCTAATAATTCAGGCAGGGGCGTATCGGGCCAGACGGCCAGAAACCGCTGCCAGAGTGCGGCATCTTGCCGCAAAAGAAGGGCATCGATGGCGGGCAGATCGGTGACCGTTCCAGATTCTGGCGGAGACATGCGAAACTGTGCGGCCAAGAGCCAGTTGGTGGGTGTTGTGGCCGGCAGGCCTTCCCGTTCGGCCGTGGCCTGAAACGCACATCCCAGGAGCGGCTCCACAATCGTTCGGGCAGTGGCGACATCGGGCGCAAACCCCTGCAGCACAGCTTCAGGCTCGCGATCGGTTTGCCGACCAAAAATGAGCAGTGAGGCCAACAGTCGCGCATATCCAACCTGGGTCGCCTCAAACACACGCCACACCGAACGAGGTGGCGCTGTTCCTCTTGAAACCCATTCAGCGCGATCAAACTGGGCGGTCTCACACCATGGACTGTGTCGAAGTTTATCTTCTAACAATTCAATCGCAGCCGCGCTTCCCTCAATGGTTGGTAGCGTTGCCTGCGTCCGCTCAAATAAAATCTGCGGTGAGCGATCCTCATCGGTTTCTGTTTCTAAGCTTATTGCCCGGCCGGTGAGTTCCACGGCGTGATCGGAATCACCACTGATTGCACCGCTCGCCGCCAGTTCGGCAGCGGCCAGCCAGGCCTCCGATGCTTCAAATGGGCGGGCGAGCATTTCACAAAGAATGGCGATATTGGTCAACAACTGCCGACTTTTGCCAGCCACATCCTTTAGACTGCCAAAGGCTGACAAGCTCTCGGCTAGTTTCCAACTTTTGGCCAAGTCTATCGCCGCATCGAATGCTGGGCGATAGGCAGCGTCGGCCGGGGGCTCGAGGAGACGCATCTTGGTGCGGAGTGCAGCCGGCACACCCGATGAGCCGACAACCGAGACCAAAAGGCGTCTGTCTTCAGGACTTCCGATCGACTTGTCTCGCATCCATTCAACAATTCCCTGCGCAAAGCCCACGTGTCCGGCCTGAGCACTAGCCTGCACAAGGGTTGCCGCAATCTTTACCAGTTCAGGCGAGACGGTCTCAGCTGACGCAGTGCGGGACTTGTCAAAAAGGGATGCCGCTTCCTGGATATTACCAGTCATGGCAGCGGCGATGGCGGCGTGGCCGAGGGCCAGCGGATTATCGGGAAAGCCTTCCAAAAAAGTTCGGCTCGTAATGGCTGCTTCGGCAAATTGTTTGGTGGAGAGTTCTAGGTTTATGCGAGTGGCCAAGAGGCAGGGACGGTTTGGATACCGCTGTGATAACCGTTCCACCTGAACCAGGGCAGCGGAGATTTGATCGCCCTCCACGAGTCGATCAAGTTGTTCTAAGTCAGTGATCAAGTCTGCACAACAAAACTTAATTTTCTTGCCGGTGCCGCCTGGGCAAGGGGAATATGAGTCGAATGGCATGGGTCAATTGGCTCCTGTTTTCTACGGCAATGTACCAAAGCCAGCCAACGCTGAAAGCCGCGCACAAGAGCCCGGGCTATCGCGCGTGAATCGCCTTGATTTCCAGTGAGAATTGCTTCGAGGACGTCTTTCATCCATCTGGCCGTTGGAAGTGTTCCTGTCAAGTCGAGAGACTGCCGGAGAGACGCTCATTTGAGGAGGACGAGTTGCCTCTCGAGCGGCTACCCTGCATACTCCACTACTCGCGTCGGTTGGCGGCCAGCGCAAGCATCTTTCTCAGTTACCCTTTCGGTGCGTGCACTCGCGCAGCCTTTCACACGAGCGAATCCGTGCAGCAACCACGCATTCTGATTATCGACGCCGAAGGAAGCGGCGGGCTACCCTACGCCAGATTGATCGCACGGCTTCAGCCTATGGAGGTGCGAGTCGAAACATCAATTGACAAAGCACGTAGCAGTCTGGCAAGGGATGCGTGGGATCTGGGCATTGTGACGGCCAGACCAGGGACGACTGCTGAGGGTCTGTACGGCGAACTCACCGCATCAGACCCCCAGCTACCGATGATCGTCATTGATCCGCAGCCGAGCATCGCGACGGCAAGAGCCTGCTTGCAGGCGGGCGCGGGCGACTACCTCGACATCACTCGTGTCGAAACGGATTTAGAAGACGCGATGGTGCGACTGCTCTCGGCGTCCCGGCGCAAAGCCGCCGAAGCGGTGCTCAGACGCGCGGTTGAAAGGCCCTATTCGTTCGATGAGTTTTTGGGCGAGAGCCCGCCGATGCAAAACGTTTATTCAATCATCGATCGCATTGCAGGCAGTTCTGTTGACGTGCTTGTCACCGGTGAAACGGGCACTGGCAAGGAACTCGTTGCGCGGTCGATCCATCTGCGCAGCCGCCGATCGGCGGGCCCGTTTGTGCCGGTTGACTGCGGCGCGATTCCCGATTCGCTGCTTGAAAGTGAACTCTTTGGCCATGAAAAAGGCGCATTTACCGGTGCTGATTCCAGACGGATGGGGCTTGTGGAATGTGCTGATGGTGGCACGCTCTTCCTCGACGAGGTGGGAGAGTTACCGCTGTCAATGCAGGCAAAGCTGCTGCGAATGCTGCAAGAACGCCGCGTGCGACGCGTTGGCGCACGACAGGAAAACGCCGTCGATGTACGCGTAGTCGCAGCCACATCGCGAGACATCGTCAAGATGATTGATCGTGGGGAGTTTCGCCGCGATCTTTATTACAGGATCAATGTAGTGAGGATTGAGCTGCCGCCGCTGCGGTCTCGCGGCGATGATATCGGCCTGCTCGCGGAGTTTTTTTCCAACCGTGCCGCGCAGGAAATGGGTCGCCCTGCCAGTGGCCTGAGCACCGACGCCTATCAGGTGCTGAGAAACTACGACTGGCCGGGAAATGTGCGGGAATTACAAAATGCAGTGCGTCGGGCGATTGCACTGACGCAATCGAGCTTGGCAGGCGTCGACGACCTGCCGGACGAAGTGGTTGCGTCCGCTCGTCGGAGTAGTGTTGAGGTGGGAGCGGTCGGTTTCTTTGCACAGCGGGCAGAGCAGATCGCCACGTTTGAGCGGCAGTATCTCCACGATCTGCTCACCCGAAATTCAGGCGATGTGTCGGCTGCTGCCCACCAGGCAAAGCTTCCGCGTGGCACGCTCTACAGACTGATGAAGGGGCACGCCCTCGACGGCGCGGCTTTTCGTCACGAGCGATAAAAGTGGTTTTAGAAAGTCGTCGTATCACGCCAGAGAGGTTGGAGGTGGCAAGGGACGTCTGGGCTGGAGGTAGGCTTTGGTGGCCCGGCAAAGACGGCTAGTCTTTGTTGAGCGGTTCAATCACCGCCGCATCGTCCAGTGGCACAATCCAGATGTTACGAAATCGGACGGGGCTGCCGTGGTCTTGCAAAAAGAGTGGCCCGGAGCCGGTTTCCAAGAGATGTTTTTCAACGCCTCGCAGATAGTCGGTGACGCCATGTTTGTAGGGAATGTAGGGGGATCGTGGCTCTTTGAACTGAATGTTATCCTGGACTTTTTTACCGTTGAGCCATGCCGTGATTGAGCCCGCCTGAGTGATCTTTTTTTGGGCATTGCGACGCGGGGCGCGGAAGCGAATGTCGTACACCTGCCACTCTCCGACTGGCCTGGCAGCAGCCACGAGCGGCTTACCAAATCGATACAGGCTGCCTTCGTCTTGGTCGGTCGGGGGGTCGACTCCAAAGGAGTCGAATATTTGCATTTCGTAATGACCATGCAGGTAGAGACCACTGTTGCCCTGATGGACTGCCGTAGTCATAAACTCCGCGTGAATATCGGCATCGCGAAAAGAGATTGTCGATATGATGTGGTTGGCATGGCCGGGCGAAGTCTTTACCTCCATCGCTCCTTCTTTAATCGGCCAGTCGATCGGGCCGCCCGACATGCTGACAAATTGTGCTGTCACAAGAGCCAATGGTTCGCTCGGCTGAGTATCCAGCAGAACAATTGCATTTCGAGGAGCCCCCGCCGGCAACTGACTCTGGAGTGGATGAAACACATCCTCGACATCGACGGGATCCACGGCTCTTGTCAAGAGATGTTGATCGGCAAAGTCTGCGAAATGCTGCCAGTCGGATGGCAGAAGACTGTGCTTCCCTGTCCGCACGCGGTAGCCGATGTCGTGGCCGATCGGCATGTCGAGAGCAGGAAAAGCGACTGTTTCTAGACCCAATGTGCCAAACAGCTTCCACACCGGCCCGGCGGCACTGGCGGCTAGAAATTCACCGCGAGGATCAGCCCACCGGTCATCGCTGGCACTGGCCACATACAGCGGCCGCGGTGCGATCATCGCCAAGAGCGCGTGCTGGTCGCAGGGCAGTTCCATTTCGCGGTTGGCATAGGTGGCAAATGCGGGGCAGAACCAGTGCGGAAATTGTTTTGTGATCGAGGCCACCGTCTCGCCGTAGTTGCGGCGGGATAGGGCAGCGCCACCACAGCCGGACTGATTGGAAATCACGAGCGCGAAACGGTCGTCGCACGCTCCAGCCCAAAGAGCCGCTTTTCCGAGACGCGAATGGCCCACCACGATTACTTTTTTTGGATCTACTTCAGGTAGCGTAACCAACCAGTCAAGAACTCTCGAAAGCCCCCACGCCCACGCTGCAACGGCCCCCGGTTCATCTTCCGCAAGGTTAGGTCCAACCGGCCTGCCAAGCGATTTGAGCACGCTCTCGGACCGACCATCTGGGCGATCCGGAAAAAAATCATTGCAAGCCACCGTAGCCATGCCGTAACCGCGATTGAGCATTGCGGCAACGGGCCAAGACTGACCCCAAGACTGACCCTTGGGCGGGATCGCCGTTTCTGCCTCATTGCCGGCAAAGTTGAGGCTGAGAAAACATGGCGCAGGCATGTTTTTTTTTGGTAGCACAACAAGGATATCGACGGTTGGGGCATCTGCGGCTGTGCCCATACGAAGACGCGTTTCAATCCGCTCGGCGGGCACATCACCAGCGAGCGTCAGCGACGATCGCCGGGTAGAACCAACTTCTTGCACAACAACCGCAGGCAACTGCTTGCCATAAACAAACTTTTCTAACTGCCTCAGTTGATGTGGCCGCGATATTGTTTTCCACTGCGAAATGGTTTGAGCAGGTACAGCATCGGGCCCAGCGAGCACATCAGGCAGTGTGTACGGTCGCACCAGATCTTCAGCGTAGTTGGGCTCCTCAGCCATTGCTGCCGGCAATCGATCCAATGCCTGTGGCTGGTAGAGCGTCATTACGATCAAAAATATTCCCACCCTAAAGCCGACAAGCATTGGTTTCTCCTAGCCACGCGTTTCGGGAGCCATCAGCCCTGTTTGCTACGAGACCCTCGACGGAGCGAGTGTGCCGAGCATTCTGTCAAGGGAATCAGAGGTCTGATAGACGAGGGCTTCGGGGTAGAATCGATAGGGGTGGAAGTATTCAAATGTCACGAATCCACGATAGCCGATCGCATCAAGGGCATCCATAACAGCGGGCCAATGTGTGGTGCCGTCGAGTAAGGGACGAAAGGTTTCCAGCGAGTAGTCGGTGCCCTTCTTTGTGAACTCCTTGAAGTGGACATTTTGAATCCGCTTGCCCAGGATCGGGATCCAGTGTTCGGCGTTTTGAAACATGGAGATATTTCCAGTGTCAAAGTGGACTTTGACATGGCCGTTATCAAATCGATCGACAAAGGCATTCATTTCCATGGGTGTCATCAGGTAGCCGTTAAAGAAGATATTTTCAATATTCAGCGATACATTGAGCGTCTCTGCCTGCTTTGCCAAGACGCCAATCGCTTCAACGGCGCGAGCATCGCAAATGTCATTGGGCACCGGTTCGTGATCAGTTCTCCAAGGAATGTGCACGGCTCCCGGCACGACAAGGACATTTTCCACACCCATCTCATGAGCGGCCTTGGCGATCAGACCAGCAAGTTCCAAGCCTCGCTGTCGCTTTGCCAAGTCGTTGCTGGTGAGTGGGTAAGGCCAGAACAGAAAAGAACAGAGCCCGCTAATCGCAATGCCGATTCTGTCTGCCATTGCGCGGATCGCGACCAGATCCTTAACCGTTGCCTTGGGAGAGAGATCGTTTTCGAGGTCGTAGTTGAGTTCGATGCCATCAAAGCCGGCATTTTTCGCCAGTCGCATGCACTCTTCCAGCGTCATTCGCTCGGGATAGGGAAATGCCCAAAGATTGATCGACTTCTTCATCTCATAACGCTTGGGCGATGCGCGGCGATCGTCGGGCGTCAAGGGCAAAGCGGCGTCAGCAACCGAGACCGAACGAGTGCCCGTTGCTATCACAGCAGCGCCACCTAGCACGGCCAAGCCGGATTTTAAGGCATCGCGACGCGCGACTTTCTTGTTTTGGCCCAGCGGAACCGAGAAGGGAGTCTGTTCAGTCATGGCAAATTACCCCGAAGATTAAAAAAAGATGGACCCGACTGTGTGGGCAGAGGTTACTGTTTTGATGTGACCTTCGGGCGTTCCCATGTCTGGCCAATCTTGTATCGCTTAGCGCGTTCAAGTGATTCGGCGTTTTTGCTCGTGGCCAGCACTATGTCGAGCGCTTTGTCAAACTCTAGTTTGTTGGGCTCGCGCAGGTCGCGGTGGTGGGCGAGTTCCACGATGCTCCCGCAGGCTTTTTCGGAGGTGACTGGATTTTCCACGAAAGGGAGGAGAAACCGCAAGGTTTCAATCGTGCGGATGGCACGAGCCCGCTCGATCACGCGATTTCGGTCATCATTTTCTTGGCAGAGCAACAGCGTTTTTTCAAGTAGGGCGAGGCGTTCCTGATTGGGCCGCTCGTCAGGCAATGGCGCCACGCGAATCAGAGCAGCCAGCAGCATGGCACGCGTGGCCGGCAGGTCTGCCTGCTGAAACAATTCCAAAAGTCGTGGCACAATCGATGCATTAGGCCAATTACACAAGGCCCGCAGGCCAGACTGTTGCTTCCCAGCATCGCTGTCCTTAATCCATGTCTCTACAATCTGAAGGGAGTCTGGCCCGCCAACGCGGCCGAGTGTCCCCACGATAACGGCCGCATCGGCGGCAGCGAGCCCTTGCATGGCTTGAATCAGCGGTGCGGCTCGTGCAGTCACATCTGGATTTCGTAAGCAAGCACTCACGATTGCTCGCTCTGCTTCGTCGCGTTCCCGACCAGTCTCTGCCCGAAGCACTCCGCAGACCATGCCCGCCACCTGCTCGGGACCAGCAATTTTACTGAGGGCTCGCATGGCAGCAGTCCGCACGATCGCATCTTTGTTCACTGCGGCTTGAATCATCACCGGCATGGTGGTCGTTTCACGCCTGTCGGCCAATATTTCCAGCAAATCGCTTTGCAACTCGGCCGAGCATGTAGGCAACACGGCAAGAATAGCGTTTGCTATTTCTGTGCCTTGCAACTGTTTGAGGCTGATGTGCGAGGCTGCGCGCTCTCGCTGAGAAGCCGATAAACTCTTGACAAGCACGGGCACATCGGCCGCCTCTCCGAGGGTTCCGAAAGCCCGCAGGATTGCCTCGCGAATCGCTTCATTCTGGGTCATTGAGATGAGTGTGATCAGGGCAGGTCGCGCTTCCCGATCACCCCGGTCGGCCAGCGCGCTGAGCAAACCAATTTGTGACTCTGGCGAGAGCTTTGGAAGCAGGGCTGCAAAATGCCTGGTGGCTTCCGCACTTTTTGCGCCGCTACGAACACTCTCAAACCCCACGGCCCGAAAGTCTTTGTCCTCACCAGAAATCAAGTCGGCGACCATCTTGATCAGTTCGTCTTGCTGGTTATCGTCAGCAACTGCCAGTCGCCAATCAAGCAGCATGATCGCCAGCACAATTGCCACGAGGGCAATCACGATCCGGTGGCAATTCAATCGGTATTGAGAGTTTCGCTTGACCACGGCTAACACTTTGGTGACCAACGCAACCGATTCTAACGCTTCTGTTCGAGGCATGTTTGAATACCACGAGTGGCAGCCAAGCGGATCAATTTCGGATTGGATTCCCCTACAAGAAGCATGTAGATCGCCCGTGCATCCTCCATTTTACCTTGAGCCAGGAACGCCTCGGCACAGGCCAAACGTGAATCCATAACTATAGACATAGCAGCAGCAATAGGCTTGGCAGCGGCTAGGGCCTTGGCAGCTTCTGGTGTACGGATCGAGCCGAGCGCTGCGGCAGCAGCAGCGGCAACTTTGGAATCGGCATCCCCTAGGGCTGCGGCTATCTGCGTTACGCTCGCAGCATCGCCTCGGTTTCCCAGCGAAGAGAGAACACCAACCTTTAAATCGCCGCTGACCGTGGCAAGGGCTGCTCGAAGAGCATCGGCGGCTTGGACTGACGGAATGCGCTCCAGAGCAAACCGTGCCATATGTGAAAGCTCTTCTTTCGTTAGGAGCGTGGCCAAACTCGGCACAGAGGCGGTTGAACCGATCACTGCGAGTGCCCGGCAGACATAATCTTTTGCATCACGCGAGACATCCGATTCAAGAACGGCAATCAAGCGTGCCTCGAGCGCCGCACGTGCAGCGGCATCACTGGAGGTTGAAACAATTGCGTCTTCGATCGGCTGCAAAGCATTTTTGTCCGCGCCCCAGTTGTAGGCCTTCAATGCTTCACAGGCTGAATCTAATTTCGCTGCGTCGTCTGCCATGTTTTTACTCACTGAAAAAGGAACTGATGAGAAACAGGATGCAAAAAGAACGATTGCCGGGCATTGTCACTATGCCCAGCACGGTACAAGGGTTATTTACGAAAGAAACCAGGGCTGACGACGGGCACGATCGACCATCCGTCCGGCCTCTTCATCACCTGGAAATTGCTGGGTGGCCGCGTCCCACTTCACCGTTCGCTGGAGTCGATAGGCGATTGTCAGCAAATGAAGCGCAACCATTGTATTGACGCCGAGTTCGATGTCTCGGAAGGGTTTTTCGCGGGTCTTCACGCAGTGAATAAAGTCACCGTGAATGCCTCCTCCTCCCTTGTAGCCCGGAGCAGGCTTGGGGTCGCGTTTGACGCCGTCGCCGTGGATCTGGATCTTGCCTCCATCAATCTGTGGGCCCTCCGGCTTGAGTTGATCGGGGCGGCGGTGGTGAATCTCAAGACCATTGGGATAGGTCAGTGTTACGTACGCCCCGAGTTGGCCATCAGCCTTATGAAATACGGCTGCAGTGGGCTGCAATTCACAGACGTCGCTGGCAAATGTAGCACCCCCGAAGAGGTGAGCGCCCCAATCAGTGAGACTGCCTCCAGAGTAATCGACATACGACCGCCAACTGTTGCCGCCAGTGCCAAAATTACCATCGCAGCGGCCTGAGTTATAGGGCTGCCATGGGGCTGGACCGAGCCACATTTCCCAGTCAATATCAGCGGGAGTTTCCTGCGCGGGCAGGTTGCACAGCTGCGAAAGAGGACCGAAATCTCGAACGTTGACCGACTTGATTGCCCCGAGTTCTCCGTTCCAGCATGGGCCAACAAGGTTGTTAAAATCTTCGCGGACGCGTTGGCTGCCACCGGAAACAATCCGGCTGTAGCGACGAGCGGCGGCGATCATTAAGGGACCCTCCCGCAGCGTAAGCGTTTCTGGCTTTTGACAGTAGGCATCCTTGCCCGCACGACATGCCTCGATGACCATGATCGCATGCCAGTGGTCGGGTGTACCGATGTGAACTGCATCGATGTCGTCGCGAGCGAGTAATTCGCGAAAGTCGTTGTAGGCTGCGCAGTCACTGTTTTTGTTGCGTCCGTTAACACGGTCCTTTGCGCCGTCACGCCATTTTTTCCGGACGTCGCAAACAGCGACATACTGAACATCACCACGGCCTAAAAAGGCACCCTGATCTCCACCGCCTTGATTGCCAATTCCAATGCCGCCCATCACAATTCTGTCGCTGGCTGGAGGGGTTGTATCGTCTCCAAGAGCCTTTGAAGTGATGATGTATGGGGCTGCAAAGACCCCCGTTACTGCAGCACCGGTGGCTGTTTTAAGAAATTCGCGACGCGTGCTCGATGTACCGTGGTTCATATTGTCTTTTCTCCGTTTGCTCGGTCGATTCTGACTGCCAACGCCATTCTGTTTTCTCGTTCCAAACCGCTGTCATAGGTCTCCGGGAGTTCCAGCGATTGAATCGCGTGAAGATTAGCCGTTCGGTGTGTAAAACGCAAGCAACAAGGGCCTTTCTCGGCGTCGCGGAGCGCGTTCATTTCGTGAACGCGCCTCAATGCCGAGACAGACTAAAAATCGACGAGGAGCCTAAAAAGTGGCTCCAGGCGTTGCACATGTGTCACACTCTCAATTGTCGACGACGATTTTACCGCCGCTTTATATCAAATCGTATCTGGCACGCCATTCGCACTGCCTTAGCCATGTGAGTCGTTTGCATAAACGCCCTGCGGCAAGTTGATCAAAGTGATCAACTCCGCAGTGAAATCGGTCTAGGACGTCGGCGGACCGGCCTTGGCACGAGCGTTACGTCATATCTTTTCAACAGAGAAAGAGAATTGAATCATGAAGAAAATCGAAGCAATCATCCGGCATTTCAAACTGGAAGAAGTGAAAGATGCCCTCAATGCACTCGGCGTGAAGGGCATGACCGTGACGGAGGTGCGTGGCTTTGGTCGTCAAAAGGGGCACACGGAGACCTATCGTGGCGCAGAATACTCGGTCGACTTTCTGCCGAAGGTCAAGATTGAGGTTGTTGTCGATGACGACGAGTCGCAGGCCGTCATTAGTAAGATCATGACAACGGCCCGAACTGGCCAAGTGGGTGACGGCAAGATCTTCGTCACAAATCTGGCCGATGTTATCCGCATCCGCACCGGTGAAACGGCAGCGGCGGCGATCTAAGCAGCGGCGGCGATCGAATTAGCGGCGGCGATCGAGCCAGCGGCACGAAGGCCTGAGTGCAGTGATCTGATTTTCCTAGGGCATTAGCGGCCGAGTCATCTCAGCCGGAATCACCCATTGATCGTACTGCTCGGGCGTGACATAACCCAGCGCCACGGCGGCATCCTTAAGGCTTGTGCCGTCGTGGTGCGCTTGCTTGGCAATGGTTGCCGACTTTTCGTAGCCGATGTGGGGGTTGAGTGCCGTCGCAAGCATGAGCGATTCGTTGAGGTTGTGCTGAATCCTTACCATGTTTGGCTGAATGCCGATGGCACAGTGAATCCGCATCGAATCGCAGGCATCGGCCATCAGTTCAGCCGACTCCAAGATATTGTGGATCATCACGGGCTTGTAGACATTCAACTGAAAATTACCCTGTGAACCGGCGAACGCCACGGTTGCATCGTTGCCAAACACCTGTGCACAAACCATCGTCATTGCCTCACACTGAGTTGGATTGACTTTGCCCGGCATGATCGAACTGCCAGGTTCATTTTCGGGAATCGATATTTCACCGATGCCGCAGCGTGGCCCCGAAGCCAGCCAGCGAATGTCGTTGGCGATTTTGAACAGTGTCATCGCCAAGCCTCGCTCAGTAGCACTGATCTCCACAAGCGCATCATGGGCCGAAAGGGCAGCAAACTTATTGGCCGCCGACACAAATGGATGGCCGGTTTCTTGGGCGATACAGTGCGCGGCCACCTCGCCAAACTGGGGGTGAGCATTGAGGCCTGTGCCAACAGCGGTGCCGCCAATTGCCAGATCATAAAGGCCGGGGAGAGAGCGTTCAAAGGACTGAATACGGTCATCGAGTTGGGACCTCCAAGCCGATATTTCCTGGCCAAGCGTGATCGGCGTGGCATCCTGCAGATGCGTGCGGCCAATCTTTACGACCGAGGCATAGCGACTCTCCAGATCAGCAAACAGATCTCGTAGGGATCGCACCGCCGGCAGCAGTCGATCGTGGATCAATTCCACGGCAGCGATGTGCATGGCGGTTGGGAAGGTGTCGTTTGACGATTGCCCTCGATTGACATCGTCGTTGGGATGCACGGGCGACTTTGAGCCCATTTGGCCGCCCGCCATTTCAATGGCGCGATTGGATATTACTTCGTTGGCGTTCATGTTGGACTGCGTGCCACTGCCTGTTTGAAAGACTACCAACGGAAAGTGGTCGTCGAGCGTGCCGGCGATCACCTCGTCGGCCGCCCGTACGATGAGCTTCACGGTTGCCGGTGGCAGTTGTTTGAGTTCGCCGTTGGCCAAGGCCGCAGATTTTTTCAAAATGCCAAGTGCCTTTTTGATGGTGCGGCCCCACTGAAAGCGTTGAACACCGATTTTAAAATTGTCGCGAGATCGTTCTGTCTGGGCCCCCCAATAACGATCGGCGGGAACATTGACATTCCCCATACTGTCACTTTCGACGCGAAACGCTGGTGGTTGGATCAACATGGCGTGGCAGGCCTTTTTAAGGAAAAGAAAGAGGGCGGGCTTGAGACCTCTTTTATTCTAACGAACGCGGGTCTTTCGCTCGGGTGTGGCTGGCTCTGCAGCCGTGGCAGTTGGCGAGGGCTCACGCTTACCGATTGCGATCGCCAGCCAGCCATCAGTGCAGACAGCCTGCAGGGCGCGCATCTCAGCGATGCGAGGATGCGCGACAATCTTTTCTGGAAGTAGTGGAATGGCGCGATCCTTGGGAAAAATTTTTCCGAAGATTGTCCGTAGGGCAATCTCCATGCGTCCTTGATGACCGGGGCCGCTGATCTGCACCGGCCCCTCACGCTCCAAAAACACTTGCGGACCAGAAGACGTGGGTTTGTAGGCGACGTGAGCCACGATGTCGTACCAGTTGCGGCGACCACTCTCCAAGCTCTCGATTGAGACATGCACATGCATCAGACCATCGCGACATTCGATCCGCAGTGGCCGCGACTTGGTAAAAGTTACGGCGACTCCCTCAGGCAGGTCTGGCGGGATCGGCTGTTCGATCCCGAGTCGCTTAAAGACCACTCGTACAAGTTCCTCCAGCGACAATCGCCGGCCGGCCAAGTCAAGTCGCTCAAAGGCATTGTTGAGTGACGACTCATGCATCTGGACGCTACATTGAGAGTCGGAGGGGGCCCGTGGGCGAGGCGTGTGAGCAGCCAACTGATTATCGGCGGCCAGTCGCAAGCGAACGGTTGCCACTGTAGCAGTGGTTTCCATTGCCACGGCAGTCGGCTCAAGCCCGAGTTGCGTAAGCGGTTGCCAGAGTTTTGTTCGCACACGCTCGCTGAATTCGATAAACTTTGGTTCCGCCTGTTCGTCCACTTCCCGGCAGGCGCGGGAAATGATTTTGTCGGTCACCTCACGATTGAGTTCTGGAAGGCTTCCCTCGTGCTGGCTCTTGACGATTGAGCGCACCACCGATCGCATGACAGGCACGGAGTCAAAACTCGTTTGGATCGTGTCGAGGTGAGAGCGATTGGAAGCAACGCCCACAGCATCGCCGAAGAGCAGGCCTTGCGAGGACAGTTTAAATGGCTTGAGCACCGTAAATGCCGAGGCGCCGCTGGCCGTAACCGCCACCGGTCCAGATTCTGTGATCGTGCGGGAGGCAATGTCGCCGTGCACTTCCAGCTCAAAGCAGATTTCATCGGAGTCGGGAGTAAGTCGTACGGCTGTCGTCTGTTCGACGGTGCGAGTTCCCCGCACTTTTCGACCCAACACCACTTCCGACATCGGTCCGGTTTGAATGGTGGCCTCGGGTAGAAGTTGCTTGCAGAAGTTTTCGTGGACGGCAATGCGCACATTGGGGGCGAGATAATGGTCGCCGACCGATTTGGCAATGGCCTTGGCTCCGGTGAGCGGAGAGGCAGACACGGCGGCAAGTGATGCTTTGACGGACACCGCCTCGGCCGGGGCCAAGGTCTGCTCAAAGCGTTCGAGCGCATCGAGCAGCATGGCCACTTCGGATTCAATGACACCACCGGCGAGAGAGGCGGGTAAGTGACTGGCAGCGGCTGAGTCGGGTGGACTGGCAAAGAGTGCGCTGGCAGTTCGCCAGACAGCGACTCGTCGCGACAGCGCCAAGGCCGTTCGTCTGGTGCTCGATGCGATACTGACATCGCTTGTACTATCGGCTAAGGTCATGCCGGAGTGAACCGACTCGTCGAGCGATACCAAAGCCATATCGGATGCTGCGTCGGGTGGGCCTTGTGTTGCTAAGACACGATCGAGCTTGTCGCGAGTCTGCTTGGCCCACTCGTCGGCGGCGGCATACAACGGGTTAGAGCGAGTTGTGCTGGAGAGTTTTTCAAGCTGCCCAATCAGCGTGGTGGGCTGAGGCCACACTCGAATACTTGGGATCGTCGCGGGGGCTGGAGCAGACGGTTGGGCGCGGGCAAGCAGGCGGTCTTTTGTGCGGAGGCGCTCAAGGATTCTGCCGCCGATGGGGCCTGTGGCATGATCGCCCGGAATGCTCTTGGGCATGCCCTCGTCCTGTCCATCCCCCGACCGAATCTCGCCTAGACGCCCCGAAAAAAGTTTGAGTCGGGAGATCGCTTCCGACTTTGGTAAAGCGATGGTCGGGGCATCCGACCAATTCAGACTATCGAGATCTTCACCCGATTCGTGTGGCACCGGCGCTGCCCCGAGGGATTGCATAGCACTGGACGCCGCCGGGACAGGCAGAGATGCGGGGGTCGATTCATCGGCGGCAGGCGCGTTTAAAACCAATGGAGATGGCACGATCGCCTGCCTGCGCACGACGAGATCACGGAGCGAATTAGGAGCCTGAGTCGAGGGGACTGGCTGTGGGACTGACGCAGGGTGCTCAACAGCAGGGGTCGGAGCATTGGTTGGCTGTGGAATGGGTAGCGTCTGTGAGGCAATTCTCACGCTTTGAAATCCATCTGTCTGCTGTAAGGCCAAACGCTCAGGTGGCTGTGCCGCCAGCACTGCAGCCATATGCGACAGGTCTCCGACACCCCGATTGCGTGGCGTCTGGTCTTTGGGCGGCATTTCTTGATAGAGCGAAGAAGGCGTGGCTGCCGCAGAGCGTGGGCCTTCGTTGAGGGTAAGCAGCGGGTTTGCATTCACGGCGATACCTGGAAAAACCTCAATCGCATCGACAAACGCTTCAGTCTTCGCGGCGGGAATGAGGACTGGTCCATCGAGACCAAAAAATGGCTCTGGCAATGGGTCCCAAGCCGTCGGCACGCAGATAAACGCCGCCAACAATGTGCCGGCAATAAAGGAGACCGATAAGACAGCGACCCCGCCAATCCGTTTTTGAGACATGCATCGCCCCTGCAAATTTCAGCTTTTCAAGCCTCGAGTGCGGCCGATGGCCCCCGCAGGCCTACGACCCGTATAGATGGATCGACAGGCAGGACCCGAAAACTCAAACACTGGCCTATCCATCCGTCAGGGCTTGACAAAGCGTACGAATCGGGGAGGAAAATGGCGTCGGGCAGCCCTCGTTTCAAGTCCGAATAACGCCCCATCGCTTCAAGACGGCGGCAGCCAATCGGGGGCACTAAGCCTCGGAAGGTCGCCGAATGGCCACCTTGGGAATGGCGAGTATCGAAGAGCCAAAGCCGTTTGGTATTGTACGAGACCCAGATTTCTCTCGCAGCGTTGTGCCTCAAAGGCCTCTCTTCCATGCTCGAAATTATCAACCAACGCAAAGCAGTGCCTTTCACGACGGCTGACGGCTCGACCATCCGGGAACTTCTGGCCCACCGCAATTCTTCGATTCGTCAGCAGAGTCTGGCTGAAGCGCGGCTTGCCCCAGGCCAGTCGACGACTCCTCACCACCACAAAGTCACCGAGGAGATTTACTACATTCTCAACGGCACGGCAGAAATGACTCTCAACAGCGACACGCAAGTCGTTGGCCCAGGGGATGCGATTGCCATTCCACCGAACGCTCGCCACACCATAAAAAATACTGGACGTGAAGAACTCGTCTTTCTTTGCACCTGCGCTCCTGGTTACGAACCTTCCGACACATTCCTCGAAAATCATTCCTCGCACATCACCCCAGATCTCTCCTAGCAAGAACGACGCGACTCCTTCAATGCCTCCACCCGATGCTTTTTCCAATGTCCTTCTCACCGAAGGCATTGTCAGCGCCGCTCAACTTGCCGAGGCCCTGCGCGTCTCTGCCGGCTCCGGTAAGAAAGTGCACGACGAAGTTGTAAGGCTCGGTTATGCGACTGGCGACAAAGTGATGAAGGCTCTTGCCAAAGCTCATCGACTCAAGTTTATTGATCTCGCCGAAATCACTGTGCCTCAGCAGGTCATCGATCTTTTGCCCGAAAGCGTGGCTCGGGAAAACACGATTTTTGCAGTGGCAGAGAAGGGAACCGCGCTGCAGATTGCGACGTGTGATCCCACTGACATCGACACACAGGACAAACTGCGGTTCATTCTCAATCGTGATGTCGAGTCAGTTTTAGCTTTGCGGGAGCAGATCGTCGAAGCCATCAACCGTCATTACGGCACGGGTGACGGCGAGAGCGCCGACTCGATGCTGCAAGAATTTACCGACACGGCCATCGATTTTACTGAAACGGCCGTCGAGCAGGCTGCAGCAGCCACTACCGAAGACACATCCGACGCCCCGGTCGTGAAGCTCGTCAATCTCATCATCACAGAGGCTGTTCAACTCCGTGCCAGCGACATTCATATCGAGCCATTTGAAGATCGGGTTAGAATTCGTTACCGGATTGACGGTCGGTTGGTCGAACGTGATAACCCCCCGCGTCGGTTGCTCGGGGCGATCCTCTCCCGCATTAAGATTCTTTCCAAGCTGGATATCGCGGAACGCCGCCGACCGCAGGACGGGCGCATCAAACTGACAGCTGACGGCAAAGATTACGACTTGCGTGTCAGCGTGCTTCCCACCAACCACGGTCAGTCGGTGGTGATGAGAATTCTAGACAAAGACAATATTAAAGTCGGCATTCGCCAACTCGGCCTGTCAGAGAATGACTTTCGTTCATTTAAGAACCTGATCCGTCGCCCCAACGGAATCATCCTCGTGACTGGCCCGACCGGCTCTGGAAAAACCACAACTCTCTACGCTTCACTCAACGAGCTCAACCGCCCCGATACAAAGATCATCACGGCAGAAGACCCCGTGGAGTACTACTTGGCGGGCATTAACCAAGTAGAGGTGCGGCATCAGATCGGCCTCGACTTTGCGAGAGTCATTCGCTCCATGCTCCGGCAGGCGCCCAATGTGATCTTGGTGGGCGAAATGCGCGACACGGAAACTGCGCAGATGGGAATCCAAGCCTCGCTGACAGGGCATTTAGTCTTCAGTACGCTCCACACCAACGACGCCCCGGGGGCGATCACCCGCATGATCGACATGGGAGTGCCAGCGTATCTCGTGGCTTCCAGCGTAATTGCCGTACTGGCCCAGCGGTTAGTCCGCGTCAATTGCACGAAGTGCAAACAGCCCTACCAACCGCTGGACACACAGATTGAAGCGGCTGGCATCACTCCTGAAATGCTCAAAGGCGCAACCTTTATGAAGGGCCGCGGCTGTTCGCACTGTCAAAAATCGGGCTACAAGGGCCGGTTGGGCATCTTTGAAATGATGGTTATGACGAGCAAACTGCGGGAGTTGGCCTTTCAAGGTGCTCCCACACAGGATATTCGCCGGGCTGCAGTAAGCCAGGGCATGCGGGTAATGTTCAACGACGGGGTCCTCAAGGTGCTCCGCGGAATAACGACTTTCGACGAGGTTTTTCGCGTTTCCAAGCGGGCTGAGGAGTAGCCTTACAAGGGGGGGAGCAACAGGGAGTCCGTGAGACTTTTAAAAAAATAATTTTGTGCCCGTGACTTTTTTGTCGATAAAGCGCATACTATCAGCGGTGCGATTGCCAGCCGTCAGGGGCCTGAGGCGAATCGCTCCTCGAGCCAGTGATCCGTGAGCGGCTTTTCTTTTTCCCCTGAACATTCTTTTTCGCCAGCAAATGCTCGGCGTTCGGCTGGAAGTTTACCCGCCGAAGTCCAACGGCCAAAGTTTGATTCGCCGGGAAGGTGCTGCGCGTTTGGGGATCACGCGAAGTCTCTTGTTGGTCCACCGCATCAGCATTCTCTCAGATATACTCAGATTCCAGGGAGGGCCTTGCGGTTTTCCGGTGTTTCCCATGTCACAGGTCTTCATCCCATGAATACGAATACCGCAGTACCCTCTCCATTGGTCGTCCAGATCGAGAAGCTCCTCAAAGTTGCCATCGATAACAACGCCAGCGAATTGCGACTCTCGGGGGGCGCCGCCCCGATGCTTCGCATTGATGACAAACTACGGCCGTTAAAAATCAATAAGGCGATCTCGGCAGAGGAAGTGCAGGCCATGGTGGCAGCGCTGTTACCACCGGGGGCCGACGATGCCGATTTTTTCTTTGCCACGTCGCTTGGCCGCTATCGGGGTCTTCTTCGTGACGTTTCTGGCACGCAGGTGCTTGTGTTCCAGCCTGCCCCTGAACCGCCGCCAGACAAACTTCTCGGCGACACATTCACTGATACTGACGCCCCGCTTGAACTCGACATTCAAGCCGATGATTCGGCTGACGATCAAGCTGACAAAAGCACAGGCAAGGGATCGGCCTTCGCCATGCCGGCAGTCGCAAGTGGCACGATTCAGATCGATAAACTCCTGAACGCGGCCGTGAAAAATGGCGTCAGTGACATTCACATCACAGTGGGTTTGCCTCCTGTTTTCCGCATCGACGGCCACATGAAGTCGCAGCCAACAAAGGTGCTAACCGCCGACGACACCAACGGCCTGATGAAGGCGATCACTCCCGAGCGTTGCCAAGCAGAACTCGCCGAAGTGGGCGGTTGCGACTTCGGCTTCGCATTTGGCGATATGGCCCGTTTCCGCGTCAGTGTGTTCAAGCAGCGAGGTAATATTGCAATGGTGCTGCGGCAGATTCCCAACAAAATGCTCACGCCGGAACAACTCGGCGTGCCCGCCGTCTGCAAAAAACTAGCCACGCGACCGCGGGGACTTTTTCTCGTCACTGGCCCGACCGGTTCCGGCAAGAGTACAACGCTTGCCAGTCTGATCAATTACATCAACGAAAACTATGACCACCATATCATCACAATCGAAGACCCAATTGAGTTTTATCACCAGTCAAAAAAGAGTACGGTCAACCAACGCGAAATCGGCAATGATGTGCCCAGCTTTTCCGAAGCCCTGCGCCGTGCGTTGCGGCAGGACCCCGATGTGATCCTGGTGGGTGAGTTGCGGGATCTGGAAACAATCGAGGCGGCGATTTCTGCGGCTGAAACGGGCCACGTTGTTTTTGGCACGCTGCACACAACGGGAGCCCAAGGCACGGTCAACCGCATCATCGATGCCTTTCCCACGAATCAGCAAGAACAGGTGCGCACGCAACTCTCGACGGCCATCATCGGAGTGGTCTCGCAGGCCCTGCTGCCGAAGATCGGCGGCGGACGAGTGGCGGCCTATGAGATTCTTGTCTGCACGCCGGCCATCGGTAATCTGATACGCGAAAATAAAACGTTTCGCATCAACTCTGCGATTCAAACCGGCACCAAACTCGGCATGCAGCTTCTCGACGATAGCCTCTTCAAGCTTTGGAGCGAGAAGAAGGTGACGGAGGAAGATGTGCTCGCCAAATCGCAAAACCCCGACGAACTCGCCAAACGCATCGCCAACGCTAAACGCGGCATTTTTGAAGACGAAGAAGATGTGTCCCGTAAAGCCAAGGAGATGGGTTAGCAACTTTCTCAGTTACCGTTCACGCACACAGACCACAGGCAACGACACGCACTCACTTAATGGAACGCATGGGGCAGGGCTTCCTGTCAAAAGACAATGGCAATGAAACGCCTCGGAAAAATCCTTATTGATCTAGGCCTCGTGGACGAGACTCAACTCGCCTCGATGCTTGAAGAACAGTCGAACCGGGGCGGCGAACTGCTTGGCAAGGTGGGTCTCTCGCTCGGTTTCTTTACAGACGAGCAACTCGGCGAAGCCTTGGCCGAACAATGGGGCACGACATTTGTCACGCTCTACGATCGCCCGCCAGCGCCAGCCGTGCTCAAACTTATCAGCGAGCCGATGGCACAGCTCTACCGCATCATTCCCTTAGAGCTCGCAGGCAACCGGCTCACGGTAGCCTCGGCCGATCCTCAAAAGATTCAAATAGCGGATGAATTACGGACATTTCTGGGCTACGACATCCACATCTGCGTGGCCACCGAGCCAGAGATTCAAAAGGCTATCGAGAAGTCCTACTCCTCCCACAACGAGAGCGTTGAATCGATTGTTGACGATCTTCAATCCGACAATGTTTTGGCTGCTCAAGCCGCTGCTGTCGGCCGTGAGGGGCCGACCGATCTGACAAGCGTAGAGGCTCTTGCCGAAAGTGCCCCGGTGCGAAAACTCTTAAATATGGTCCTCTTGATGGCAATTCGTGACGGTGCCAGCGATATCCATTTTGAGCCTTTTGAACATGAATTCCGCATTCGCCTCAAGGCCGATGGCGTCTTACAGGAAATGGTGCCGCCGCCCAAGCACCTCGCTTTTGCGATCACGACTCGGATCAAGGTGATGGCAAATCTCGACATCGCCGAGCGGCGATTGCCGCAAGACGGTCGCATCGAATTGAATGTTGGAGGCCACCCGGTTGACCTCCGAGTCAGCGTGCTGCCCACCTTGTTTGGTGAGAGCGTTGTCATGCGGGTTCTGGATCGAGGGGTTGTGTCACTTGATTTAGAAAAAGTGGGAATGGAGCAGCAGTTGCTCCGGCAGTTTCGCGAGGTGATCATTCGGCCCAACGGCATTGTGCTGGTGACAGGCCCCACGGGCTCTGGCAAGACGACCACGCTCTACTCAGCGCTTTCAGAACTCAATACGATCGACGACAAGTTGATTACGACTGAGGACCCGGTCGAGTACGACATCGACGGCATCATACAGGTGCCGATTGATGCAGAAATTGGCAATACGTTTGCTGCCTGCCTGCGGGCCATTCTTCGTCAGGACCCCGATCGGATTCTGGTCGGCGAAATCCGTGATGTGGAAACGGCTGAGATCGCCGTGCAAGCTTCGCTCACGGGACACATGGTGTTTTCAACACTCCATACCAATGACGCCCCCTCCACAGTCACGCGTCTTCGCGATATGGGAGTGCCCCCCTTTCTGATCACGGCCACCGTTGAGGCAATCTTAGCTCAACGACTCGTGCGGCGAATCTGCGTTGCCTGCCGAGAGGAAATCGTACCTGGGGCCGATGTGCTTGCAGACCTCGACCTGACAACAGATCAGACATTCGGCAAGAAGTTTTATCGGGGCAAGGGCTGTCCAAAGTGTCACGCCACAGGCTACAGGGGTCGTTTGGGCCTCTTTGAATTACTCATTATGAATGACGAAATGCGAGACATGATCATGCGGAATGCCTCAACGGGCGATCTCCGCGAAGCGGCCCGCAAAAACGGCATGAAGACGCTGCGCGAAGCGGGCGTCGAGGGCATTTTTAGTGGTTTTACCTCCGCTGAAGAAGTCATACGAGAAACCATCCTTGAAGCTTAAACCAAAAGAGGACAGGCAAGAGACCTGCCAGAGCCATGCCAACATTTCAATTTGAAGCCATCGACGCCGCCACAGGCAAGGAAATCCGCGACTCTGTCGACGCAGCCACCGAGGCAGAGGCTCAGGCCACGATCCGGTCGATGGGCTACATGGTGACAAAGCTCAAGGCCAAAAAAGCCCGCGCCGCTAACGCTCCCGGCGTAAAAAAGAAACCTGGCCGCACGTTCGTCATTGGTGGCGTTAAAAGTAAAGACCTCACACTCTTCACTCGCCAACTCTCAATTCTGCAGGATGCCGGCCTACCAATCCTGCGGAGCTTAAAAGTGCTCGCAGACATGCAAAAACCCGGCCGCTTAAAAAACTCACTGCTCGACACCTGCGATGAAATTGAAGGGGGCAGTACGCTGTCGGAAGCATTTTCCAAGAGCCCGAAGGCTTTTGACAGGCTTTACTGCAACATGATTCGTGCGGGCGAAGCTGGCGGTGCTTTAGAAGTGATTCTGCGGCGGCTGGCCGAATTTCAAGAGCGCAGTCAGTCGCTCAAGCGCAAGGTCAAGGGGGCGATGGTCTATCCGATTGTCGTCGTCAGCGTGGCCGTCGGTATTTTGACGTTCATCATGATGAAGGTTGTGCCCCAGTTTAAAAAGATATTTGACGATTTTGGCAGCACCTTGCCGCCCATGACACAGATTCTGATCGATATTTCAAACTGGGTCGTGAATTACTGGTACCTGATTCCGGCGATCCCCTTTGGAATCAATTTGATCATCAAGGGAATCAAGATGATTCCCTACGGTCGATTTGGCTGGGACTTATTTATTTTAAAGGCACCGATCTTCGGACAACTCGTCGAAAAAAATATTATGTCGCGTGCTGCCCGCACACTCGGCACGCTCCTGGCCAGCGGCGTGCCTATTCTGGAAGCACTCAACATCACCAAGGAAACCTCTGGAAACATGATGTTTGAGAAACTCTTCACAAAGGTTTCCGAATCGATTCGAGACGGTAATGCGATCGCCAAGCCCTTGAAAGAGTTTGCCGTACCACCGTTCAATGCGGTGGCGGTCTTGTTCTGGACCGTGTTTTGCCCTGGCATTGGTTTGCTCATGTATCTGATGCGATACAAGCAGCCGGTTGTCGATGATTTGGTAGTCAACATGGTGGATGTCGGCGAAGAGTCGGGCGAACTCGACACGATGCTTTATAAAGTGGCCGACACGTACGACGAGGAAGTCGCCGTTCTGACTGAAAGTCTGACGAGCTTAATGGAACCGCTCTTGATTATCTTCCTTGGTGGTGCCGTCGGTTTCATTGTCATTGCCCTCTTTATGCCACTCATCAAATTGATTCAGGATCTTTCATGAGAACCTATTTATGAAGCGCCACGCGTTCACGCTTGTCGAACTCCTCGTCGCAATTTCCATCATCTCTTTACTGATGATGATGGTTGCTGCGGCAGCGTCAGCCGCACAGAGCAACCGTAAGGTTGCGGCCACGCGTGCAACGATTGCCAAGCTCGATTTAATCCTGACGTCGCAGCTCAGCACCTACAATTCCAAGGACGTGAGCGGTACAACCGCTGCCCGTGGTGCGGCCATTCGAAAAATGATTACGGCAGATCTGCCCGATCGGTGGACAGATGTGGCTTACATGAAGGCAAATGTGGGCCAATTCACAGCGGCACCGCAACGAGCCTTTATCGGCACGACTCCCGGTTCAAGTCAGTACGCCGGCGCCGAATGCCTGTTCATGATCATTATGCAGGGTGGTTTTGTGAATTGCCTTGACTGTGGGGAACTCAGGTCGATTGAAAAGGGTGATAAAGACAGCGATGGTGCCCAAGAGTTTTGGGACGCATGGGGAAACCCCATCGACTACATTCTCTGGCCGTATGCCGTTGAATTGCCACCGGGCAGTGGTGCCCGTTTTTTCTCTGGGAGCCGACAGCCCGATCTACCGGGTGTATCGTCGTCATCGCCAATGCTTGGCCTGCGTCCACTCATCTATTCGCCAGGTGTGGATGGTGAATATGGCTTAGAGCGCAACGGCGAAGCGGCCAATTTGGGAGGCGACTGCGGCAACTGGCAAATGTCGCCCACAAGTACTTCGGCAGGCCCAGAGAATTCCTCGAATGCCGCAGACAACATCAGTAATTTTGATCAGGAGGCCAAGCGATGAACTACCCCCGGCCCCGTCTCGCATTCACAGTGGTAGAACTGTTGGTTGTAACGGTGATATTTTCAATCTTAATGAGCCTGCTTGTTGTCGGCGGCCAGCCGAGCGCCGGCGGTCAGATTCGGCGGCTTGCACAGTCGATCGTTTCAGCAATCCTGACAGCCCAGACATCCGCGTTAGGCAATGAGGCTGGAGCAGCGGTCATTTTTGAGCCATCCAGCACGACCTCAAATGCCTGTAACGCGTTATTTTTTGCCGATTCACAGCCCTATATCAAAGGCACAGTCGGCAGCGGCGTGCCCCCTTCAAGCCTGGCGTCAACCTCAACAACAGTAGCGCTCACCCCGACCAACGCAGACGCTGCAGATCTGGCCAACGGCTACAAGATTTTATTTCGCTGCGACGAGCCGTATCTGGCGGCCTCACCTTGGATGTCAATTTCCAGCGGCACGACTGTAGCGTTTCGCACCTCGGCTAATCAAACAGCACAAAACACAATATGGCCCAAAAAGCCAGCCACCGCACCCCTGCAGTTCCTCGTGGCCCGCTATCCCGTCAAGTCATCGCCGGCGATTGATGTGATCAAAACGGCAGCCATCGATCTCCGCTACAGCGGTATTGGAAATACGACGACTGGCGATTACGGAGCCCTTGCCAATAAGGGAGCCATCGCGATCACCTTTAATAGCGCGGGTGTGATCGACGCCGTCATGCAAAATGTGCTCGCCACAACAAAGTCCGTTCAGCCAGTTGTGCCAGCTGCTCCGCTCTATCTTCTGATCGCTAGCCTCAGCGATATTCAGTCGAACGAGTCGCTGCAGAAAGAGTACTCGCTGTGGTTGGTGCTGGCCCCAAGCACTGGCCGGATTACCATTGCCAGCAATGTTACACAAAACGGTACGGCAGAAGTTGATGTTATCAATGCTCGTGCCAAGGCCCGTCAAAGTATTGCAGTCAAATGATTTTAAATCCTTTCCCATCAATAAAGACATATTCCATGCACGCCACTTCTGTATGGGCTCCGCCTGCTTTGTGTCCAGCGAAGGCCTCAAGCGCCTCCAGGCTCACTCGCGCGAGTTTAGTGTGTTGTCGGACTCGGCAAGCGGGGCTTGTATCCACTATTCCGCGAGCAGTGCTGCGGCAGGGATTTTCTCTTCTGGAGGTGCTGGTGGCCTGTGGCATACTGGTCGTCGGTTTGGCCGGTATTGCAGCGATCTTGCCGGCTGCAGGCTCAAGACTGTCCGAGGCGACCCTCTGCGATCGGGCTTCGGCGGCAGTTGGTGTGGCGATGTCTGATGTCGTCGTACGAAATGTTGCCTCATCCAAGCTCTTTTTTACCAATCCACCCGCAGTCCCGGTCGCCATTGGCAGCAATATAGCCGTTGTTTTGGGCGAGGTGTTGCCACAAATTACAACTCTTCCATCGCCTCCGACGGGACTGCAGCAAGGCAACTCACTCTTTCTGAGTGGGCTCTTTGATACGGGAACAGGTGACATGCGGCGAGGTTTTTTCCTGGAAGATGAGGTGCAATACGAATCGCCCCCACAAGATATTCCCACACGGCTGCCGGCCTCCCAAGGCGTGAAGCCGTTTAATCGCGGCGTCTGCTGGGGTGCGATGGTCTCGCCTCATCCATGGGGCACAAGTCCCGCCAGCATGACCAAGGCTCGCATTGCAATTGCCGTCTTTAAAAAGTCCGGAGCAATCAAGCAAATTCCTCTGACAAAGACCGATTCCAGCATCTACAAAATGACCGCCGCCGATGAATCTACGCGAAAAACTTTTTTAAAGGGCTGTTCGTGGGTGTTATCACTACCGGCCGCCGGGACCACAACGGCACCGCAATGGCTCGAAATTAATTCGTCGTGGCAGTCCGGCGCAAACGTATTCATTATTTTTCGGGAAAGCACGGTCAATAGCCCCACGCTCAGTGTGGTTGGTTTTGACGGTTTGCTGTCTGTGACAGAACAGATCATCGCTATTCAATAGGGTCGCACGTATGTGGGCAAGGCAGAGTGTGAGTATGAGAGGAGAAGATTTCGCTATGAAAAATTCACTGAGTCTACGGAGTCGGCATCGTTGTGACGTGAGTTGCAACCGTTGCTGCAGCGACGCCGACCGCAGCGGCATGCTGCTGTTGATTGTGCTCATGATGCTCTCGCTCTTCATGGTGACGGGAATTGCTATGCTCACTATGGCCACGCGAGCGCGGTCCGTGGCCCGCGCCAATCTAGTGGCTCGAAGTAAACTTTCCGGTACGGAGGAGATTGCTCGAACCGCCCTCGACGAAGCATTGCTGGCAGCCTTGCGAGGCACGAAGGTTGGTGCCAACGATCCAATCACAGAAAGCATCCTTGCCGATAAGTATGGCGATCCAATTATTGGAAAAGGATTGATCAAAGCACCAACGTCTGCCGGCCCGTCGACAACTCACTTCATGGCCTCACTCAGCGAGCTTTCGCCAGCCCAAACAGCCCCCTCCCGTCTGAATGGCCGCGTCCTGACGTTCAAGCCCGCTGGTGATGACGGAGACGTTGCCAGTTATAGAATCCTGTCGGCCGCAAAGGATCCGGCAGTAGCA
>Ga0194055_10000158_pt1 | contig 51203 bp, 66 predicted proteins | sample SepL449m_MetaG_FD_155482 | JGI IMG/M metagenome (GOLD analysis project Ga0194055, IMG submission 155482) | Anoxic zone freshwater microbial communities from boreal shield lake in IISD Experimental Lakes Area, Ontario, Canada - Sep2016-L442-9m | ecosystem: Environmental > Aquatic > Freshwater >... | reverse complement strand
GGGGGTGGGGGGTGTGGGGACGGTCTGGCCTGATTTAGATTCAAGCCAGCCCCGGACTGTCCACAGTTGAGACACAAGCCAAGCCGTGCAGGTCTTGGCCTAAGGTCAGAGCGTTGGTCAAGGTCAAGGCTTGATGCAGGGTTCAAGCCGGGGCTTGGCTATGCTTCGGGTTCGGGTTGTGCTTGGACTGGCGCAGTCTTGGTCGGCTTGGGTTTGAAGCTGCCTGTCTTGGGATGAACCAAGTGCCAGAGCCGTTCCTTCGCGGCTGTAAGCTTCGTGAAGTCTTCGGCAGTCTTGGCTTTGTTTATGAAGTTGTCACATTGGTCAAGCTGTGCGAAGATTACGCCGCGCCTGATGTTTTCGTCCGCGCCACCGTTGGCCAAAGCCAGCTTTTCGAGCAGAACCAGCCTATCTTCGGCAGCTTGTCTTGCCCGTTCGATGGCCGCTATTTGGTTGGCCTTTCGAGCAATGACAGATTTTCGAGCGGCATCAACGGCTGTTTCTTTAGTGAATAGGGTTGGCATAGCGGAAACATGAGTGGCGACAGTCCCTGTGTCAAGGAAAAGCCCCGGTCAGGCTTGCGCGTGGCCGGGGCTGTGTTGATGTTGGTTGATTAGGTTCGACGCAGTAGGGCGCAAGCTAGGACGATTGCGGCGAGCATTAAGGCAGTTGGCAGCCAGAGTTGGATTGTGTTCATGGTATCAGTCCCGGCAATCATTCAGGTCGTCTTCGCGCATGCTGTCGCGTTCGTCATTCAGGCATGAAGAGCAGATTGAGTATCGGCTTGTTAGTGGTAGCTTTGCGCCACAGGTGCAGCGCATGTTGAGTTGTTTTCCGGCTTCGTCGTAGTCGGGGCAGCAGCCGGATTCGTGACCGCAACAAGGGAAGTCTTCGCATCTCATGGTTCGCCCTCCGCTGGGGCTTCCTGAAACCAGTTTGGATTGACCGTCCCGGTGTCCATCCCGGCGTGAATTAGAATTTCCTCCGCGCCAAAGACTGTGGCAAGGCCACAATCTTGGCAAGCATAGTTCCGGGCATCGGGTTCACACTCGGCATGCTCAGAACCGCAACGGACGCAGAACCCTATACCCTCACCGGATTCAGCGGCGGCAAGCACCTCTTCAAGTTGTAGCTTGGTCGCGTTCATATCGTTTCCGCCTCCAAACTTGTGTTGGCCTTGACGTCCCAAACCAGTGAATAAACCTCACAGCAAAAGCAAGTCCCACAAGGACAAGCAAGGCCAGCGTGGTAGTGGGTTGAGCTTTGAGCGGTGGCAAGGCCGACGCTAACCAAGTAGCTCAGGGCGTGTTGTTTCGGGCTTGGCTGATAAGCCTCTCCGGGTTGCGGTCTAGTTGTTTTTTTCATGTTTGTTTTCCTTTTGTTGACGCCCGGATTTACCGGGACTGTCTTTGTGTTACACTTGAATGTAATTCCTGTCAACAAGATTTTGAAAATAAATTTCCCGGCCAAGCTTGCGCCCGACCGGGACTGTGTTCGCGCTTGCGGTTGGTTCACCAACTGGCTTGGTAATAAAACGCGCAGTCTTTCAGGTCGGGATTGTCGAGCAAAGCCCGGACTGATTCGGCGGTGTGCCTCAAGTCTTCCCAGTAACCTTCGTCCACATCCGTCGAGCCGAAGAAAAACCCGGACTCTGGGGGCAGCAAGGCGGCGTTTTTCGTGGCAATGGCAGAGTCACAAAGGGCAACAAGTTCGCCAAGTTGCTCGCGTGATACGCAGCTTTCTTGGCACTCGTCTTTTCCTTCTTGCACGGTGTCAACGAGCCACTTGTGGATTGCGTTGGCCTTCCGCCAATAGCAAACCGTCACCCGGACTGCAAGACTGGGCGAGTCCTGCGTTGCGACGGATTCAGGCAAGCCAGCGGCAGCCAGCACAGCCTTGAACCGTTCCTTGTCTTCGCCGGAATGTTCCCAGCCTCCGATGTATTTCGATGCTCTTAGATACATGTCGAGTCCCATGTTTTTGGTCTTTCTTGGTTAATGTTCAGACGGCAACAAGGCCAGCGGTTTGCCCTCGCCAGTTGGTTCAACCCAGATAACGGCTTCCGGGATAACGTCAAACGGGAAGTCGGAATATTCGATTTCTTGGCGCAGAACTTCATTGTTGTTCCCGTCTTCGCAAATGAGCGTGGCGGAATTCAACTCTTTGCCGGGTCGAAGCTTCCATGCTTGAAACTCCAAAAGCCCCGGAGTCGAGCGGATTTTTTTCGTCGGTTGATAGCTGCCGATTGCGTCAAGCAGCCAATATGCGGAAGCGTTTTCACACAGATGCAAAACGCCGTCCGTGCAGAGAATAAAGAGGCTCGCCCGATGATATTGCATCGTCCCAGTGAAGCCATCCATTGATTGAAGTGCTTGTTTGTTCATAATGTCAGCGGGGAATGTAGGCGTTGACCGAGACGACGAGCGGCTTGCCGTCAACCATTGCGGTCGTGGCCTTGTTGCCGTGAGTGGAAGCCACCAAGAGCGTTTTGCCGCTATTGCTGGCCGGGGGGTTCGACGTGTGAGCGTCAATTGTTATGACCAGCCTTCCGTTTACGATTTCGACTTTCATGTTTGTTTTTCCTTTTTTGGTTTGTTGTTTGTTTTACCGGGACTGTGCCCCGGTGGAGATACAGTTACAGCGGGGTGAAATAATTGTCAAGAAAAAGATTTGACAAAGTTTCGGCGTGGTGTAATTGTTTAGCTATGACCGAAACAATATCATGTGAACCGCAAAGCCCGGATTGCTGGGTTTGCATTTGTAAGAACACCCCGGACACGCACGGTTTTTATCCGTGCGCCAAGACCGGACAGCTTGTTGAGCCTGACGCTAAGTGCGGATGGGTCGGGCATTATCGCTGCGACTTTTGCGGCAAAATAATTGACGGAACAACCCGCGAAGTCATTGGGACTGTAAAGCTATGATAACCCACCAAATCTACAACCCGGAAACAATGGGAAACCCGCACCCGTCAAAGTTCCGTTGCGACATACGGGACGGCGGCTGGCTTGTGGCGTGTGGAATGTTCGACACAAAAGAAGCCGCGCAAGCTTGGGGCGAAAAGCAGGACGGGGCAATGTCGCCGCAAGTCGCCGCGCTTTACGTTGAGATTGAAAACGAGAAACGGGCTGAGGCCGGAATGACCAAGACTGTGAACATGAAATTCAAAGACATTAAAGAGGGCGAAAAATTCGCCTTCGCAGACCCTGTCGAGTTTTCGATTGGGAAAACATTCGTCAAAACATCCCCGCGCAAATACCGAATTTTTGCGGACACTCGTTCGCGGGTTTCTGATTACAAAGTAGGCACGGTCAACGTGCAGGTAAACAAGGTATGAAAAAGCACATCCCACAATTTGAACTGCCCGGAGCGGAAGACATTTTCAACCTTGCTGGCCAGACCGCGACCAGCAGCAAGCCGACCTGTGGCAAGAAGCTGTTCGGATTCATGCCGCCGTGCGCCCTTGAAGCTGGCCATGCCGGGGACTGTTCCGATGGCTTCGGCGGTTTTTATCATCACGACAATGACAATCAAACAATGCAAATACCCGGACTGTGAAACAAATAAACCAAATGAAAAATCAAACACAAGCAACGGCGATGAAAGGAAATGACCCTGAATATCGGGCAATGATTCAAAATATCATGGACAATCCAAAGCCCTGCGTTCCGCCAACGGTTACCATCAGCAGCAGCGACCACGCCTTGCTCGTTGCCATTAAGGATGCGGCGGAACTCCTGACCGCTAAATCAGACGCTATCAGCCGTGAATCCTGTTGGCACAACCTTAAATCCGCCCTAGCTGCTTATGAGAAGGGTTTCACGATACAAACCAATCAAAACACTTATGAAAACAATCGAAACGACAGTATTTGAGTTTAACGAACTGACAGACAAAGCCAAAGACAAGGCGCGGGAATGGTATCGCGAAGGCGCATTGCAACATGAATGGTGGGAAAGCATTTACGACGATGCTGAAAACATCGGACTGAAAATCAAGTCATTCGATTTAGACCGTAATCGCCACGCAACGGGAGAGTTTAACTGTATCGGCGGGGCAGAGCAATGCGCCAACTTGATTTTGAGCGAACACGGCGACACTTGCGAGACGTTCAAGACGGCGACGGCATGGCTTGGTGAATTGAAGAAATTGAACGCTAAAATTGAAGCCGTTGACGGCGACGACGAAACAAACGTCGAATGGGAACTGTGGCAGGACAAGCGCGGTATGCTCTGCGATGAATTTCTCAAAAGCATCTTGGAAGATTACTTAATCATGCTCCAAAACGAAATGGAATATCAGCTTGCCTACGAGCAGGTTGACGAAGTGATTATCGCCAATGGCTACACGTTCACAGAATCAGGCAAACGCTACGGATAACGGCATACACCCTGCTAAACATAAACAAACGAAACGACAAACATGAAATCAATCACACATCATGCTTTTGCGCTCGCCAAGTTCGGCAGCGAGAAGGCCATCACTTGCACAGCGCATCACATGACCTTTGGTGGTCTTTGCCTCAACTGCGGATTCAAGCCCGTCCAAGAGCTTCCTGCGTTCAAGGTGACACGCTCTGACGGCTCAAGCTATGTAACCAGCATGGCAATCGGTGTCACGCTCAAAGAGGCTCGCAATTACTTCATTGGCGCGACGTTCTGCGATGAAGATTCAAGCGGCAAAGAACATCACTGGACGGCTACGGCAGTCGAATTGGCCTAACCCCTAACCCCTCAACCTAAATCAATCAATGAAAAAACAAACACAAGCGACGGCGACAAGGAAGTTTCTGCGGCTCACTAGCTCTGGCATTTGCGGAATGGCTTGTTGCCATGCTCCCGCATTGTTCGTAAGTGGCAACGACAACGGCGACGAATGGCAAACCTGCCAAGAGCATACTAGCAGCGAGATTCGTTTTGCAGCGGTCAACTCCCACGCCTTGCTGGTTGCGGTGGCGGAAGCTGCCAAAGCATTGACCGTTTGGGGTGAAGCTGATGCGAACTTATACGCCGATGAAATTGCGCTCCGCTCCGCCCTGTCTGCTTATGAGAATCAAGGATGCGCGAAAGAGCGTGAACCGGGACTGTATAAAGCCCTTGCCGACCTTGTTCATGTCGCACAAACCCAGCTTGACCAGTCGGCAACGGAGCGGGGACTGGTTAATTGCAATTTTATGGCCGCAGCCAGAGCAGCACTTGAAAAATCGAAAGGGTGGATATGAAGCCAACCATTCAAGACCGGGCGGAAAAGTTTTACGGCAGCAAATGGTGTTATGTCCTGTGCGCCGTGCTGTTCTGTGCGGGATTAACTTTGGCGTGGCTCGCCGTTCACAAACCATGAAAACCTTTTCACACACAAGACCAGTCCGAGACGCGAGCGGTCAAATCGTGAATCAGAAACCAGCCCCGGTCAGTCGAGTTACCCGGACTGTGCTTGGCGGACAATTCGGCTCTGATAAAGCCAAGCGGCTTGTCGTGACGCTCAAGGATGGTGATTTGATTGAGTTCAGACCTGAGCGAACCCGGCGCGTGGTGTCCATGCTCGCCGTAGATTTGTTCAGGTTCATCATTCGCAGTCAGACACAGGCCGAGCAGTTGGCCAAGGCCAGAACCAAGAAAGCAGCCATTCAAACCCGCAGGATGGCCGCGAAGATACGCAGAGCGGACAAACAACTAAGCAGAGGATATTGCACTTTTGAAGAGGCTCGCCAAGATTGCGAGGGGTTTTAATGAAACCAGAACTAAAACTGCCCGAAGGATTCAGGTTCAGTTCAACACCGAACCCGACAGGCCGGGGCTATCTTTGGGCTGTGCTGGATTCAAGAGGGCGAGTTTGGGTTAAAGACCAGCGAACACAAAAGACTGCACACGACATTATTGTTCAACTCACAAAATCCAATGAAGACTAGGACTGTCCAAGCCGACATGACCATCATCCGGGACGATGAAGAAATAGAAATCGTCGTTCAAGCCGAGTTCCATCCCGGCCATGATGCGGTCTGGTATCTGAGCAATGGCGACCCGGGCTATCCTGCCGAGCCAGACGAGATTGACGATATTAGGGTGGTGGGTGAAGATATTGAACTGACCGAAGACGAGCTAGAGAAAGCTGAGGAGTTGCTGCTTGTTGCCGGGGCGAACATGGACAATGACCGGGACTGTGATTGATATGAAAAGACCAACTGACGACGAAATTATCACCGTGATGAAACGATTTGGTGGCAGCTTTGAAGTTGCGATTGCAAATGCAGCTCAGGTTGCTGACTCTGAAAACCTTGAAACATTGAAGCTCGCCTTCCCCCAAATCTTGGAAAAGTTTGAATCATTTTGCAAATGAATACCACTGTTTACATCACCAGCCCGGGCGAGTCCGAAGTTGGAATAAGACCGAGCGAGTCGGTCATTCATTTTGACGCAGACTTGACTGATGGAATCGCCACAAGGAAAGAGTTGAGGGACGCAATCAGGAAATTCTTTGTCAGCTACGATTTGCACGGCGACAGTCGGGTTGCTGTCAGGTTCATGGACGAGTGCGATTATTGCGGTAAAAAAATGGTTTCGGACGCTTATCCGAACAGCCCCAAGTTCACCTGTAACAACCCGGACTGTATTTTGAACCAGCCACAGGAAGAGAATCCCGCCTAACTGCCGTTGCACCGAACGCTGCGCGTCGGTGAACTATTTGTTGGACGGCTTCAGTTCGGACGCCCACAGCCATACGAACACCGCTCCGTTTTCGCGTTCGACTGGCTGGACTTCGCATTTGTAGAAGGCGGGCTTTTCGGCACGCACGACTTTGACGCGAGTTCCCGGCACGATGATTCCCTTGTCACGCACCGCGCCGCAGGTTGTCAGGGACACCGACCGCGTTTCGAGGATGTCGCCGCGCTTGATTGTTGATGCTGTCATTTGACCTCCGGGGCTGGGAACGGTTTGTCGTTCAGGATTGATTCAGCTTCCCGCATGGCTTGCGTGTGCTTGCTGAACTCCACCATTAGCGTCAGAGACGTTCCGTATCGGTGAGCCATTTCAGCCCGCAGCAGGGACGTTCTCCAGAACAGGTTGTAGAGGGTTTCTCGGAGCATACGCATCTCCGCTACAAACTCATCCGTTCCACACATCACGTCACCGTGCGGGTCGCGGATTGTATCACCGTTTACTTCGTAGTCTTTTTTCATATTCGATTATCGTTGTTCGCCGTCCAACCATACGCTGCACCGAATGCCGGGATTGCGTCTCACGCGAGTCCGGGCGCGTCAGGCCCGGCATCGGTGAGCTTTTTGTTAGGCTTCAAGAACGCGCACCAGTGCGTCGTTGCTCTGTTTCCCGCTCCGGTGGCCGTAAAGCGGTTTCACTGGGGTCAGTGCGAGCACTTCCGACACGGCCACATCGTATTCGCACCACTTGAATATGAGCGTCCCTTCGGGGCGGAGCACCCGAAAGCATTCAGCGAATCCGAGGCGCAGCATCTCGCGCCAGTCGCCGACGAGCCTCCCGTATTGGCGCACCAGCCACGTCTTAGCGTCTGATTCACTTGTCAGAGTCGTCCGGTGCGGCGGGTCGAATACCACATGGGCAAAAGTGTTGTCTGGAAACGGCATGGCGGTGAAGCTGCCTTGCCAGTCTGGAGCGACGATTTGAGGCTTTCTTCCCGGTCGCGGGTCTATCTGGTCTGTTTCGTTGCGAATGTCCACAAAGAGCGAGCGAGCGTCATCACGTTTGAACCAGAATCTGCGGCCACCGCAGCACGCATCGAGCACTGGCGGGAAGGGCTGCACATCCAGTTCCGCTATCGCGGTTGACGGTTTTAGGTCGGCGGTGGCTGAGTTCATACGTTAGCACAAAACAAATCGGCCTGTTCGTGTAAATTTTCTTCCGGCCTGTTCCAGCGATTGAATGGCAAGAATATCTGCTGACCATAGCCCCGGTCAAATTCAACACCGTATTGTTTCAAGTCTTTCATCGTCGCCCGGTAAACTTTGCAAGTATCTTTGTCGGTGACAACGATAACCCGCGCCCCAGCCCCGGCAGCTTGATGTATGCTTTCTTCATCGAAAGCGATTGCTGGCGGTTTACGCAAGAAATGGATTGAGCCCCGAACAGTTTTCCTGAACTCGCCAGAAACAACTTCACCGACAAGCTTTCCAGTCACATAAATTTTCATGTCAACCTCATGCTTTCCTTGCCGACAGACAAGACTGACCGGGCAGCTTCAAATGCTATCTTGGCTGCTTCCCACTCAGCCATAACTCGCTGGGCAGATTCGTATTGCTTGGCCAACTCACCCATTGCGCGAGCATAACGGGGGCTTGCGCGACCAACAACTTCAGCCGCCACAGCCGACATTTCTCCAATCAGCGGGGCGACCTCCATTGCCAGAGCCTTCTTGCGCCTGTCAGAGTCGTATTCGACAACTTGCCGAGCTAGAGCAACCCCGTTCGTCATGGAATCAAGCCGCTCAGATGCTTCCAGCAAACGCTTTTGAAACCGCGCAATTTCGTCGTAATCAATAATCATAGCTTTTCAGTTTCCAAACATTTTTTGCACGTTGACTCCTGCCTCAGCCCGTTCCATTCCCAGCCCTTTTTCTTGGCCAGCTTAGACCTGTTTTCGTCGTCAAGCTCCATCGGTTTGTCACCAGCCCAGATTTGAATTAGCGCACCGCAAAAATCGCACCGCAACCATTGGCTGAATAGTTTTTTCATATTTTTATGCCCAGCAATTCCTTCAACTCTTCCCGGCGCGTTTTCAATTCCCCAAATTCAAGCCTGTCTTCCTCTCTCCAAGCTTGATGCCCGGAATAGTTGCCCTTGATGGCCTTCATCCTGTCAATAACCCTCTCATACTCTTTGCCGTAAACAACTGTGCAAGCCCCGTTTTGTTTCTGGCCACCAGCAACCCGCTCCTGCCAAGTCCGCTTCCAGTTGGCCAAAGCCGAAGTCCAAATCTTCATCGGTGTCTTGGCCGTGCCAACCTTCCAACCGTTTGACTCAAAATGGTCATAGAACCTGTCGCACTCAGCCTCGGGCAGACTTATCTTCGCGCCATGCTCCTTGACCTGCCCAAGTGTCGGCCTTTTCATCCTGCCTTCAGGACATGACCGGGACTGTTCGCCAGCACCGTTGATGGCCTCGACAATCGCAGTTGTGGCCGCAACAGCCTGTCTGGTCAGCGGAGAGCCATAAATCTCAGCCGCACGATTCAAGATTTTGTTTATGTCTAGCATTTCTCCCCTGCTTCTGCGGCGGCGAAGGCAAGGTTCTTTAACTTTTCAATCGTAGTCATGGTGTTCCTTTCAGGGTTTGGTAGTGGGTGAGTGCTAGCCCTGCTTTTTGAATGATTATCACTTCGCCAATGGTAGTGTAGCCGATGTGTTCTACGCTTTGCGCTAACTCTCCCGCTACGGCTTTCCACTTCTCAATCTCCAAGTCTTTATCTGTGGTGGCGGTGATGATGGCGGAGTCGACGAGTTCAACCACTAACTCTACCTTTGTGAAAAATCTATCTTCACAAAATAATTTCTCCGCGACTTCGATTGCTAGTTTTGATGGTGTGCTCATAAATTTACAAAAACCACGCGCTTGTTCACCCGTATCAGCCTCGGCTTGTATTCAAACCAGACCTTCTTGTAACCGTGACCAGCCTTTATCATCCTGCGAACTGTCAGCTTGCAGACCCCAAGCCGTTCAGATTCCTGTGAAATAAATTGTTTGAACGGGATTTGTTTCATGTAAAAGGAAAAACCAAGCTCAAGAAAAACCCCACCCCAAACCCCTCCCCAGTCAGCAGGGAGAAAAACTGTTCAAGAAAAAGTAAAACCACAACCCGGACTGTTAAGCTGGGTTGACGTTTTACTTTTTCCGCAACCGGGAATAGGCCGTCTTCGCGTGTCGCTCGCGCCAGCATCGCCCAAGGGCGAGCCAACCATGTTCCGGCAATCTGTATCGCATGAAGCCGTTTCACGGCTCGTAGAAAGGGGAAATCCCGCTCTGGGTAGAAAAGCTTTGCTGATAAGCCCGATAGCCCAAGTCGGGCATCGTCCAGAGCGGGAAGGTCTAAAATCTCACGTTCGACCACTCTTTCATCAGCAGCAAGGTTTCTACACCTGCTACGAACAATTTGAATTTGTCTCATACCATCTAATCTGTCAACTGGAAATTTCCCAGCCCAAGAACGAGTCTCGGGCTGGTCGGCAAACCAGAGGAAACCGCAACATGAAACGGCCAGCCGCGAGGCTGATACTGGTTTGCAAAATAGTCAGTGGCGAGCGGGGCAGGATTTGAACCTGCAAGTGGGACATTCTTTGCAGCCACATAAGTCACCGATGCAGTTTCTTTGTTTCCAAAGCCGCCTTCGGATTTCATTTGCGTTTTTGCGTTCCGCCACCCGCTCATAGTTTTCAAATGTCGCTGTTTTTCCATGTTATAGTCAAAATGTAGCCGAACCCCTTCTTGCCCAGAGCCATTGAGTTTATCTTGAATTCACCAGCTTTTTCTCTGTCGCACCAAGACTGCAATTCACTGTTTTTTATTTCGACTTTCCGGGTCGCATAAAGAGGTGGTGCTTGTGGGTTTCGGAAATAGGGCATGGCGTTGTTTCATACAGAACCCAACCTTCGTCAACCCCAATATGGCAGTTGAACCGCTCAACCGTAGTGTCCTCCGTCTCAGCCGAGCAGCACAGGGCGAACTCGTCAGATTCACAGAGAACCTTGAACTGCGGTTGAGCAGTTGGTTTCTTGACCGGGCTGGAATCAAAACGGGGCATCGTCGTTTTCCGGCTCAGGTTCAACCTGCGGCTTGGGCTTGGTCGCACCCTGCTTCACTGAAGCAGCTTTCGGAGCGCGGCTTGCCCGAACCCGAATCCCGCCAACGAGCTTGCCGCCGAACGATACTGTCGGGTCGTCATAAAGAACAACCTGATGGCCATTCCAGTTGTCCGTGTCTTCCTGCTTGGTGATTTGCGCAATAAGCTGGCCGTTCGTCGAGTTTAAGACCATCGGCTTTTCCAATTCATCGAACGCAACGCACCACTTCATTTCTTCCGGCGCACCTTCCTTGGCCACATTCTCTTGGAACACAGCCTGAATGGTCGCCAGAACCCCGCTCCCAACATCTGCCCGAGTCAGGAACTTGGACTGTTTTAATCCGCTAACGTGCATGATTTACCTTTCTGTTTGCAGCTTAATAACTGCGTATTGTTGTCTGATTTTCCCACCACAATTTAAGCCCCGGCGGGGGATTGGGCATTTCCGGGACGCACAAAGCCTGAATCGCCATGTTTTTAGGCTCAATTTTGCACAATTCAGGCCGCGCCTTCACCAGAGCGTTTATGTCCGTGACCTCCCAGCGCAGCACCCTGCGCGTCACAGCACCCTTTGACCGCGCAACAGTAGGTAACGGGGCTGAAATAAGCTCCTGCACCTTCTGTTGCGCCAAAATAGCAGCGTCTTCCTTCGCAATAGCCTTCTCCAACCCGGCATCGGTCTTGGCTGAGGCCAAAGCCTTATCGGCAGCCTCCTGCGCCTTCTGTTGCGCTTCCAAGCTCTTTCGCAACGACTCGGCAGCAGCAGCCTCCTCCTTGGCCACCCGAACAGCCTCAGCCTCCTGAAAGACCGTCACCAGCTTCTCAACCCGCTTTTGTTCCTCAACCAGTGGCGCACAGTAGCCGTCTGCCGTTGATTTAATGAGCCGTTGCAGGTCGAGCAGGGGCTTTGTAAGCTCAACCCGAGTCTCTTCAACTTCCTTGACCCAAGACCGAATCTCTCTGGCCGATTGAACAGCCAAAATCTGTGTCTCTTCGCTCAGTATGGATGTAATCGCCTTGCTGCCAGAAACAAGCTGGCCGCGCTTGGCCAAGGCATCGCTTGATATTTCGAGGGCTTGGGGGACGGCAATTTCGCCGCTGAAAACTTTTGAACTCATATTTTAACCTTTGGATTCCAGTTTGTTGATGGCTTTGACAACGGCAGAAAACAGTTTCACATCCCAAGCCGCCTCGCGCTGGACTGGCTTGAGGCTCAAAAGTCGGCACAACCTGACAGGACAGGTCTTGGCTTGTTTGGCTACGGCTTTTTGTGTAAGGTTCTTGGATGAAATCAAGGACTTGACCAGACATGATGTTTTTTCTTGGTCAATTACTAGGACTGTTTTTGTTGGGATTTGAAATGTCATTACGCTGACGAAATTACAACATGGCGCAATAATGTCAAAGTATTTATTTACACCGAAATGAAATTACTTGTTGACGAAACTTGGCTGGTGTGTTTATGAAGCCGGAATCTCTGACATCTGGAATCATGTCTGCATCCGTGATGAAGCTGAACCCGCACCTGTTCCCGAGCGTGTCCAAGCCGCCATCCAAGGTTGCCGCAAGGGAGAAGGATATTCACGGCGAGATAATTGACGAGTGCAAGGCTCGGGGCTGGTATTATGTCCACAGCAGGACTGATGCGCCGACAACAACGGCTCTTGGTGTCACGGACTTCATTATTGCAAGGTCTGGTGGCGTTGTGTGGTGGGTTGAGGTCAAGCGTCCCGGCCAAAAGCTTACACTTGAACAGGCCGCAGTCAGGGTTATGTTGCTGCACCTAAACCAAAACTATGCGCTTGTCCACAGCCTTGAAGAGTTCCGGGCTGCAATGAAATGAAATCATTGTTTCTATTTGTTGCCCTTACCTGTGCGGCCAGCCCGATAACTAATGAAATTCCCCCGGATTACGACAGGCTGGTTGATTCGATTGACAGGGCTGAAGGGGGAATCAAAGCGGCCTATCCCTACGGCATCCGTATCGGCCATCGTAAGCTTAGCCGTAAAAAAGCAAGACAACTCTGCTACCAGACTTGTAGAAACCATTACCAAAGATGGCAAAGTTTTGGTGCGACGAACGATTACATTGAATCGCTCTGTGACCGATACTGCCCTGAATCCTCCGACCAACAAGGAAACGCCAACCTAAAAAAGAATGTGCGCTGGTTTATGGCGCAGCGGCCTTAATCGCGGCGTTCACCACAGCCCCGGTGATTTTTGTCACAAGGTCAACTGCGTTCGTTCCGCTGGCATCCTGATTCAGACTGCCTACGCTGGCGGTTTGGGACTTGTCCGTTTGAGTCGCCTTGAACGAGGCGAGCGAGGAGCGAGAATCGAAGAACGTCCTGCTCTTGGCTTGCGTGGTAATCTGCCTGAGGGGTTGTCCTTTTTCATAGGTCATGTCTGTCTGGGTTGTGTTGAACGAGGCGCAACCCGTCAGGGTTAATACCGCCATGAGAATGAGTGTTTTCATTTTATTCGCCTTTCGGGTTTGTCGTATCTACCACTGATTTTTTGAACGCCACAGGGTTGCTGTCGTTCTTGATGTTCTCATTGACCTGATGCAACAACATGGACGCTTCTGTTGGCAACATGATTCCGGCAACCATTCGTAAAAATAGAGAAATCGTCTTATACCAAGACTGTTTCACGATGTCGTTAGCAATGGTCGGGCTAGCTTTCAAAAGTTCAGTGAACTTCATCTGCAACCATGTGTTGAACAGCGGAACGGCAACACCAATAAAGCCGCGCCAGCCAAGCAATGCCGGAAACAGTCCGTGCGAACCGTTAAGCACCGGCCAGAGTTCTTGAATTTTTTCGAGTATCATAAATTTATCGTCCTCGGTTTAGTGCTTCAACGCATTGCCCCATTACGACCGCCGAGCGTTCGATGATGTTGGTGCAATGGGCTATGACTTCGCGGGATTGCTTGCGTGCGTCATGCTCCCGCTCGGCGATTTCTCGGACTACGGCGGAAAACTCCTTGTCTCTGTCGCGCAAGTGCTTCAGGAACACCACCACCACGACGACAAGCACGACCAGCGATGGAGCTTGCCCGATTGCGCCCTCAAGTATTTTTTCCATATTTTTGTGTTCCGAGGAAGTGCGTTATCATTGGATTCACTTCGGATTTTTAGCGCGGAAATCGGCTTCGCGTTCTTCCTTGTCGGACTGTCTCTTTGCGGCGCGTTTGGCCATGAACGCATCATCGGGCTGGACGATGCCGGGGATGAGTTTGTCCGTCATGTCGTAGAACTTGTCCTCGCTCGCGACGTAGTAGGCACGTTTAGGACGTGTGTCCACGTCAGAGAGGAAGCAATCCGCCGCGCCGTTCTGTTTCTCTGGCGGGACTTCATCAAGAACCAACGCTTTCACTTCGGCGCGGGTGTGCAGGTCGAGCAACAAATATGGTGGGTCAACGCCGCCTCCAGCAGTTAGTTTTCCGTCGAGGTCTATATTTCCAACGGTGATAACGTCTCCGCTGGAAAGGATGACGATATTCTGCGCTCCGCCGCTCACGCCGCCTGAAAAGACGTAATCGGTGGATTCTGCGTAAGATTGAAGTGCTGCGCGTCCGATATGCGTCGTCCCTTGGTCTATGCTAACCTGAAAGAAATTGTTCGATTTGCTGGTGATGTTGCGCGTGACAGTCACATCACGATAAAATGTGCCGTCGCCGGTGCTGGTGTTGGTGGCGAAGTTTCCGAGGTTACCCGCAGCTCCGAACGTGGAAAGCGAGCCGTTGATTAGCGCGGCGGAGTTGCCCGAGCCGTCGCTGGAATTGGTGATATAATAAGTTGCAGCGTTTGAAAGCGGCCATGAAAAGGTGTTCGTGTAATCCGTCGCCAGCGTGACGGCGACTACGGTATCCACTCCGAACCCTGCCTGCCGAGTGAATGTAGTTCCGCCTCTTTGGTCAACCATCAGTTCGAGCGATGCGCGGCCATTCACCGCCGCTGTGTGAACCCATCCGAATCCGTTGACGAACTGCATCGCCCCGCTGGTGTTTGTGCGGACGGTGTTGAACACGAAATTCGTGATGATGAAATAACTGCCGTTGCTGCTCGTCAGCGATGCGACGAGCTGCGTGTTGTTCTGGCTGGTGAACTGCAAGCCCGGGCCTGCCACGAGAATCATGTCGCCCTTGTTTCCGTTCGTGGTTGTGGCGGTGGATGAAAGCAAGGAGTTGGTGACGTTCGCGCTGCCGCTTCCGCCGCCGCTTGATGTAATCCACTTGGTTTTGTTTCCAGTCAACGACAACACTTGAGCATCTGAACCTGTGTTCGTAGGAAACGCTGTGAAGGTGAAGGAGAGATTGTTGCTCAAGTTCGCGTTGTTGGTCGCTCCCGCCGCTGTCAATGTCGTTCCAGAGATTGTGAGACCTCCGGCGAGGGTTAAACTTGACTCTGCTTTATTTCCGTCTGTTCCAGTTACGGAATTTGCTGTAAGATTGTTATTTGTTAGTCCAGACGTAGTTAATCCATTCGTGAACCACCACCTATTAGTTGTTCCCCACGCATTGAACGCAAGCCCGTTGGTTGCGCTGCCAGTATATCCACCAGAACCAGAGCCATTTGCTGCCGCAGTAATCCGACCCTTGGCATCAACCGTGATGTTCGCCGCCGTGTAACTGCCGGGAGTGACCGCAGTTGAAGCCAGCGTTGATGCCAGCGAGCCAGCCGGGGTTGTGACATCGCCAGAAAGTTTGGCGTTTGCCTCGGTATTGGTTGTCCAAACCGTTCTTTGAATCGGTTCACCAGCGGCAAACAACCCGGTCAACGACAGCCAAAAAAACAAAAGAATTGCAGGTATGAATTTCATTTTTTCAATAGTTTACGGATGCTGCCCATTTCGGGTGACTGGTCTAGCCGCTGGTTTATCGTGATGAATTGCCACAGTTTCTTGTTCCCAAGCTCGGCTGTTTCAAGCTGTTTTTTAAGCTTTTCGATTTCATCCCTCAAAAGACCAAGCTCAATCTCTGGCCTTGAATTGCATTTATCCAACTCGTCACAAAGCAAAATGATTGTCGGCTTCCAATTTCTAATGAAGCTCCACCTTGCAAAAACGCTGTTTCTTATGGATTCAGTTTTCATGCCGCAATCAGTGGTGTCCAGCTTGAGCTTCCATTGTTCCAGAACCAGACCGCAGCGTTATCTGTCCGATAATAAAAAGCGCAATTACAGGATGTAGGAGCAGTTGTTGGGTCAACCACGCCGCAAAGGACACAGGTTGCGCCACCAGTCCCGCCACCGCTCAGAATCTCACAAAGTAGCTGGGTCTGAATGACATTGAGCTGCTGCGCTGGTAGGCCGTTGAAGGCTTTGCCAGCGTTTAATAGTGTCTGTGCGTCACAAGATGCCATAGGGTTTGATGCTTGAAGAATCTGGCATAACAATTCAGCCTTAACAACCTCCAACTCTTTCCCGGAAAGACAGTTGAATTTGCAGGATGCGGCCAACAAAGATTGTGCATCGCAAGCTGCCATAATTCGTTAAGCCGTGTTATTTGCTATCGTGCAAAGCAGATAATCTTGAATCTGCATTAACTCGCGTTCTCCAAGGCAAAAACACTTTGCCGCAGCCAGCAATGTTGCCGGGTTTGTCGAGCCACCAGCAATGACCGCAAGCAGGTATGTTTGAACCGCAACAGATTGAGCCTCAGAAAGAGACTCAAACTGTTTCGCCGCAGTCGCTAGACTGTTTGCGGTGCAAGTGACCATTTTACAGATTGTTCAACCATTGGCACAACAGATAGACACGGATGGACTTTATCTCGGCATCGGAAAGGCAATCAAAACAAACTGCGCCTGAAGCCAATGCTGATGGTGTGCAGTCCATAACTCAATTATTGTGGCCGGGTCTTGTGAAACCCAAGCTGGCATAACAGGAGAATTTCAGCCTGTTGAAGCTGGTCGGGTGTCATGTTGACAAGACACTTGATACTGGCCATCAAAGCCTGAATATCGCTGGAAATGGTTGCGCCAGCGTTGACTGCATTGTTCTTGTAGATGCTCAGAATCGCAAGCTGCCGCTGCGATGGGTTCATGGTTCGATAGAGCGCAGTTGCATCAGTCAAAAGCGTTGATGTCAGCGTGTTCGTGTAGTTTGTCCCTCCAATGACAGACAACTCGTTGGCCATGAACCAAATCTTCAAGGCCAACTGATGCTGTTCATCCAAAACTTTCGCGGAAAAACACGGATTGTTCGTTATGAGGCTGGCGACTGTGCAAGTTGGGTTTGCCATAATTGTTTATGCCTGTTCGGTTGGTTGTTCTTTGTCAAACTCTGAAGCCATTGCATCCGTCGCAGACGGACTGGCATCGGGTTCGTCAACGGCTTTGGTTATGGTCGCAGTCCCCGCATCGGCGTTGACGCTCACGACCCGGACTGTAACCGTCTCGCCTTCGGAGACATCGCCCAGCATAGACAACGGAATATCGGCTGTTTCGGCCTCGTCTGCGCGTGTTTCTGGCGGGATTGATGAACCCTCGTTCATCGTCTCCCCGGTTGGAAGGTTTTTGTCCATAATTTTGAAAGGTTCTGGCTGGTGCGGGGTTTATTCCGCACCAGCCAAAGTGTTAGCACTCAATCAGACCAACATTGTAGTCCTGAGCGACATACTGCGGTGCATCCCCACAAACAGGGCTGTCAACCACGCAGTCTTTCCCAGAGCCGTCAATCAGATGGATGATGGGCATGACCAAATCCCGCTGCTCGTATTTGAAGCCAACTTCAAGGTAGCAGAGCCAGTAGAACCACCAGAGCAAGTCGTTGTTCTTGGTGCAGGTCGTCCCGTCGCTGTTTTCCCAGCTAATCAAACCATCCGGGTTCTTGAACGACCATTTGCCCCACATCGCGCTGTTCACCGATGGCACAGCATCGCTGATTTTCTTCGGCTTGGGCGTAACCAATGCCGCCGCTTTCGGGTGCAGGATGTAGCTCAGGCCATACCGGGCGTTGAACCATGCCGTATTGACGATGGGCTTTTCGCCAGTCGTCGCCGGGGTGTTGAGGTAGGGCAACACGCGATTCAACAGGCCAGAGCCGACATGCTGCCAGCGAACCTGCTTTTCGTCGAATGTCGGGGCGAAATTGCCGAACGGGTCGGCATTGACACCAGTTCCAATCTGATACAGAGGACTGACATCCTTCACGCCGACCAGATGCAACTGGGGCTTGATTTCGGGGTTTTGGCCGACCAACTTGAAGTAGGTGCGGCTGTGAGTGACCAAGTTTCTCATGCCCTTGGCCAGACCAGAATTCTGGTCGTAACCGCGCATACCGAGCAACTGGCCGTAATACTGCAAAATCGGCCAAGTCAACTCGCTGGTAGGCAAAGCCCCGGCACTCGCCAGCTTCACAGTGGTAAGATTCGGGTCAGTGTTCGCCGTTGTGGTTGAAAACGTGCTGAACGCCGAGCCAGCAATTTGAATCGTATCGTGATACGAGAAGAAGTGTGTCCGCAGGTATTCCCCGGTGAAGGCGAGCGGCATCTGGCGCAGAATACGGTAAATCTGCTCAATCTGCTTGCCAACCTTCGGAATCTGACGGAGTTCGTCCAAGCAGAACGGTTGCGATTGCAACAGTTTTTGCTCGGTGAAATAGGTGTCGCGGGTCGTCCCGTAGCCAACCAGTGTGCGCGGGGGAGCGCAAACGGGGGCGGCACAATCCGAGCCGTTGCCAACGCCGCGCCGAGCCCAAGGCTTCAGGTAATCCGGCTGTTGAACGTGGATTTTGTCGAACGTGCGGGATGCTGCGCCATCTTCCCACGTTTCGTTCATGTGACGGCCAACAAAAGGCTCGTTCACCATGTCGGAAATGTAATCTTGAAGAAAAGCCTCGTCGAAGACGGGCGTTTGTCGCGCAAAGTTTGACCGTAATGTATCGCAAGAGACTGCCATAGTTTTTATTCAGTTTTGGCAGGGGGTGATTACACCACATGCCGGGTTCTTTGTTTGGGAACTTTTGCCAGAAGCGACTTTGGCTTACGCAAGCGACTCGGGAGAGCCGTCCAACTATTCCGTTGGCTGGATGCTGACGACGACAGCAACTAATACATCGTGAAGAACGAATACTTTATCGTTATCTGTCTGTCAAGCGGTTTTTAACAATTAGTTTTAGCCCCGCTCTTTTTCTAAAACATCATTTTCTGCCCTATCATGGAAGACTGATGTTGGGATGAACCTAATTGGCCAGTTACATCTTTTCATCAACTCGAAAAATGAAGCATCAAATTGATTTGAAAATTTTGTTATGCCTTCCTTCTCCCAAAACTTGTTTGGCATGAAGAAAAACGGGTTGTGCGTATCTCGGATATATCTTGAGCCACCCAAATGATGAATCTCGGGGAATATAACGCCGTCCAGAGGTTCTTTCCTTAACATTTCATCCCAGCCTTGAGTCTCGGATATAACATCATCATTCATAATCCAAACCCATTCACCATCTGCAATCAGGGCGGCATCCTGATAAAAGCTGGCGAGGTCGGAATATCCCCCGAGCGGACTGCCGACAATTATTCTAACATTTGTTGCCATTGAAAGTATTGATGAAATACTGTCCAAAGTTCTAACATCATCGGAATGTAGCCTGATACAAAACTGAACCGATTCAGGGAAGGTTGCCGTTGCTGTTATCGAGTCCATGCAATCCAAAAGCCGTAACAGCCTTTTTTTGGATGGTAATAAAACTGATACTAGCGGTTTCATGGGGTTATGTTGTCGAAATCTTTGATTAACATTCCATCAAACCAATCCCTGTGTTCCTTGGTCTTGTCTGGAATCGGGAATGGTTCGCCAGCCAAAACTTTTGCGCGAAGTTCTCTGATGTTAAACCCATGCTGGGCTTGTTTGTTACCGTGAAATCTTCGGATGGCTTCATGCCCCTTGTCCTGCTCGTCATTGCCCCACCGCTCTTTTGAAGTTCGCTTCATGGCCGCGCCAATCTCAGATGATGTTCTGTCCTCAATGATTTTCATTTTGACATCGAACTTCAGCGGATAACCGTTGTTGGACAGCATCGCGCCAAACTGGGTGTCTTCAGATGAAAGTCCGTCTAGCAACTCTTCAAACCCGTTCACGTTCAAAGCCCATTCCAGCGGTAGGGCGAAATTGCAACCGAACAGCCATTCTCCACCGCACGGTATCGGTTGAGTAACGCCCATGTCCCGGCAATCTTTCCCTGTGATAATCCCGCCATTTTGAATCACGCCGTTTTCAACCGTCATGTTGATTCGTTTCTCGTATGAGCCGCACACAGCATAATTCCCGGCCATAGCCGACTTGATTCTTTCAAGCCAACCGTCAAGCAACACGCACCTATCATCAAGAAACGAAATCCATTCTGTTTTGCACAGGCAAATTGCCGTGTTCAAGGCGTTGGATTTTGCCCACCAATTATCTTTGGTAAGCCGATATTCACCCTGCCAGACCGTAGGCTTTGGCTGAACCTGTATTTTGCTGATGTTTGGAATCTGATGGTCGTGTGTATGGCAGTCTGGGAACGAGTCAACAATGATAACCTCAACAGATTCGCCAGCCTTGAGTTGATTCTTCAGGCTGTCCAGAAACCATTCCAGCTTCGGGTTAAATCGGCTTGTTATGTATGCAACAGTCAGCGATTTCATTTTATTCTTTGGAACACAGCCCAAGTTGAGCTTTCATCCGTGACCCTGTATAGCTCGACAAACCCGGACTGTAAAAGTTTTTCAACAGCCAGATTTATTGCGCCACCAGTCCAGCCGATGTCGTCAAGAACAGCAACGCCACCGACAATTATCTTTGGCGCAAACCTAACGATGTCGCGTATGGCTTGTTCGCCATGATTGCCGTCACAATGGAAAAGCCCTATTCCATCCGGGGGCTCAACATCGTCACTTGGAAATCTTTCAATGTGAACAATTCCCATTAACCCATTTTCGACAAGGTTCTTTTCAAATTCTGAATACGCATAGTTATGACGGTCTTGATGTGACCACCACTCGACATCCTCAGGGTTTACCTGACCTTGAATCGAAGCGGTCTGACTCCAAGGGTCAATCGCCCAGACTTTGCCGTGATTTATATGCCTGTGCATGATGGCCATTGGTATCAGGCTTTTGCCGCCCCAAACGCCTATCTCGACAGTGATAGACGGCCTGATGCTCAGGACTGTTGCGGCCAGAGTTTGCGCCTTGGTCAACGAACACCAGCCCGTAAGCTTTTTGTGTGCGACTGCAATTTCTTCAAATATCTTGCTCATGGGTTTAGTCTTAACAGTTCTTCGGTTATATGGATTTTTTTGCACTCGCAATCGTTCGACCCAAAATAAATGTCCCAACCGCTGCCATTCCTGATTATTGCGCCGGGGAACACAACTGATGGCTTCCAACGCTTGCAGTCTGGCAACCATTTTTCATCGCCAGAAACCAGCGGCATCTGCCTGACTTGCAACTGTGCAAATGGCGGCTTTGATTCCATCAGGACAGCACCCATGTAATAAATCCAATCTCTGCTCTGACCGCTTTCAGACCTGTGCGAGTGAAAGATTCTTAAAAAATTGTCGCCAAGCGGCACTATGCAACCACCCCTCTTTTCCCCGTAATCCCAAGGGACAGGGCTCGACTTGTGGACGGCAACGACAAGCTCGCCATTAACCTCAACCACAACTTGCAATTCTTTTTCGCCGTAAAGAGCCATAAGCTTTCCGTTGTTCTCAAAGAAAACCCAATTCTTTTCCATCCCAGCACCAGAGTTGTCGCCAAAATTTACCTTGTTGATGTTGTCAACCTCCCACCTGTCGCCAACCTTGAAAAGTTCTCCGTAAGCAACCCAGCAAAACCATTGCCCATGCTCTGCCCGAGCCACGATAAACGAAATGTGAAGCTTTCCGCCAAAGACAAAAAGCTTCGGGTCTTCGATGCTTGAATCTTCAAAAAATTCATGGAAATGGATTGCGCTCAATACCCCGTCTTCTTCCAATGAAAGTTTGGTATGCCAAGAATTTGTTGCGTGATGTCGGTAAACCAGAATCTTCTTGCCCCCATGCTCAATATAGCTCGGGTTGTAGCCGTGTTTTATCTGCGTCTTCAGCACCGTCGAATTTTCTTGGCTCGGCTTGTCGTTCAGAACGGAATCTGCCGCCTGAAACATTTCACTCTTCCTGCTGTTGAAGTCTGAATATCTTACATAGAACAGGTATCGGCTTTGCCAAGCTGACCCGTGCCACTTGCTCGGCTTGTCTGTGGCCAAGGCGATTACCGGGACTGTGCTTGAAGCGGACAGGTGCAGATGTGCCGTCTCAACACTGACCAGAAGCTCGGCCTTGTCGTATAAGCCCAAAAAGTTTGCGATGTTGGAAGACTTGAATTCAGACAGCCTGACAACCTGACGGTTTGGAAACCAGCCCTTGAACAATTCAACAAGCTCGGCTGCTTGCGGGAATGGCGAAGACTCGCTGAAGTCCGCAATCAGAATCGCGCCGTCATTTATTTTTTTCGTCAGCAAAGATTCTTCATGCTTGTCGCGCAGGTCAACAACGCCCTTCCAAAGCCCAAAATGTTCGTCGCACCCAGCCCGTTGCCATTGGTCAATCTGGAATGATGGCCGTCTTTTTTGTATGGAAAAATCCTTGGAGAAAACTTGAAGCGTAACAACCTCGTCAAAATACTCCTTGGAGAACCTCATTGCCCCGGTCAAGTCCTGCCAATGCCCGTCCCAAACAACAACCCTGACGTAGCTGACATATTTAAGAAGGTCGGCGTATTGGCGCGAAACAACAAGGTATGGATGTTCCCCGGTCAGTTCAAACTCGCGGAAAAGAATGGGCAACACGGACAAAATATCTCCGTTTTTGCCCAAGGCTATGAAAGCTTTCATCCAAGAACAGCTTCAATATCGCCAAGGCCGATATGAATAAGCTTTTTGCCCTCGACCTCCATCCACAGGCCGGAAAACTTTCTGAACAAAACCTTGTCGCCAATCTTGAAGTCGTGTTCGACAACAACGCCTTTCTTTGTGATTTTCCTGCCACCGACAGAAACAACAAATCCTTGCTGCGGCATTTCCCTGTTCTTTGACGACTCAGGAACAAACAGCGTCGTCACTGGCTCGTCAAGAATCGGGTCAATCAAGACATGGCCGTTGGTTGCTCGTATCTTGATTTTCATTCCTCAAACTGTGCGATAAGTTCATTTATTCCGCCACCCTTGGTGACTGCCACGCCTTCGCCCGAGCCTCCATCAATGCTGCCGGGGTCGCTCCCGCGCAGCTTGGAAATGGTTTCTTTCAGAGCCTTTATTTCAGCGTCACTTTTTTCAAGCTTGTGAACCAACCTCGGGAACGATGCTGCCCAGTTCTTGATTATCGCAGACCGGGTTGCAACATCTTCAGAGCTTAGTTTGCCGCGACCTTCAAGCGATGTGGATATGAAATCAGCCCCGCGCTTCAGAGCCTCGTTGGATTCCTTGTCTTCTGGGTCTTCGCCAAAGTATTGAGGCCACTTTTCGCGCATCTTCTTGTCGGTATCGGTCTGGACGGTATCAAATATCTCGGAGCTTTTCTGGCGAGTCTCAACCTGAGCTTTCATCCTTGAATCGTATTCCGCCTTTCGGGTTTCGAGTTCTTTCTTGGCAGAATCTTGGATTACAAGAAGCTGCGAAACTTGGTCAATAACAAAGTCTGCGTCTTCGCCAAAAATCTGCTTGGCCGCTCTTCGGAGTTCAACACCATTGGGGGCGTTCCGCACCTTTTCAAAATCAGCACGGTTCGCGGCTCTGGTGTCGCCGTTGTCGTCAACGATGGTGATTGTTGAGACTCCATCAACCGCAGTCTTGTATTGGTCTTGCCACCGCTTTTCAAAAAACTCCTTGAATTCCGGGCTTTCCTTGTAATCCCTCGCGTAAAACTCGGACTCGACCTGTTTCAAGCGACTCTCCATCGCCTTCTGTTGCTGCTCCTGTTCCGGCGTGAGATATTTTCTCTTTTCAAACTCCGCAATTTTTGCAGCAAGCTTCTCCCGCTCCTGTGTGGCCGTCAGCTTGAACCCGTTATATTCCTGTTCAATTTCAGCCAGCTTTTTCCTGAGTGATACAGGGTCTTTTTCTTTGACTGGCGTAACCGCAGCGAGTTTGGGGTCAGTCTTCGGCTGGGCATCAGTCTTTGGCGGCTCGGTCTTTTCCGGCTCAGGATTCCTGAGGTTTTCCATTTCAGAAATAAGAGACTGCGTTGAGCTTGGCTGTGCTGGCGGTGTCGGCGCGGCTGGCGCGGCGGCGGTTGGTGTAGGCGGCGTGACTGATTCCGGGGCTGGGGCAACTGGCGCGATTGTTTCGTCAGGCATAATTTATTTTAGGTTTTGGTTTCAACGGTGTGTCGTAGGTTTCCAAGGAGCGAGACGGGAAAACTGGCGGTTCATCAGACTTTTTTGAAAGAGTCAGAATCGTGGAGATAAGCCGTCTTGCACCAATCAATTCCTCTGCTGTTGCGCCCTGAAATGCAATTTGAGACATCGAATAATCCAAGCAGACGGAAAACCATCGGGCAGAACAATTATTTTTCAACTCTTCAAGGCTGTCCTTCTGCAATTCTCGAAAGTTTTCTTTGGGCGAGTAATTCATATTCATTTTTGTGATTTTTTATCAATCATCTTCTTGCACAGTGAATAGAGCATCGAATTGACAAGGTGCGCGGGACTGACCTTTTTCTTTCTGGACTTTAATCCATCCAAAACTTCCTTGTCCTCGGCCAAGAGCCTCACCATAAGTTCAACGTCCGGGTCGAGCCTGATTTGCATTGGGGCAAATTAGCCCCATTCTTGCCACAGAGTCAAGCGGGTTTTTTTGCCGCTGCTTTGGCCTTTACCTCGGCAATCATCGCGTCAGTCTGCATCTTCATCGCGCTTGCGGCCATGTCTGCCTTGGCTTGTTCAATCATGGACTGCATTTCGAGCGTGTGCTTCTGCATTTCCTGTTGCATTTCCTGTTGGAAAGCGGCCTCGCTCTGTTGCAGTTTTTGTTTCGATGTCTCGGCCAATATCTGCGACTTGGCCTGAGCCTGTTGTGTCATGGCTTGAATCTTGGCTTGTGCAACGGCCTGTTCAGCCTGAGCTTCGCCACCTTGCTGATTCTTTTGAGCTTCCTGCTGTCTCTGGGCAAAGCCCTTAACCTCGTTGGCCATCTGCCCGAGAACATCCATGTATTGTTTTGCGCGAGACTTTTCCTGCTCGTCCCCGGCGATAACCTGAATGTGTTGACCGACATTTTGAGCGCATGTCTGAAGGCCGACAACCTGTTGCGGTGTGCCGACATTGTCCGTTTGGCTGATGCTTTGGATTACCGAGCCCATCATTTTCAGCATGGCCTCGACATAGCCAATCTGGTCTATGCCCTCTCTCATGGCGCAAGGAATTCCGAGCATTAATGTTCCAAAAACATTCTCTGCCGCGAACGTGCCGTCTGTTGCCGTGACCGGGGCTGTCGGAACGAACATGCGTCCTTTGGCCGGGTCTTCCAAGACTGTTGACGTTGCAAGCCGCAGAATCTTTTGCTGCGCCTCAGGGTCGTATTCGGTCTTGTGCTGCAAAAGCCATTCAGACTGGGCTTGAGCGATGGACTTGTCGCCACCACCAAGAACTCTTTCGGGAACGATGTTCCATAGCTCGGCCTTCATCAATTCTTTCGGAATCCCGGCCTTGAGACACTTTTCTTGGAAAGTTTTTACTTCAGCATCTTCAGAGTCCGGGTTGCAAAATCTCCGAACAACCTCTTGGTAATAGAACCCTTCCTGAAGATACATGTTCTGCATCATGCCGCTAATCATCTGCGTAGCCTGATTCAGCCGGATTGAAGCTTCACGCGCCGTTATCGGACTGCCTGATGAAGCGTTTTGGTCTTGAACATAGCCGCTGGAATTCTCCTGCATTATCTGGCGCATGTTGGACATGGCTTCCCTGACCATTTCCGGGTCAACCTGATGCCGCTGCTCCCTCGGGATAATGTTCAACCCTTCCGGGATGAATCCGTATTGCTGCAAGACAACAGACTTCAGCCTGTCCCGGTCTGCCGGGTCTTGAATCTTGAAATACATCTTCAAATGTTCAAAAACGCTCTGGACAAATTCGCAGCGCAGTCTGTTTGTGGTTTCGACTGGCGCATACAGGTCAACTCCCAGTCCCCGAACAGAATGGTATTTCAACGGGGCGATAAGGCTGCTGTCGCCAAATTGGACATTCAAGATGTTGTCAATGGACGCTGCAAAAACCCTGTCGCTTCCATCGTAAACAAACTTGTCCGTATTAACCCCTCCGATTCCCTCCCTCAAAACGATGTGGCGATACCAAGATTGCGGCTTGTCAATGCTCTGATAATAAAATGCTCGCAGCTTGATTTTGTTCACCGCATCACTGTAATACCAGCCGTTGTTCTGCTTCTTAATCTCCATCATGGCCTCGGGCTGGTCTTTCCATGTTGACGGCGTTGATTCGGTCTGGGCTTTTGCAGACTCGTCAAGAAGATTTGCGACCAAATCTTTGTTCCACCCCTTGTCAACCTCTTCGCCCTGAGTCATGTCAACCAGTTCGCCCGGGGTCAGATACAGGTTGATTGCGAAATACCTAAGGTTTGAGAAATCGCAGAATGTATCAGTTGGAATCAGCAAGTCTTCAAGCGGCACAAATCTTGGCATCCAGCGGAAGCTGTTAGGCCAGAGCAAAGCCCCGATACCATGCAAACAGACAGTGGCGTTCCGCGACCTGATAAGGTAATGATGCTTTTTCCCGCTGCGACCACGCTGGACGGGTTCGTGTATGAATTTCGTGAAGTTCTCAGACCATTCATCCCGCTTGTCAACTTTCCCGGCCTCAAGTGTGCAGCTAAAAAGTCTCCCGGTATGAAGCAGGGCTGCGTTCATCTGGCGGTTTGCGTCCACCATGATTCTTTTCCCTTCGCCCCAGTTCACGTTAATCTGAATCTGGAATTTCTTAACCTCCTCGTCCGTGTAGGGTCGGCTACCATTGAACAGCGTGTTTATCTTCGCCCTGTCCATCGCCCTTCGGTCTTCGATGGTCTGCATCGTTTCAGTTATGGCCACAACCTTTTCTGGCGTGCCGAACTCCTGTGACTCAGTTGTTGCTGTTTTCATTTGCTGTTAAGTAATGCGACTTTTTGAGTAAACCAGCCTGACCGGGACTGTTGAATTTTTTCGGCCTCAACGACTGGTTCTTGTTTTGGCTTTTGATTTTGTGCCCGATAACTTTTGATTAGCTCGCCGGACTTGTCCGCACAGAGAAGCACGGAGCTTGGCCGTATTTTGCCGAAATCTGTTTCATGGTTGTAATCCATTTGCTGTATCAACAGCGTCTTTGTTGACTTTGAAACCAACTCTTTCGCCGCGAGCTTGTTGAACAGGGTTGAGCCGTCGCAATAAGGCGCGATGTCCCGATATGCGCCCACCGGGTAAACTGCGACTTTTGACAGGGAAACATTTTCTGTCCCGATAAACTTCATGTGCGAGCCCAAGAATCTTTTGCATTGAGATTCGTAAGCTGTCTCAAGCGCATCCACCCAGTTAGAAACTATCGGGACACAATCTGGCTCAATCCAAATCCAAGGGCTTTTGTAGTTGTTCAGAATGTGTGATGATACACCCTTGAAAAGATGGTTCATCCGAACAATTTCTGAATCTGAACTTATTGGGTCGGCCAAGAATGTATCAACGGTTTCAAATGCTGATTCGGCTGAGATTCTGGTTTTTACCCTGACCTCTTCGTGAACATTTGCGTCCGAACAAATCAGGATATGCCTGTTTTCGAGCTTGCCGGAAAGCAGCGACATCCAATCACAAAGCTTCTCGGCCATGCCGCTTTCGCCAGCCGTTAAACCAAGGACAACAAGCATATTTGTATTCATTCAGTCTCTTTTTTTTGCCAGCACCAATCTGGAAACCTTTCAAGTTCACCCTCGTTCATCTGTTTCCTAATCATGCCGATGGGAACATGGACTTTTAACCTTAGTTCGCACAGGCAAATTTGACAACTTTTCAAAGCCTTCTCGCCACTGACCCGCATCTTCATCTTGTTCTTTAATTCGACATGCTTCTTTATCGCGCTGGCAATGATTTTCGTAGGCCAGTTACCAAGACTGTTGTGGACACATTTCAAACACACATTTGCTCTGGCCTGAGAAATTTCCCTGTCAACAGGAACGCCGCCATGACCAAGCCAGTCCCGAAGCACCTCAACGCCTTCGACATACTGCTCTATCTTTTGCAGGGTTTTCATTTTTCAATCCGTTTGCCGCAAACTTTGCATGTCCAGCCGACAAGCCTTTTTGATGAACAGGTCGGGCAATAACGCTCCTCCCATTCTCCGCCACAGGAACATTTCCCAAGCGTGTTCACCAGATACGATGGTGACAGGTTCTTTTGCGCCGCCCCTTCACCAACACAGTATTGGTCGCTGCGGCCAAGCCTGTCACATTGGTATTCATCCAAAACATCGGCAACCTTGGTTGTTGAAAGAAATTGCGGGTCGCTGGCCGGGTATAGGTTTGGGTTTGCAAGCCGATGTTTGATGATTCTTTGAACCTGCTCGTCAAAGCCACATTCCATGCCGTCAAATCGCATGCCTGTTTTCGGGTCTATGTAGGGATAGCCACCGGGCAGAAACGCACCGTCCCTGCGTATTAGTTTTACCTTGCTCATTTGGTTGTTGCGCCAGACTTGGCGTTTGTAAAGGAGCTGTAATACGGCGAACTCGCCTGTCTTAAATTTTCTTGTAATGTCCGCAACATTTCGGGTGAAGCCTCGTTCTTAACAGCCGTAAGGATTTGCGGGTAGTAGGTAGATTTAGGGGGCTTCTTGCTGTTGGGTTTTAGTTTGTCTTCAGTTGATTTTAAGCCCCAAATGTCCCTGTTCCATTGCTTCGCTATATCAAACATTTCTTGGTCTTGCGGAGCTAGATTCTTTTTGTCTTGGTTTCGATAATAGAAATTATACATTTCCCGCCCTTCAGTCGGCATCAGGTTTTTAGCTCTATCGTGATATTTTTCATTATCCAATTTCTCATTTTCCTCCTGCCTATAACCATTGTAGTTGTCGAAGGAAAATGCGGCTTTAACAAATGGGTATTTATCAACGAACGATTTATTATCTGAATCCGAACGCTTGCTTAATGCGCTCAAAGCTTTGGGGTCTATCAAGCCGTAATTCGCCGCGATGATGCCAGCTATTTCACCAAAAGCAGCGGTCTGGCTCGCTTCAAACCCAAGAATGGCCTGAAACCTGTCTTTGCCACCAGCGTCGAACAGTTGCTTGTTTGCTGACGGCTGGTTTCTGAAATCGTCAGTTGGATTTGTCCCTGCCAACATCTGAATAGTTTTCCATGCTGTCGTGGCAATCGGGTTTGGTTGGGGTAAAAGAGAATTCATAGCCCAATCAAACATATTCTTGGTTGGGGTTGCTCCGGGTCGGCCAAGGTTTTTGGACTCGCCTGAAGCAGAAACCATTAAAGCATGAAGGAATGTGCCGTATGTCAATCCTTCTTCGCTGGTCGGGATTCTCAGGCTAACAACCTCGTAATGAGCCGGAATTTCATTGCCGCTCTTGAACTCCCAAAACTTATGATACTTTCCGCTTCTCGGGTTATACAGCATCAGTGGTATAATATTGTCTAAAGCCATTTTATATGGGGATATGCGGCGATAAACCTCTGTGATAACCGGGTCTTTAGGGTCGTCTCCCTTATTGTAAATCCATGCGATTAACCCCGATACAATTGCCTTGGCCACTAGCATTTGAAGAATCTTCGGGACTGCTTCATACATGAAAAATCTTGCCCAGAAACCTTTGCCAAGCTCGGGGTCACGCGCCATGTCGTAGGTTGCCCTCATGCCTTGAATCTTAACGCGAGTCCAAGGCATGCCGATTTCCACAAAAGGCGAGAATTTGCCACCAACACCCGGCCTCGGTATTCCGCTCATTTGAGTTATCATAAGAGCCTGTTCCTGAGTCAACCCTTTAGCGAGTGCGGCTTTGTAGTTGTAAATCTTTTCCCACGCTTCCAATCCTGTGAAAACTTTAGCAGAGAAGTTAATTCCCTGCCTGTATTTGTCTCCAAGTATTGACGGTTTTTTATTTGCATTCCTCGCCAAACGTCTCATTTCGCTCGCCAGAAATTTACCAGCCAAGCCTTGCCCCGCAATTTGTGAAACGTCTCTTACTTGACCAGAAGCAGCCCTTGGCGACATCAGGGCTTGACCTTCAACCAGTTGACGGATAACTGGGGACATTAGACCACTAAACGAAGCGTTAGCATAGTTTCTGGCTTGCGTGATTGAGTCCCAGTTGAAAGCCGCTTTCAATATGTGTCTCCCACCAACCTTTAGCGCACCAGTCCTAAGCCCACGAATCGGGTTGCGATAGAACAGGAATGTAGGTGCAAGCTGGGTGAAAATTTGTTGGGCAGCATGAGAATACTTTGAAACGTTGTGAATCCAGTCAAGCGATGCGTAAAACTCAGCTATTTCCATTGATTTTTCAAACTGCTTGCCGGGGTCTTCCGGGAACTCGACAAGGTAAGGCGAGCCGTTGACCCTAAGTATCGCCCTGCTTGTTGTGTCCCTCAGATGTTGACCCCTAATCGAGTGCAGGTCAGAGGCTCTTTGCAACCTTCGGGTAACAGTAGCGACTTTACCAGAGTCACCAGCTTTGTAGGAATCCATGATAAGCTTAACCTGCCGCTGCTTCTGCAACAGAATATACATGGACTGAACCTTTAATTGAGCAGCAGCTATTACGGACGCGATTCTTTTTGCGCTGCCACCCTGTTGCATTATCCCGCCCCTTACTGTTCCGTCGAAATAATCCAGAACCGCATAAGGCAGGTAAGTGTTTTGGTTGGGCAAGATTGTTTCATACCAGATGTCTTTGTTTATCAGCCCTTGGTCATACATTTCCTTTGAAACCTTAAACACAAGCTTGCGAAGTTCAGCCGCAGCCTTTTCAAGTGCCGAATACTGTTCCGGGCTCAGTCTTCTCTGAAGCTCGTTCAAGACAAGCTGTGCAGATTCTGGGGTTATTCCTCCTGTGTTTAGTAAAAAGCTACGAACAGCAAACGCGCCCAAGAAAAGTTTTCCTTTGATTTCAAAACCGAGACTGTTTATCTCGCTGGCAATTTCGTTAATCTTGGAATCTGACATCAAAAGAATCTTGCGAGCAATCTTCGCGCTCAGATTGTATAGTTCATCATCTGAGGCGTTCCTAAGCTCAGATAGATATTCCGCTTCAAGACTGGAAACTGTTGCCAGAATCTTTTCAAGCATTTCCCTAGTCTCAACCGGGTTGTCCTTCATCCACACGCCAGCCGCTTTGGTTTCTTCTAGTGTTCTCTTTGAAACTGCGTAGCTCTGAAAATACTTCTGCACCGTGCGAGGGTCGGAATCAACCTTGTCCAGCCAAGGCTGAACATCCCTTCTGAAGTCGTCCTGCCAGATGGCAGTCATGTTTGCCGCCCAGATGTGGGAAACATCAAGCTTCTCTTCAATCTTATATCCTACGCGCCGATTCTTAACCATCTTATATCCAGACTTGTTCCAGAGCCTAGCTGGTGACAATTTGTTTAATGGAACTTTTTTAGCCTCCTTTTCGCCAGCCCGTTTCCATAGGCTGATGAAGCTATGATTGAATGTTTCCCACCAAGTTGATTTGTTGTCCGAATCTTCCTTGCCCAAGATGTCGTAAGTCAGGTCAGTATCTTCGCCGAATTTATCAATCAATTCCGAACCCATCGTATCACCCTGAAGCCAAGTCTCAATCTCGCGGTAAGCGGATTTGAATGACGGCTTTGAGTCCTTGAATTCCTGCCAAGCATCATACAGGTTTGGAAATGTTTGATTCACCATTTCCGGGTCGTTAAACATTGCCGACAGAAAATCTGCCATCAATTCCTTGGGTGAATTCCTGTATTTGTCAGATGCAGAAAAGTTTCCGCGCCAAGCCTTGCTCAAATTGATGATGTCTTTTTTCAGTTCCGCCTTGTGCATCGCCTGACCAGTAAAGTCGAACATCGGCCTGAGCCTGTTCCCAATCTCTTTGCCCTTGCCGGATGCCTCAACAATCAGGTCAATGAAATGTCCTATCTCATGGCCAAGAACGCGCTCGGCCAAGTCCATGTCCCAGAGCAGATTCTTTTGAAGCTCAATCAGCCCGAGCGGTGACAGATGCCGTCCAAGCGTTGTCTTGGCTAATTTGGCGTTGATTGTTGGATGCCTGTTGGCGAACTGCTTGAATAATTGAACCAAAGCCGTGATGTTAAACTTGCGATGGTGCGTTGGCGGTCTGGACGGTCTGGGCGGTGCGCCGGGCGGCGTTGGCGGTGTTGATGTGCTGGTTGGCGGCGTTCCCGGGACTGGGGCTGTGCCGCCACCGGGCAGCGGCCTCGGTGTCGTGCGGGTTATTGGCGGGTCGCCAGCCGGAAGCACCGAGCCTGTTGCAAGATGGTTTACCCAATCCTTCTTATGCTCAGGGGCTCTGTTGGCCTTGATGTATTTAACCTTGTAATCGCGCTCGGCCTCGGCAAAAGCCAGCTTCATGCCTTCCAAGTCCCGCTCGACATACCTTTCGTCCATCCATTTCGCAAAAGCTTCGTAGGTCGGGAATTGATAAACGCCAGAGCCCCGGCGAGCAGCATCCCCGGAAACGCCCCGTTGCCGCCTGTCTTCTGTCCCAAACCGTTTGTCCAAGAAATCGTTTAGCTCCCTGTCGTTGGCTGAAAAGATGTCGAACTCAGACTGTGGTTGCTCGTCATTCCACTCGTCGTCAACCGTGTCCGTTATGTCCGGGGAAGAAAACTCGTCGTCAATGACATCATCAAGTATTTTAACCCCATCCTCGCCCTTCTTTGTCGAAGATTCAGCCGTGCCGCTTTCATCATCGGCTGATGTGTCGCCTTGAGAATTTTCTTCAAAAGCCGTTGTGTCCAAGTCTTCCCCGGTCTGAATCTTTCTCAGGATGTTAAGCTTACGGTCAAGAATGACAACCTTGCGACGGTCTGACTGTGAATTTTCGGCTCGCCAAATTAGAATCTTGGCCGGGCTTGCTGTGTTGCGGCGGGAAACGCGACCTAGAATCTGGTCGAAGATTGACGCAGAATAATTCATGGTCAACATGTGAACGATTCTCGGGAAATCACCATGCGTATCGTCCATGTCTAGCCCAGCCCCGCCAGACTTGGGTGTTGCGAGCAAGACCCTGATTTTTTTGTTCCGCTGAAATTCAGCCGCTTCTTTGCCCTTATCTTTCCCGCGACCAAACACCGTTGCAAACGGGATGCCGCGCTTTTTCAATTCTGCTGCGATATATTTAAGCGTTCCGGGGACTTCGTATGGAACACCAAGTTTTTCAAGCCCCTTGATAACGCCGTCATTTACATATTCAGCAAAAACAACCACATGCTTTCCAGCTTCGTAATCTGCAACAATCTCACCGATTGCGCCCTGAACCTTTTGAGCCTCAGTCCATCTGGCAAGCTCGTTCATGCGCTGGGCATTATAGACCATGCGCTTCTTGGGCTCTGCTGCCGCCAGAGCGTCCCAGTAATTGTTTATCTCGTCCTGTTCGTGAAGCTGTTTCTCGTTGTAGCTCGGAGCATTTTTGAAATTGACCGAGCCAAAGAACGGATATTCGCGCCGGATATAAGTCCCGCGCTTCACGGCTTGCGACCTGTAATCTTTCAGCCTTTTGATGGACTCAGAAATTGGAATCGCCCCGTCTTTGCTCTTCAACCATTTTGCGATGAATGATGATTTTCCGTTGGGCAAATCTATGGGAACAAGCTCGTAGCCAAGCCTTCTCGCCATCGTGAAAACATCTACCCCGAGAATTTTGCCCAAGAAATATGGCGCATGAAAAACATTGTCCATCGGTGTCGCCGTCCCGTAAACATTGAACTCGGACTTGATGTTTTCTGCGGTGACACCACGCGAAGACATGATGTTTTTGATGTTTTGAGATTCATCAAATATGACTGCGCCCCATTCAATGTCTGGCAGGTTGTTGCTCGACAAGTCTGTATAGGTAAAAAATCTGACCTTATCGAAATCAATTTCGATGCCGAACTTCTTTGCGTTCATCACAAACGCATTTTCAATCACAGCCTTGTTTTCTGTGACAATCGCAACAGGCTTGCCCGTCATTTCAGCCAGTTGAACAGCCAGAACCAGTTCAATGCCAGTCTTGCCAACACCAGTTCCATCGGCCAAAACGCCAGCCTTTTCGCCATTTGCCTTTGCGGTGAGCATGACGTTGATTGCGAACCGTTGTTGCTCGTCAATCGAATGGCCTCCTTTGCCTGTGTATTGGCCTTTCTTGACATAAATGTTTGGAGTAGGAATCAAGCTCGGGTCAACCTCTCTTAGCGGTGGTCGCTTTGCTCCCGGCTCGTCTGAGCCTATTATTCCGCCAAGGTCGGGCTGGCTTTCATCGAACTGGCCTGTTTCAGCATTGTAATCAAACCTGTCAACCTCTTCGCGGGTTGACATCTGATGTCGCAATGCGCTGGCCTCGGAAAAATCTCTTACTTCATGGTATGCGGCAGGGATGTATTTGGCCAAGTCGCCCTTGAACCCTTTCTTTAGCATCTGAGCCGCATAATCCGAAAACTTCACATTGCCAGACTCAATGATTCGACCAGCCATTGTGACGACTCGGGCAAGAATTTTCGGGTCTAAACCTTTGCTGCCCTCTTGGTGGCCGGGGTCTTCAGACGCATCCCATCCGTCGCCTTCTTCATCCTCGTTTAACCCAAGATTTTCCCTAAGCCATTTCTCAGCCTCGTCAGCTTCCGTGTCAGTGAAGATTTTCTCGCCAGACTTGGGCTGGGCGGCTGTTTTTTTGGCTTTTGAAATTACTTTCACAGCGGAATTGTCCAGCACAACCACCGTGTCGCTAGTTGCTTGGGCAAAGAATCTCACATTGGGATAGTCGGAAGTATTCTCGACTCGGACAAGTTTAATGCCCTTCTTTTGTAGCGCATCCCAGAATGCTGCGTTGCCAGTTCCGTCTGGTTTGGTGGCATTCTCGCCAGCCAGTCGCTCCGCTTCACGCAGCGACTTTGGCGAGTCAATGAGTAAATCTTTAGCGGCATAATCAACCGCATAAGTTACTGGCACAAGATTTCCAATAACCTTGCCGCTCGCGTCTCGTCGAAAACCCCATGTTCCATCGTCCAGAGAAAGATGGATTCTGTTCCCGCCCATGCGCTTCCCCTTGATAAAGTTTCCGCTTAAATCTACCTGACTATGAATTGGTTCGCGGGAGAAATTGAAAGGCTCACCCCTTAACAAACTTGCGGCACTTTCTGGCGTAGTCCAGTGTCTTAACTCGTAATGAGAAGCAAATTCTTCATCTTTTTTGGGCTCGGGCTGCTCCTCGCCCGTATCAAACCCGGTGTCTTCGGGTGTTTCGAGTGTGCCTTTCTTGATGTAAATTTCGATTGATTCAGGAATTTCTTGTGTGCCAAAAGTTGTCCCGTCCTTGATGGTTATTTCGCCTGTGTCCGGGTCAATGTGTGTGACTTCAAGCTCTTCATGGCTTATGCCGTCACCTTTAAGCCTGAATTTGCTTCCGACGTTAAGTTGGCTACCGTGAATTTTCTCAAAACCTTTTTCGTTCTCGGGCTTGTCAATGGCTTCCCAGAATCTTCTGGCCTGTGCCTCATCTCCACCACCGCCAAACTTGAGCGCGTCCCGGGCTTTGTTGGCTTGGTCAATCTCAGACCATAAATCATCCACAGTTTCGAGCCGTGACCATTCACCTGTTGATTTCAGGTTTGAAAGCAGAACATCTGGCGCACGACCAAGCCTGTTCCACAACATTCTTGCCGTCCCCTTCATCACGCCAGAACCGTCATACTCGCCACCAGTTGAGCCAGACTTGGGCTTGATGCCGCCAAGCTCTTGAATTGCGTCGAGGATGTCGGGAACACCATCAGAGCGCGGCTTGACTTTGAATGGCGAACGGTTGGGTTTCTTGGCCGCTTTCCTTGCAGCATCAGCCGCAAGAACAGCATCACGTTTAGCCCTATGCTCGGCTGTTGGGAAGCTGCCAAATTTCTTGCCAATCTCAATTTGAACATGGCTGGCAACGCGCTTGTATTGGTCTGCGTTGAAATATGTCCCAAGCGGCTCAATCTCAATCCCCAGCTTGTTTGCATGAAGCCGGATTGATGCGTATGCGCTTTCGTAAGCCTTTTTGTTAATCTTGCCCTCAATGATTGCAACAGATTTCAAAATCTGGGTTATGGACTTTTGGATTGCAATAGACGGAAGCGGCTTCTCTGTCTGCTCAACGGGCTTTTCCGTGACAGGCTTGGCCTCGCCTTTTCTGCGTAGCCATTCTGCGGGTATGGCCATTTGCATCTTGCCAGTCCAGACCATCGCCTTTCCATCTGGCATGTAGCCCCGGAAATTCACGATTGAATCTTCACCCGTATGGGGCGAGTGCATTAGCAAGTCTTCGTCGGGGCTAAATGGCTTTGGCTCGGCAACCTTTTCAAGTTCAGCGAGCTTCCTGCGCTTACCTTCGATTTGCGAGCGGTAGTTTGTGATGTCGCCCTTGTTGCCTTTGGGTATGTAAATGGTTTCAAGCCGATTCTCCATCTTCGCAATTTCCTCTTTGAGCGATTCAATGGTTTCGGTGGCGGCGGGGGGTTGCTCTAATGGTTTAACTTCCGCAACCGGGACTGCTCGTTTTCCAAGCACGACAAATTTGCCATCGGGCGAAACACGAACAACTTTCTTTTGAACCCCGTCATGTAAAACAATGTCGCCAGCCTTGAATTGTGATTCTGCTGGCTTTGGCTCGGCAGTCTTGGGCTGTGATTTTATGTAGTCGTCCAGAGACTTTTCCAGCCTGTCGGCATATTCAGAATCTTTCGGGCTGATTTTTCTCAACTCGCTGGCTGCATCTTGGGCGTATTTTGCCAGTTCTTTTGTTGCCAGAATCTTTTCTTCATCAGTCTTTGCGCCCATTGCAACCCGAGTCCCGATTTCTGCACTCTTACGAACAATGTTGTCCGCTGGCAATCTGTTGATTACGCCAAACGTGTCCCGTAAAAGATTGTCAAAGTGTTGTTCATCCCCCTTCGCCCCTGTCTGCGCGGGGGCTGGTGCGCTGGCTGATTTAAGTTGTGTGCGAAGTTCGGCAAGCCTTTGGACATCCTCTGGTCGCTTCATTCCTCGCATTTTGTCTTGTCTTATTCTGTATTCCAGATTTGCAATACTTCGCTCAATAAAAGCAATGTCTGGACTGCCGGACTTGGCGGCTTTCTTGGCCTTCTCAGCGTCAATTTCGGCCTGAGCTTTTTCAATCGCGGCAGGCTTGTGAAACTCCGCTTCTGTTTCCAAGTCTCGAAAAGCGTCCCGGAAATCCGTGCCAGCTTTGGATTGCTCTCGGAACAATGGATTCTTCAAAGCAATCGAAATCTCGCGCTCAATTCGCTCGTATTCAGTGGCACTAGGCTGCTTCCCCTTCGCCCCTGTCGCGGCGGCGGGGGGCAGGGTGGGCTTGTTGAATTTTATTATTTCTTGACCTAGTGCTGGCGGCAAAAGCCTGTCAGGAACACCAGCAGCCTTCGATTCTGCAACGTCGTCAGGATGCAATATGATGACTCCATCATGTCCAGCAGCTTGAAGTTTCTCGCGCACTTGACGCGATGAAAGGCCGTGATGCAACCGAGTCATTTCCGATGGTGTTGCCACGAACGGATTTTGTAGTGTTATTTCCGATTCATGAGTCTTTCCGCCGCGCTTGTCCCCGTATGTGTCCGCGTAATCTTTGCTGGTCGTCCAGTGTTCTCCTTCCGAATAAATGCCTTTGTCGTTTGGTGTCTTTGGGCTGATTCCACGATAAGCTTTAGCCGTGAATGGTTTTCCTGTCTTCGCCCCTGTCTCGGCGGCAACGTCTTTGCCAGCTTGAATCTTTTCATGCCCCGGATGCACCGCATCTGCCACAGATTTCCAGTAGGTGTTTGATGCCGATGTGTTGACCGGAACTAATTCAAATGCCGCCATTTCATCCAACGTCAGAGGGCGCGACACCTCAACAATTCCAGCCAACCCTCCTTCCTTATTCTTGAACGAAAGAGACTGAACCGCATCAGGAACACGCAGTCCTGAAAGCGGACGGCGTGGTGACGCATAAATGAAGTTCTTGGGATTCGGGTCGTTCGCGCCCGGATTCTGCTCCAACGCCGCAAAAATCGCATCTGGGCTTTGCCATCCAAGGTCGGTGACGCTTCTGTTTTCCTTACCCTTGTAGTCAACAAATTCCAACGCCTCGCCCAGCGTTTTGAATCCCTCATGCCCTGATGGTTGCTCTCGGTATTCATCTGCGAATGATGTTACCTGCCATGTCGCCGTGTCTGGGCGAGTTGTTATCGACAACACCTTTTTGCCAACTACTATCGGCTGAAATCCTTTACCCACCTGCCTCCCCTTCGCCCCTGTCGCGTCGGGCTGCTCGTCGTCGCTTGGTGTCGCGGCGGGTGCAGACGGCACAATATACCCGGCCTTTTCCAGTGTTGAACGAGACACGGTTGAGCCTTTCGGATGGCCGGGAATGTCCTCGGTCAAATTCCAAAGCTCAATCGGCTGCTGGCCGGGTATCATCGGGGGCTGAATCGAATGGAATACTGCCGGGGCTTGCGGCTGCTCAGGCGGGGGCTCTGGACTGCCAAGCATCGGGCGCGGCTCGGACGGTGGTTCAAGCTCAATGTCTGCCGATGTGACAGGTTTTGGCTTTTGGCCAATCATCCTTGGCAACAATGCCTGTTTCGCCGTGATGCTCTTTATCGTGTCGTTCTCAAAATTGCCAGATTGCGACATCGAATTGGCCATTGATTGCAACTTGTCGTGGACGGAAATTTCATTTTCTGTCAGCGGCACAAGTAGTCTGTATTTTGCCAAGTGCGCTTCAATTTCTGGAATTGTCGCGCCTTCACCCAGACCTGTCGCCATTGCGAACTGTGCCTTTTGTTCTGCTGTCAGGTTTTTTTCGTCCAGCGGTATTCCAGCATCGCGCCGAAGTTTTGCTTTTAGCAGAATTTCTGCAATCTGGCTGTCGGAATAATTTTTGAACTCAATGCTTTTGCCATGAAGCAACATCCCGAGCCCGACCATCGTTGCAACAGATTGAAGCGTTGGAGATTGAAACTTGTCATGCGGTATGTCCAGCATGTCGGCAACCGCATATCTGCCAGCATCAAAAGCTGGCCTTACAATGGTTTCAAATGCTGCGCCCCCAATAGCACCCTTGCCAAGTTCTTGTGCAACAACCTTTGCGCCAGCCCGTCCGCCACCAGCAATGTCGTAAACCTTTTTGAGATTGCTCAATGCCTTTGGTGCGCCTGTCCCGAAAGCGGCCAGTTCGCCCACAGCATCCACGACAGGATGAAGTTCAGCCGATGCTGTGAACTTTTTTACAAAATCTGAATACTCTGCGGCTTTGTCCATCAGCTTGCTCGTCGCATAAGCCGCCGCGCTGCCAGCGAGAAGTGAAGTGATTGTTCCGCCAACAAGTGCTGCTCCGGGAATTTCCCCGACACCGGGAATCATTTCCGTCCCAATCACGCCAACCTTAAATGCCGGAGTAGCGGCGGCCATGAAAGCCGTTCCTTTAGCCCCGCCATGAAGTAAAGCTTTTGCCGCCTGTTCGCTTCCTGCGGCAGCTACCAACTCTTTGTATTTGGCTTGTGCCTCTCCGAATTTCTTTTCGTTTTTGGCGGCATATTCAGGCGTGACAACACCATCCTTCAATGCTTCGCGCAATCCGTCAGCTTCTTCACCGGGATAAAACCTGATGTTCTTGCCGTCATATTCGTATTGAGAATTTGGGTCGCCATTTCCATCAATCTTCGACTGAATCTTGTCCGCTTTTTGAAATTTCTCCCGATTGTCCATTGCAAACTTCGGGTCAATCGCGCCATCGCTCACAGCCTGATTCAGACCTGCAGCAAACTGGCCGGGTGTAAAATGGATTTTGCCACCATCAACACGATAAGAATTGTTTTCAGCGGGTCTTGGCGGGACTGGCGTTTCTCCCGTTGTTTTGAAATAAGCAGCCTGAAGTTCTTGCTGGCTCGACTTGTGTTCTTGTATCGCCGCATTTAGCGGGTCAATGAGCGCGTTGTAAGCGTCTGAATTTTCTTGAGTCGGAGATTTGTCCAATGTTTCCTTGGCGGAATCTGCTTTTTCAAGAAGTTGCTTGGCTGCATCACCCTTCCAATAAGACGAGTGAGCTAAAGAATCAAAATCGTCCTGCTTCTTTTGCTGGGCAGCAGTCTCGGCTTGTGCTTTTTTAGCGATTAGCTTCTCGTCAGGATAGCCATTTGAATCAATCCAAGGAATGCTCGACAATGGCAACGGATTAACCTCTTTTGCTGCTGGGGGTTTTACAGTCTGAGTTGAATCAGTCTTATCAATCGTTGAATCCGTATTTATCGGGAACGATTCAGGCGATAAGCTGAGATAGTTTGTGCGCTGCGGAGTTGCAGCTATCGGCTTAGGCTCGGGCTCAGGCTTTGTTTCCAGTGTGCCGAAGTCCAATGCGCCATCATCAGAAAATCTTGGCTTAACATCGGGAACATCGGGGACGGCATCAAAGCTTAATGCTCCACCATCATCAAACTTTGCCTTTGAGCTTTCTAAGACAGAATCGAAATCAAGAGAATCGTCAGGCTTGAATAGCTGTGATGGCATTTATTTTGTCGGGAAACCCATTTTTATCGCGTAATCCAATGCTGCTTGATATTTGTCGGGATTGGACTGCTGGATTTCTGCCAACTTCTTACTTGTAGCAGATACACGCTCGGGAGTCCATGAAGAAGTTGGTTTTACAACAGCCGAAACACTGTTTGTTGTCGGGCTGAAGATATTCGTTGAAGAGCCGCCCATTGGTAGCGTTGGGACTGCTTTTGCAATCGCATCTTTATAGTAGTTAACAACGCCCTGTGCGCCCGATATTAGACTAAGAGCCGCTTCCTTTGCTGCGCCAATCGTGGTCGGCGTTAACATGGCTTTCGCCTTGATTAAGGCCGTCTCGGATTTTCTAAGGTCTTCATTTAATTTTTTGAAATCCTTGCCTTGCGAGCTTGCAACAATGTTCAGTTTTGTTGAGCCGTCTGGCAGATGCTCAAACACACCCATTGAACCGTCTGGCATCACCCTAACCTCAGATTTTGTGGGTCTATAAGCAGAAGCAGCCCTCACTTGTGCCGCCTGAACAGATGCGTTACCGCGCTGAATAGCTGCCTGTTGAACACCATTGGCTCTGGCTTCAGCTTCAAGCACGGATGCGGCCAGCTTCGGGTTTTCAAAAACCTGTTCACGGTCAATCTCTGCCTGTTTCTGCTTCTCGTCATTGTGCATTTGTAAACCAACGTCTCTTATGGCACTTAGCCATCTGGCAGGAGAAACATCTTGGCCAGCATTTTCAAACTGTTTCAGATATTCAGAATAGTTTCCGCGCCCTTCAAGCCCACCTTCAGGTGTGGGAGTCCATGTGGATTGATAATTTACAAACGGTGCTTGTGGCGGGTTGACAACCGGTGCTTGTGGCGGGTTGACAGCATATCCCTGAGGAAGAGACTTCGCTCTGGCATCAAATAGAGACTGTTCATCAGCCATTCCCGGGACTGTTGATGTCCACGCCGGGGCTGGCTGCGGAACAAATCCTTGCTGGTCAGGAATTCTAGGGTCGTTCAACCCAAGCAGATACTCCATTTCCTGCTGTTGTTCCTCTTCTTCTTGGGTTTGTGGTTGTGCAGATTGCATTTTGATTTGTAAGTTTCCGAGTTCTTACTAATAAATACTAAAGTTTTTCCCTGTATGCTGGTCTGGGCTCATGTAGTTCATTACATTATCAATAGCATAGCCCCCTCCCATACTCCCATTCCAATGAGCTATGGGCGCACTATAACGAGCCCAGTTCTTCCAATTGCTCATGTCGCCTGTTTCCTTTGCTCGGGCGGCATCTTCGGCAGCTTTTTGCTGTTTCTTTGACAATTCGTTGTTAAGGTCGAACTCGCGGCCTTGCTCGCTCAAGCGCGAAGCGTCCCGGCGAATGGCTTGGTTGGTCAGGAATGACAGAAAATCTTTCTGGCTTTGACCGCCATAATTGTTTTGTGCGTCAAACTGAGCGTAATCGTTTGGCGATAAGGGTTGGTAATTCGTCATTCCCGGATAAGCTGGTAGTGGCATATATTTAGTGCAAGAAATTCATGTAAGAATTCAAGTAGTTTAGTCCAAGATTCGCATTGAACTGGTTGTTTTGGTTTCTGCTGGAAATGTCGTATTGCCGCTGCTGCTCGGGGAATGTAAACCCGAACTGATTAGCTTCCTGCCCGAGCCGCGCAGCCGCAGTTCCAGCCGCGACATCTATTCCGTGCGTGGCCGTTCTTGCGCCAACATCTGTCCCGTATCGGGAAGTTGCCGAGCCAACATCTGTCCCGTATCGGGAGATTGCCGAGCCAACATCTGTCCCGTATCGGGAGGTTGCCGAGCCAACATCTGTCCCGTATCGGGAAGTTTCAGCACCCAAAATGTCTCCGGGTCGTGCCGTCACAGTCCCAGAATATCCCTGCAACATTGCGAGCAGCCCTTGTAGTCCTTGAGATTTTCTTGCTTCTGACCTTTGACCGTATAAGTCTGCCGAACGATTACGGACGAAATCGCTTCCGCTACCCTGACCAGAGCCAGCACCCCACTGGGCGGCAATGTTCCGGGTTATGTCGGGCGACTCTGTTCCGTTCAACAGGTTGCCAACATTGCCGCTGGCACTTTGCGACAAGTTTTCAAAGCCGGGTATGCCAGTGTTATATGTTCTGCCAGATAAATTTTGAACAGAAGGATTTTGATACGGGGATGGTGCTTTATACGGGGATGGTGCTTGATAAGTGGGAACGTCTCCTGCGCCCGGTGTATATCCTGATGGTATTGGCATAATTTTATATCGGGCTTAGAATTCCGAAACCCATGATTGAGTTTACCGAGACTGTTGTTTGTCTGTCTGGCTGTTTATCTCGCTGTTCAAGATTTAATTCTCTGACAGCTTTCAAAATCTTAACTTCAGCCTCGGAATCTTGCCCTGCTTCTTCAAGCTTGATTGCTTGAACCATGAACTTGATTGCGTCGAAGTTATCAATCAGAAGAAAATCCCTGTCGTCTTTAAGCGGAATAAATTGCAGCTTAACCAAGGCTTGAATCTTGGTCTTGTTTACTCCGTTCGCATCCTTGCAGACACCAAGATTGCAAAAACTTTCTATCCTTGAGCGGCGATAGCGAGGGTTTGTTTCGTTTGGCTCGTAACAGGCCAAGTCGCGCAGAAGATTTGTGTCCGCATCATATTCGTAAAGGTAAGCCATGCCAGCCGTCGCCTCCCTTGTAACAGATGTGATTTTCGTCACCAAAACAGATGTGCTTGCAAACGGCGCAGCGGCAGTAATTGTCAGGCCGTCAATCCAGTCGCCGTTTGCATCCTGTTCGCGCAACGGTTGGCCACCGTATTGAGTTCCGTAAATTGTCAGCTTCTTGCCAATATCGCTTCGCTTGACGACATTGTAGCGAATCAGCTTCCCGGCATTACCAGAAATTTCATTGTAGCACGGTGCTGAGTCTGCATCGGTGATTACCGGGGTGCTGCCAACCCTGTTCATGTAACCAAATGTCGAGTTGTCGCCAATACCGCCAATTCCACCACTGTAATTTTGATACTGACCGATGATTGAATACCAGTTGTTGCGAAGCTCCGTTCCGCCGTTGCACGACCTGATTCCCAAGACTGTCGAAACGTATCTAGGCCATGTCACACATCCGTCAGTTAGGCAAAGTTCAACGAGCCATTCTGTGTCCCACCAGTTGCCCCTTCGGAAAAGCCTTTGTTGCGCGGCATTTACCGTGTCCAAGAAATCTTCGGAATCAACACATGACCCAGCCACATTTTTCACAGGACTTCTTTTCAAGTCAATTAGCTGGTGTGTGTATGCTGACATCTGATTATTTTATTAACTCAACTTTAACGGTAAAGCAATAATTTACTGCGGGTTTGTTATATAATCGCAATTCTTGTAATACGCAATCCACCTCACGGTATCTGGTATCACCTCTGAAAGCGTCCAGTTTATTCCATCTGCCGAATACCAAATTTCTCCTTCGCCCGTTCCGCCCAAAACAAACAGGCCGTTCCCAAAAGTTACGCAAGTGAAATGGTCTGTTGATGCAACCGTAGTTGGAGTCCAGCTTGTCAGGTTTGATGAGTAAATTATCGTTTCGTTTTCTCCAACAGCAACGTAAACACCAGCCCCAAATGCTATATCGCTCAACTCATCGCCTACTCCTGTTGTCTGCTCTGTCCAGTTTGTGCCGTCCGTTGATGTGGCCAAAAGTCCGCTGCCGCCCACCGCAACAAAAGTTCCGTTCACAACCCTTAAATTATTGATGTAGCCTGAAAGCGTTGTTTCAAGACCCCAAGAAATTCCATCTTCGGAGCTGTAAATCTGTCCGCTAGTATTTGCCGCCACCCACAATCCAGAATAAAATGCCACGCCATAAATCGCAGTCGCCCCGACCGATGTTTGCACAGTCCATGTAATTCCATCTGGCGATGTAACCAGCCTCCCAAAGCTGCCCATCGCAACATATAGCCCGTTGCCGAAAGCCACGCGAATCAACAATGTTGGCGTTCCAGAAGTCCGCGAGTCCCAGCTTGTTCCGTCTGATGAAGTAGATATTTCCCCTCCCGCGCCAACTGTAACGATGAAGTTGCCATTGACCACAATCCCAACATCACTCGTTGTGCTGGACTGGACGATGTTTGGCTCTGTGCAGCCAGATGAAAAATAAAGATTGCCATTCCCGATGTTTGTTGTGGCAAATAAATTTAATGCGGCTTGGGCTTTGGCTGTTGCTTCTGCAATGGAGTTACCCCTGAAAATTCCGGCAGCACCAATCAAAAGATTCAAGTCTGTATCAATGGAAATCCAAGACGGCAATGTTCCCGTAAATGTAAGCGTCGAGCCTTCAGGGCAATCTGGGTTGAACTGGACTTGGCTGTTGGAATAATCCCCGGCAGGAACAGGAATCACTGGCGGCAACGGCTGTGGTGGTAAACCTTGCAACGAATAAATGTTCACATCGGGTTCAACAACACAGTCAATCTTGATACATGGGATGCAAGGTTTGCTCATAGGTCAGGAAGCGGCAGGTCTGGCTCGCAAAGCTCCGCACAAATTGGTTCTGCAAAGTCAACAATCGGCTCAGGTGATGCCGCCAACCGAATTCCCATAACCTTGCAATGGCCTGTGATGGTAATTCGCAACTGAAAGAAGTGCGCGTTCCTGAACGGCCTGTTGTTTCCGTCCTCGCAAGCATCACCCGCTGGCTCTCCAAATCCAATCCTTGTGATATAACCCGGCTTTGCGTGGAAAGATGTCATGTCGGAACAAACCTGAAATTCGCGCCATGTGACCCAGCACGGATAATAGTCGGGCTTGTATTCAATCTTGAAATCCACCTTGCCGATGATGTCTTGAATTGAAATCTCACCGTCTTGAAGCCTGATAAGTTCAGAAATCTTCTTTACATCCTGACCAAAAAGAACTGGCGTTTCAAACATCCACTTGATTCTGGTGTCGTGATTGTCGAAATGTTTCCCGCCAGTAGAGCGCAATATTTCGTATAGCTCAATTCTTGAATATGTGATGTTGTAGCCAAACGCATAAGCCTTGCCCGTCCCGGCAAAGTTCCCGCTCATTAACTGTAAAATGTTCAACCCAGTCCACAGTCCGTCATAAACTGCCGGAGATTTTCCGCGAAGGCTGGAAATCAAATCGTAGTTGAGCGCAACAAGACCTTGATGAAATACGCCCTGTGAAGATACTGCGGGGTAACAGGTCATTAGCAGTCTATTATCAAAAGTTGTCGCGCTGCATCTTGGCAGAAGTGTTATGTTGTCGTTCTTCAAAGCCCTTTCAACTTCACGACTTATCGGGGCATTTCCGCCAAGGTCATTATTGAAGTCTCTCCGGGCAATTTTCAAAGAGCCAATTCCTTCAGCAGACCTAAAGATTGTGTCTGAGTTTGAAAGTATTGTTGAATTTTGAGCCAGCGACCCCTGACCGATTAAAGATTCTGTTTGAATCGGATTTTGAAGCGCAACCCATTCCGCTCTGTCAACAGGGCTGTTGTTGGAAAAGAAACCTGTGTCCGTCCCAATCTGCAAAGCACCCTGACCAAGAGAAGTGTCTAGGTTCGCCGTGAATGTCATTGAAGAAATTGTATTCCCAGAACCGGGAAGTCTGAACGAGCCGCCACCAGTCAAAAATGTGTTTTCTGTTGTTCTCAATACTGAGTCCCGATAATTGTTGGCTGGCGAGCCCGATGCCCCGCCAACAATGTCCCCAGCCATGTATGAAATTCCGTCTGTCAAAGACATCCAGTTTCTTCCCATCCCATAAGCACCCATCCGGCCAGCAGGAAGTTCCGGGATAGACAACATTGGTTTTGGAAGCGCGTATGCAACTGCCGATGTGTCTGAAATGTTTATCAACCGTATTGATGTTGTCGACGCAGATGTTATATTTGAAATTAGAAACAACATCCCGTTAATCCACACGGTCTTGTTTTGGTCGCCCGTGTATGGGGATGTAAGCCCGACTGTTACTGAAGAGCCATTTAGCGGAATGGTAAAATCTGCCGTCGTTATTCCAATCGTGACATTGGGTTGCGATGTGCTTGTAAAAAGTGTTTGGACTATAAAAGTTTGGGGTGCGCTACCACATGTTGCCTGAAGCGTTTCGGCCACTATCCCGATAATATTTGTGGTTTTGTCTATGCTTGTTATGATAAAATTTACAGCAAGTGGGCCAAGACAATTATTCACCCGAACACCGACAAGCACCATGCCAACAAAAAGCTGGTCTGTCGTTGTAACAAGAATATTTGTCACGCCATTTATCGGAGCATTGCCAGCAATAGGAATTGTTGACACTTGAGACGGGATGACCGCGACGGAACTTCCTGCCGCGATTACAGTTCCGGCGTATCCAGTTCCGGCGAATACTTTCGTTACATTTTTTAGCGATACAGGATAGCCAGCAGCTGCCTGTGAAGAAATCTGATAATAAGCAGAATTGAAAATTACAGGGATGTTGTAAAGCCCCGTATATGGAGCAGAAAGCGTTGCCGAAACTATTCCGCCCAAGGCTGGTGGAGAACCCGGGGCTGCGGCAATCACTGAGCCCAATGTTTTTGAATCGCCCAAAGAACGCCTAGAAGAAACTCCGTCAAAGAATATCGGCAGTTTGGTTGTGCCGTCATTTATTATCATCCACTTTTCAGCTTGCCACATCCACACCTGCCCGGTTGACGTGTCGTTTAAATCTCCTGCAACACTAACATCTGAAACTCGCCATCCAACAAGACCTGTCGGAGTAAACAAAATCAAATGTCCGGCTATCTGTGCAAGTATCAGCGACGTTCCGAAATCCGGCCTGTAAATTCCCGAGCCTTGAAAAAACCCAGTCTCGACAATCGCTTGAAGCGCAGCGTTCCCGTTGTAATCAAGAGATTGCTTTTGGAATGGTGGCCTATCTTGGATGTAACCACCCCTGAATGTCGCGTTGATTGCAAAGCTGCATTGAGTCTTTGGAAGCAGTAACGGTTGGACACCAGAATTTATCCCATCTTGGAAAGACGAAAGCGTGTCGTAAATTGTCTTTGGGTTTTCAGCCACATCACAAGGTTTGGTCGAATAATCTCACGGCAACAATGCAAGCTTCAACACAGTCCAAGCTGCCAGCAGTCGGAATCACGGAAATGTCACCAAATATTGTCAACGCATCGTTCGTTGCTGTGGTGACATAAATTATTGGCGCGAGCGTAATTTCAGCCAGCGTATATGTCAGCGTGGTTATGATGTCTGTCTTGAACCCGTTGCTGCCGTTGGTCAGGTCTGCGGCTGTGTTGTTTGTCCTGCGAAACTTCAGCGTCCCGGTTCTGACTGCGGCAAATGTCGCCGCATTGTAATCAACACGAACCTTAGCCATCAAAAGATATGTTCCAGCAGCGTCTATTGTTAGAGCAGGGCTTGTAGTCCCAAAGTTCAGGGCTGTCGGAGTTGCCGTCAAGGAGTATGCTGTTCCAGCAGCATAAACTGTCAGGGGAGACTTTTTAAGGCCGAGGGCGGTTATCGCATTCTGAACTGTTGCCGAGCCTGTCCCGCCGTTTGCAACCGACCAAGGAGTAGAAAGAGTTGGCTCAAAGCCACCAGAACTAATCTGCGCCCCGGCAGAAATCGTATCGCCAGCATGAGTGTTGCTGGAATAATTCAAGTATTTCAGAACCGCATGAGTCCCGTCCGCTTTCGATACCACCGAGAAAGTGCCAGCCCCTTCCAAAAAAACATTCTGCCCAACCACCATCCATGTTGTGTCCGCAAATGCCAGCGATGCCGTGTTTACAGTCACAGCCGGAACATCAAACGATGGTGTTACAAGAATTGAAAATGAGCTTACGCCGTCTGTCCCATTCGTTCCCGCCGCGCCTGTCGCCCCTTGAGTTCCCGGCACATTGATTACTTCGGTGGTTGAGCAACAGCTTGATGGTTGAAGTGGCGCGGACATAATTTTTCGGTTGGACAACCTTCAGCAATAATGGTCTTGTTGTCAAGTGGTTAAAATCAAATATGGCAAGTCGTGGAAGGATGAAGTTGATGATTTGCGAATTGAATTCTGGAACATCCAGCAGGGCGAAGAGTGGCTGAAATCTCAGGGCAGAACTTTATTTTTCCACTACAAAGAAGCTCAACAACTGCTATGGCCGAATGAGCATCACCATCGCTGGTCTGATTTGATTCTTGAAGAAATCCTGAAGAACGACATCACGGTTTTGATGGGCTCGAAAGATTCCGGCAAAACTCATGGCATGGCAAAGTTCGGGCTGGTGGATTATTTCTGTTTCCCAAACGACACGCTCATTGTCGTTTCCTCAGACACAATCAAGAGCCTTGAACGCCGTGTTTGGGGTGACATAAAATCTTTGTTCTCCGAGGCGATGTCCCGCTACCCTTGGTTGCCCGGTCATATCCTTGATTCCCAGCATTGCATCTGCACAGACGACATTGACGATGAAGATGTTGTTGCCCGGGATTTACGCAAGGGAATTGCCTGTATTCCATGCAAAAATTCCAGTGGTGGTTTGACCAACATAGCGTCTTATGTCGGCATTAAACAAAAGCGGAAACGCTATCTGGCTGATGAATTCCAGTTCATGCACCAATCCATGTATGACTCGCTCGGTAACGCTAACTCTGGAAACTTCAAGATGGTTGTGGCCGGGAATCCAATCGGCCAAGGCGACCCGCTCGACGTTATCAGCGAGCCCAAGTGCGGCTGGGAAGCGATGGACGAGCCCGAGAAGACAATCGTTTGGGATAACCTGAAGTTCATGCGTAGCAGGACTGTGAATCTTGTCGGGACAGATTCGCCCAACTTCGATTATCCCGAGTCTGACCCCATCAAATTCTGGTATCTGACAAACCGCGAGTCCATCAACAGGACAATCGCTGGCTACGGCCTTGATTCGCACCAATACTATTCCCAATGCAAAGGTGTCCGCCGCGCCGGGCTCAATGCTCGTCGCGTCATAACCAGCGAGCTATGCCGTCAGCACGGTGCTTTTGAAGATTCAATCTGGGAAGGCACGGCTCTGACAAAGATATTCGCGCTTGATGCCGCTTACGGCGGCGTTGGCGGCGACAGGTGCGTTGGTGGCCACATTGAGTTCGGCCTGTGCGTTGATGGCAAGATACGAATAAACATCCGTCCACCGCTCATAGTCCCTGTCAGTGTCAAAAAGGAAGACTCTTCTGAAGACCAAATCGCAATCTGGACAAAGTATTATTGCGAAGCAAATTCCATCCCGCCCGAGAACTGCTTTTACGATTCAACAGGTCGCGGCTCGCTCGGAATCTCTTATGCCCGGCTCTGGTCGTCCAAGGTCAACCCCGTCGAGTTCGGCGGCACACCGTCGCAACGGCCTGTTTCACAAGACATCTTCACCGTTGACAAGGCCACTGGCAACAAGCGGCTCAAGCGGTGTGACGAACATTACCGAAAGTTTGTGACTGAGCTATGGTGGTCGGTCAGGCTTGTGATTGAATCCGGCCAGCTACGAGGTCTAACCCAAGACCTGTGCGCCGAAGGCTGTTCCCGCGAATGGAAGGAAGTTGCCGGGAACAGAATCGAAGTCGAGTCCAAGGACGAAACCAAGGTTCGCATCGGCAAATCCCCCGACCTGTTCGACTGGCTCGTTACAGCCGTCGAGGGTGCGCGAAGGAAAAACTTCCTGATAACAAAGCTTTCCAAAGACACATCCGATAAGACAAAAAAAGACTGGCTCGAAACTCAATCCACTGAATACAAAGACTTCATTGATTCAAGACTGTTAAGCGTATGAACCATCCAACCATCGGCTCTGCCGTCCTCTGCATAAACGACGAATTCAACCCGGCCATCGTCCCGCTCTACAACCGTCTACCTGTCCTAGGAAAAATCTACAAAATCCGAGATTACAGAATCGCCATCAACCCAAACGGCCAAGGCGATGTCTGCCTTCTCCTTGAAGGCATCACAAATCCGCTCGGAGAAATTTCACATCTTTAACGTGGATTTTCCATTGACAGATTCAATCCCGTCCAGTAGCTTCTAAATCGTGCGTCTTTTGTCGTCAGAATTTCAGAATATGCCGATTGCCTTAACTGGCCGTTGGCAGAACGTCGAGGTCGCACACGACATATTGGCCACACAGATTAAACCCTGTGTGGCCTTTTCCTTTAACTAGGACGAACAACCCCCCGTAGGTATTGCTCCTACGCTGCTCAGGCAGATAAACTAAACGGGGCTGAAACACGGTAGGCCAGACTTGAAACCGACCTACTCAAAGAGATTTATACCGCCTCAGACTACAAACCAAGGCCGTCATAAATCAGGACTGTTGAACGCAGAGCGTTATTCTGCAAGGCTTCCGATGGTTAAGGTGTGCCTCCTAATCTTCATCAGCATCATCCATACTCATTACCAACCCCGACGAAATATGGACTAAATCAATCCCCAACTCTGCAACAGTTGGGCTTTGTCCTCCCCATCCCAGCCCACCTCAGAAATATCAACCAAATCCTTGCCATTGACCAGATTCAAGCCATGCACATGTTCAAACCCTGACCCTGAACTTGTCACGAACCGCGCCCAGCCACAAACCATTAACATGCTCAAACCTAACCCATGAACATTTTCAAAAAATCAGCCCGGTTTAATGTGGGTAGTATGTACACGGCGAGCACACGCGCCGGGTGTGGGGGTGGGGGGTGTGGGGACGGTC
>Ga0194055_10000157_pt1 | contig 51325 bp, 43 predicted proteins | sample SepL449m_MetaG_FD_155482 | JGI IMG/M metagenome (GOLD analysis project Ga0194055, IMG submission 155482) | Anoxic zone freshwater microbial communities from boreal shield lake in IISD Experimental Lakes Area, Ontario, Canada - Sep2016-L442-9m | ecosystem: Environmental > Aquatic > Freshwater >... | reverse complement strand
TCGTTATGGTCTTGATTTTCTGCGTTCCATTTTTGTTGATCTCGATCTAAAATATGATGATTTTCTTCAGTCCTTACAATTTTTGTCCTGTACGTAGATAGTTGATACTAACTCTACATATTTAGCACGCAAATTGGGATCAATTGCACAAAAACAAGTGTGCTCAAGAACATAGTCAAAAGTACCACTAAATTCAGTTGTCAATTCAAAAATATCTTTTTCAATAAACTGAAGATTCAATCCCTTAGCCAATTCATTGGATTTGGCAATGGCGCTAGGCGCATAGTCAAATCCGGTTACATCAAAGCCGTTTTTGGCAAACAATATTGCATCATGACCATAACCTGAACCCAGTACAGCTATAGATCCTCTTATAAGAAAATTCTCTTGTCTTAATAGCGCTTCAAAGGGTGGGGCAGATCTTCCTAGATCCCATCCAGTTTTTTGGTCTTGATAACGCTGCTCCCAATTTTGGGCTGTTAGCTCTGACATATTTTTTCTGAATTTGATTGGGTTTATTCGACTATTTTAATTAATTTTCATCTATTGGTTTTTAACGCTTTTGGTTAAGAGAATCTCTTGATTACAAATTAAAAGAGGTTTGCACTCCAATAACAGAAACTTTTTCAAGACACTCTTGCGCATCAATTGTTAAAGAATGGGGGGTTTATTTGTACTTGCCTTGTTTTTGCCGTTAATAAAAGAGCGAAGCCGGAATCAAGGATCTTCTTTTTATAATCAAACCATTATAATCTTTACCAGAGAGTGCTTTTAACTAACTTGTCACTCCCAAAAAAGATATTGTAAAGATCTCTAACAAAAAAATATGGACCAAATTACTCAAAATAATTCCTCATCTGAAGATTTGTTAATCAAGGTTTGGAAACAAGCCCCAGATCGTAAATGGGCAGAACAATTTTTAGATCTAGCTAGAGATTTATTGGAATATTTAGGATTGGATGAAAGAGATCCTAGAGTTTGTATATCTTTAAATAAAGATCATCGATTTGCAATAAAAATAGGTCCTAGAATGGTATTAGAAGCATTTGATAAAAATACTCTAGTGACAGCATTTATGTTGCCATTTGATATTGATGAAAAAGATGAGCTAATAAAACAGAGTGAGCAACAAAACTTCTGGTTTAATAATTCTCCAGGAGAAACTTTAGAACCTCCACTTTGGTTGAATTTTAAGGAAAAATATCCGCAAGAAATACTCTCAGTAAAACAGTTAGATGATTGGAAAAAAGCTTGCAAACTTGAAGTTAATCGAGCAAGAAGTGCGCCATCAAGGAAATATCATGATTCATTGGCTTATAAATGTATTATAGATCTTGAATATAGGGATTTTATTTTGCATCAAGTAGACTTTGCTAGTAGCGCTAAAAATACAAAAAAATTGATTCAAAAAAACGATCAAACTCAAGATATCCAAAAAATAGAAAAAATTGCTTATGAAATAGAAGAACAAGGATATTTTGATCCTAAAAATGTTATTGATACTCGTCAAAGAGTAGAAAGGGAAATTGCACAAAGACAAGGGCAACCCAAATTTCGCAGAGCATTACTACAAATTTATAATTGTAAATGTGCAATCACTGGTTTTGATGCCCAAGAGGCACTAGAGGCAGCGCACATAGACAGTTACAAAGGAGACCAAACCAACAATCTTAATAATGGGCTCTTGTTAAGATGTGATATTCATACTCTCTTTGATCTATACAGAATTACGATTCATCCAGAAAGCTATCAAGTAATAATTTCCCAAAAACTGCATCAGACCAGCTATCAAGCGCTCAACAATAGGAAGGTTAACTTACCTAGCCAGGGCACAATAAGTAAAGAAGCGCTAGAAAAACACTATGCTGAATTTTTAAAAAGGGAGCAAAAAAATCAATGAAAATCCCAAAAAATAAATAGTATAATACTATACAATACTAAGATTTTATATATGACTAGTTTTCCCCCTCAGCCTCCTGGTGATGATATTACTTTTGGCAATAGTGAGAATGTGGATAGTCCTTTGATTTCTCAATTGGACCTGATGATAAGAGCCCGTTATCCAATCATCTATATAGTCTCGGTTGAAGAAGACCCTGTAGAAGAAGTTCTGCAAAAGGTTGCCAAAGGAATGCAAACAGAGCGCAAGCTATTATTCTGGGATATAGTAAGAGGCTGGAGTGATAATTCAGCTGATAAAAATTCCATAATGGGCGCTCTAGGGAGGGTTGGTAAATCTTCTGAGGAGGTGATCTTTGTACTTAAAGATCTTCATCCTGTGCTCAAAAACCCTCATACAGAAAAAAATTATCCTATAGTTCGAGAAATCAAAAATCTAGCTAGAGAACTTAAACGCACTCGCAAAACATTGATCCTCACCAGTCATGTCCTGGAGCTCCCTAGTGATTTGCGAGAAGATGTCACAGTCATTGATTTCCCATTGCCCAATGTAGCTGAAATCAACTATCTCATCGAGCAATTGGTTATTCCAGAAAAACTCAACGTCGCTGGTCTAGGGAGAGAACAACTAGTTAAAGCCTGTCAGGGTCTAAGTAGAATCAGAATTCAAAGAGTACTTGCATCCTCACTGGCAGCTAAGCAACAAGTAGATGAAAGTGATATAGATAGGGTATTGGCTGAAAAGAAACAAGCCATCAGACAGACAGGAATATTAGAATTTTTTCCTGCCCAAGAAACTTTAAAAAACGTAGGTGGACTAGAAAACCTTAAACAATGGGTCAAGTCCCGTCAGAATGCATTTACTGATGAGGCCAGACAATATGGTATCCCCAATCCCAAAGGTGTTCTCCTGGTTGGAATTCAAGGAACAGGTAAATCACTCTCTGCTAAAATCATTGCTCGCCAATGGCGCTTGCCCCTTTTAAGGTTAGATGCTGGTCGGTTATTTGGTGGCATTGTCGGTGAGAGTGAAGATAGAGTCAGGCAAATGATTACAATCTGTGAAGCCGTTGCCCCTTGTGTACTCTGGATTGATGAAATTGATAAAGCTTTTGGCAATATTACTTCTGGGGTAGATGGTGATTCTGGTACTTCTCGTAGAGTATTTGGTAGCTTGATCACCTGGATGCAAGAAAAAACCAGTCCTGTTTTTATTGTGGCAACAGCTAATAATGTTCAGATTTTGCCAGCTGAATTGCTGCGCAAGGGGAGATTTGATGAGATATTTTTCCTGAATCTGCCTACTGAACTTGAGCGTGAAGAGATATTTAAAGTTCATCTCAATAAATGGAGGCCGCAACGCTTGAGAGAATTTGATTTTCCCACTTTAGCAGCAAAAGCTAAAAACTTCAGCGGAGCGGAAATTGAACAGGTGCTCATCGATGCTATGCATAGAGCTTTTGGCAATAGCGACAATGAACAAAAACGCGATTTCACAACTGAAGATATTTTGGAATCAATTAGTAGTACTGTTCCTCTTGCCACAATTGCCAGCAGACAAATTGAAGAATTAAAACAATGGGCCGCTCAAGCGGGTGCCAGAACCGCTTCTATTGATGTGGCACTGAGTGAGGATCTAAAAAAACGAACCACAGAATATGGTATTGGACCAATTGAAGTAGATTAAACAACCTGCCTCTTTTTCTTACCCTGCTCCAAAAAGAACAAAAGAGGCAAAGAACAAATAAAAGTAATCCCGACAATACGAAAAATATCCGCAAAAGATAAGACTGAAGCTTGGGTATATATTGTATTTTCAATAATAGCTAGAGCTCTTTGGTTAGAAGTAATAGAATCAAGACCCTGACTTTGAAAAAACCAGTGAAGTTGTTCTAGACGTTGAGAGGTTGCTAAATCATAGGGAGTGATTTTAGCGCCCAAGATAACCTTATGAAAAGCTATTCTTTGCTCTAGAATATTGGTGAGAAGGGCGATACCCAAACTACCACCTAATTGCCGAGTGAGATTATAAAAACCAGAACCTGCTGGTATATCTTTCTGAGCAAGAGAACCAAGGGTTGCTAAACTCAGTGGCAAAAACATCATTACAGTTACTCCACCGCGAAACACAAGTGGCCAAAACAATGTCTCAGTACCAGTTTGTGATGTAATATCTGCCAAACTAAACATTACCAAAGCAGAACCAATTGCGCCTATTGCAATAAGAATTCGAGCATCAATACGATCAGAAATTTTGCCCAGCAATACCATGACAATAGCCGAAGTAAGAGCTCCTGGAGCTAAGAGAAATCCGGTTTGCGTAGCTGAAAGGCCAAGAATACTCTGAGCAAAAATGGGGACTACAAATAAGGTTCCATATAGTCCCATCCCTAAAATACCAGAATAGATACTGCCTGCTGCCAGGGCTCTATGACGCAGCACCCTTAGATCAACTGCAGGAGCCTTGGTTTTTAGCTCTTGCCAAATCAGTAAAATAAAAGTAATCGAGCCTACTATAGCCAAATAATTAATCAAACTGGAATTGAACCAATCATATTCTTGTCCTTGGGCCAATATAGTCTGCAAACAGCCGATAGAAATTGCTAGCCAAGCAATTCCCCACCAGTCAATTGTCGGTACTCTCAAGCGGGGCAGATCTTTAGGAAGAAATAGCCAAGCCATGAGAATTGCGACCAATCCAAAAGGTAGATTAATAAAAAAGATCCAACGCCAACCCAAGCTATCGGTCAAATAACCACCTAAAGTTGGACCTATTGCTGGACCTGCGATCACCCCAACTCCAAACATAGCCTGAGCTAAACCCTGCTCATGTGGTGGAAAAGTTTCAAAAATAATAGATTGACCTTTAGCTAATAGACCTCCCCCAAAAAGACCCTGGAGAATTCGACAGACCACCAGCATAGCCAAGTTAATGGAAAATCCACAGAGAATCGAAGCGACAGTAAAACCAACCAAAGAAAAAATGAAATAGCTTTTACGACCAAAGTAAAAGCCCAACCAGGCACTTAAAGGAATGAGGATGACATTGGCTATACTATAACCTGAGACAACCCAACCTACCTCGGAGATCGTAGCACCTAGGCTACTTTGAATGCTGGTAATAGCAACATTGACTATGCTCGTATCAATTACTTCTAACATCGCGCCCAAGGCTGCAGTGATGACTATCAACCACTTGAGAGTCCCTTGAACATATTCATCTTTTCCAGCAGTGGAACTCATTTATTTTGAGAAGAGATTTTTACCCTAACACTCAAGCCAGCTCGCAACAAGTGATTAGGGTCAGTGCCTGGTTTAAAGTTAAGGCGAATTGGGACCCATTGCACTACTTTGTTAAAATTGCCAGTAGCATTATCTGGAGGAATTAAAGCAAACTGGGCGCCGGTTGCTGGAGAGATCCCGGCAACAACAGCTTGAAATGTTTTACCTGGATAGGCATCTGCTTCTACTAAAGCCGCTGCTCCTTTGGTGATTCTTTTTAAATCAGTTTCTTTAAAATTAGCTTCAATAAAAAGTTGATCATTGTTGAGAGGAATTACTGAAAGCAGGGGCTGTTGAGGCTGAACTAATTGACCAACTTGAACTGTTAGCTGTCCCAATCCTTTGCCCACATTGCCCTCTACGGGAGATTTAATGAAAGTGTAATCAAGTTGCTTTTGAGCTAGAGCCAAGGCGGCTTTAAATTGAGATACTTGGGCCTGTTCGCTTTTGGATTGTGACTGTTGAATTTCTACCTGTTGGCCTTGCACCTTAGTTTCAGCAACTTTACTTTCAGAAGATTTGATATCAGCTAGGGATTGTTGATATTGAGATTTGGTTGTTTTAACCTGGGAGTGGGCCTGCTCAACAAGGGCAAGATTGGTATTAATCTCGGCTTTTTGTTGTTTTACCTGCTGAGCGGCTGTTATGAACTCAGCTTGAGCGTCCTTGAGGGTTGCCAATGAGGTATCCCTTTGCTGAGCAGAAACTGCTCCTTCGGAGGAGAGATATTGATAGCGATTCCAGTCAGCTTGAGCCTTATTAAGATGGGTTTGGGCCTTATTGACGTTGGCTTTGGCTACCTCAAGAGCAGCTTTGGATTGTTCAAGCTTACTAACGGCAATATTCACTGCTGATTGAGATTGATCAACTTGATTTTGCGTTGCACTAAGAGAGGCTTGCTTGGCCGCTAAATTGGATTGAACTTGCAAAACCTGAGCTAAGTTGGTATCTTTAGTCAATCCGACAGTAGCACTAGCCATTTTTAGCTTGGCTTGGGCAGCGGCAAGATTGGCCTTTGCCTCTTCTACTTGTAATTTGAGGTCTTTGGAGTCTAGTTGAATAAGGAGTTGCCCTTGCTTGACGTGATCTCCATCAGAAACTAGAACCTTCTCGACAATACCTGTAACCTTAGAAGAAATCGGCGATATATGCCCCTGAATTTGCGCGTTGTCAGTTGTAGCATAAGAATTTTGATCTTTCCACCAGCGCCAACCCAAGTACGTAGTACCGACTAGAGCAATTATCCCCAGAGAGATCCAGAGATAATTGGCTGTTTTTGTTTTAGATGCTACTGACTTTTGTACTTCTACTTGAGCAGAACTTTCTTCCATACCCCTCAAACAGAGTGTAACTTCATTTAAATTAGCATAACTCTAAAGCTAGCCCACAGTTTGATAATCCAAAACAGGTTGTTTTAAGGGAGAGAGAAGTACATAACCTTGTTCATCTAAATCTACAAAAACGGTACTATTATCCTTAATTGAGCCTTGCAAAATAGCCTCAGCTAGACTGTCTTCTAGGCGATTAGATATTGCCCTGCGTAAGGGACGAGCTCCCCAAGCTGGACTATAACCCTCATCTACAATCAAATCGCGAAAAGCTGTACTAAATTCTAGGACAATTTGACGCTGCTCGGCAATTTGGCTGGCAACTTGGGCTAGAAGGAGATCGGCAATTTGGGCGATTTCATCACGTTGCAGTCTTCTAAAAACAATTACTTCATCAAGCCTATTGAGAAACTCCGGTCTGAAGTATTGTTTAAAATCCTCCATTACCCTTTTGCTCAGTTGGCTGTAATCATCAGAAGAAGCAGAAAGTGAAAAACCTAGAGAAGATCCGCCTTTTTCAATCACGCTTGATCCCAAATTGGAAGTCATGATGATCAGGGTATTTTGAAAATTGACAACTCTACCTTGAGAATCGGTCAATCTCCCATCATCTAATACCTGTAAAAAGAGATTGAAAATATCAGGATGAGCTTTTTCAATTTCATCTAGCAGGATCACACTGTATGGTTTTGAGCGAACTGCTTGGGTCAATTGACCGCCTTCGTCATAGCCAACAAAGCCAGGAGGAGAACCAATCAACTTGGAGATAGTATGAGCTTCCATAAACTCTGACATATCCAAGCGGATCAAAGCCTCAGTAGAACCGAACAAGAAACTTGCTAATGCTTTAGCTAGCTCAGTTTTACCAACTCCGGTGGGTCCAGCAAAGATAAAACTACCTAGTGGTCGATTAGCCGATTGCAAACTCACCCTAGATCTACGTATAGCTTTGGCTACAGCTGCTACTGCTTCATCTTGAGCAACAACGCGCTTGTGCAGGTAGCTTTCTAGATTAAGTAAGATATCACTTTGAGAGCGAGTGAGCTGCTGTAGGGGAATATTGGTCCAAGATGATACTATCTCGGCAATTTCTTCTCTATCGACAACAGGCAACAGAGAGTTGGGATTGATCAAAGAGTCATTTTTTTCTTTATTGGCAAGAGAATATCTCAGATGAACTCTAGAGCCTGCCTCATCAAGCAGATCAATCGCCTTATCTGGTAAAAAGCGGTCATTGATATAGCGATCTGATAGGCTGACAGCAGCTTCAAGAGCTTTTTCTGTAAATTTGACCTTGTGAAAATCTTCATAGACCTTGCGCAGTCCACGTACTATTTCTAAAGCATCTACAGTAGTTGGCTCTCCTACTTTAACTGGCTGAAATCTTCTCTCTAGAGCTGCATCTGTCTCGATATGTTGACGATATTCAGCCTGGGTAGTAGCTCCAATACATTGCAATTGGCCTCTTGCTAAAGCTGGCTTAAAGATATTGGCAATATCTAGTCCACCACCACCTTGGGCGCCGGCACCTACAATAGTATGAATTTCATCAATAAAGAGGATAATCTCACCTGAGGCAATCACTTCAGAAAGGATAGTTTTAATCCTTTCTTCCATTTCGCCTCTCAAGCGGGTTCCCGCCAACAGTGTGGATATCTCCAAGGAGATTACCTGTTTATCTCTCAAAAAATCTGGAGTATCAGCTTGGAGCAATCTTTGGGCAATACCTTCGGCAATTGCTGTTTTCCCTACCCCTGGCTCTCCTAGCAGGATTGGGTTGTTTTTGGTTCTTCTTGCCAATATTTGGAGTGTTCTTTCTATTTCTGCTGATCTACCAATTACTGGATCTAGTTTTCCTTCTAGCGCTTTTTCTGTCAGATTTATTCCATATTCAGATAAAGTATTAATCTTAGAAGAACTTGGCTTTCTATTATTGACAGTGGTGGCAAACTCCTGCTCATTAATGATTGCTGAACCAATAGCGCTAAGGTCAATTCCTTGCTCTTGCATTATTTTTGCCGCTAAACATTCAGGATCTGAGGTGATAGCTAGAAGAATATGAATAGGCTCTACCAGATTACTGTTTAAATGGCGAGATATTTCCAGGGATTGTTCTAGTAGTTTTTTGGCTTTAGGGGTAAAGGGAATACGCAAAACATTGAATCTGGTACCTTTGCCAGTTTTCTCTTCAATTTTCTGGCGAACTTCGTTGGCAGAGAGTTCTACTCCACCTAGTAAAGCAGTAGCCTCTCTGCCTAAAGTTAAAATTAAACCTAACAATAGGTATTCAGTTCCCACCAAATCACGACCGCAGCGGCGGGCTTCTTCTTGGGCCGCGCTGATCGCCTTGACTGCTTTTTCATTAAAATATTCAAACATATATTAGTACTTATTCCGGGGATTTATCTTACTTTTGTTACTTTAACCTTGCTAGTGTCTGGTTAGTAATGGTAAAAGCCGTAATCATCTTAGTCGGTTTTCGCCTATTGGAGTAGTTTTAGCAAAGCTTAATCTGGACATAACCAAAATTTAACTTTTATTTTGTAATATCATTGCAAGTCGACTTTTGGTCTTGAGTGAGGAGTACAAGTGTTAGATAATATGATCTCATCTGGCTTGCTTGCCCTAATGGTAGCTTTTTTGCTGTTATTGTTGGGTGATTTTTTATCAACTTTTTTTTATCATGTACCTGAACATGTTTTTGGCAAATTCCATACATTAATACACCATGGCAAAAATCGGAATTTTTTCCATTATGCTGTCTTAACTAAAAACCCCTTAGTGTTGTTTGATGGCATCTTAGGAGCTTTGCCCTATTTTGTATTTACCCCTTGGTTTTGGCAAATTTCACCTATAGGAACTATATTGGGTTTAATTTTGGGAGAATTTCATGTGGTGTGGCGACATGTCTTTGTCTTAGAGTATCCAACCCCAAATATAGTACAAAAAATTTGTAGATTTTTCTTTATCACCACCCCTGAGATTCACTCGCAGCATCACCAAAACGCCATGGTTGCCTATGGGGATATATTTACTTTTTTTGATCAACCGGCTAGAGCTTGGTTAAAATTTCTTGGATCAGTGTCTTCTCGTACTATTAGATAAAGTTAATAGTTAATTAATAGTTGCCAACAGCTCTTTCCAAGGAGGAAAATGCTCGATTGTAATTAATCACAGCTCGCAGATAGTTAGTTTGGGCTCTAGTTAAGTCTGTTTGAGATGTGGTCGTGTCTAGTTGAGTCACAACTCCAGCACTAAAACCCATTCTGGCTAATCTGAGAGCTTCTTTTGCTCTATCTATAGCTACTAGTGAAGTTTGAATATTTATTAAATTAGATTGAAGGTCGTTGTAGCTCTGTTCAACTTGCGTGCGGATCTCGTTGCGAGTTTGAGAAAAAAGAGTTTGATTGATTAGCTGGTTTTGTCCTTGCAGCTGGGCATTAGCCTGAGATACCCCGCCATCATATAAATTCCAGAGGAGCACTGCTCCTACCGCGTAGCCATTGTTGATCCCTGGATTGGGATTACTATCTAAGATATTGAGAGCGCTGAGGCTGCCAAATAGATTGACTTTAGGAGATTGTGACAATTGAGCAAGCCTTTGTTGATCTTTGAGGATATCTCCTTGAACTAATATTTGATCTAGTTCATTGCGGTTTTTATAGGCCTGAATAATGCTTTGATCTAGTGAAAGGTTCCATTTTCCAGCCATTTCAACTGGATCTGTGGTCTTGACAGTTACCGTTTCGGGTAAATTTAAACGCTGAACTATACGGCGTCTGGCATTGAGCTGTAAACTTTGAGAAAGAGAGAGCTCTTCGTTGTTATTAGCTAAAATCACCTGAGATCTTAGTACATCTAGCCTAGTTCCAACCTTGGCCGCGTAGAGGTTTTGAGTATCTTCCAAAATCTCCTTGGCATTGACTATAGCGGCTTGGCTGATTTTTATCAATTCATCTGCTTCTTGCAAAGTGTAATAGTCCAAGGTGGTTGCCAATCTCGTATCTTCGCTTTGGCGCTTGAGCTCTAGCTCACTAATTTGAACCTGTTTTGCGGCAGTTTCAATAGAAATTGCCCGCTCTCCTGAAACATCAAGATTATAGTTAAGAAGCAGTGAAGCATTGACAGGACTGACATAGGGAGTTGTTAGGTTTTTTAAGCTGGTATCGGCAAGAACCTTGGTTGCTAATTCTCCAATCGGACCTAATTGACCAGCAGCAGTAGAAATCTGGCTATCAACATAGTCTAAACTTGCCAATTTTTGATAGCTAATTCCGCCAGAAAAACTCAATGTTGGCAGTAAAGTGCCTTGAGCTGCTCGCAAGGCAATTCGACTAGATTCAAGCTTCTGTTTAGCAATTTGCAACTGTTGGTTATTTTCTTGAGCAATCTCTAATGCCTGTTTGAGAGAAAGAGGTATAATTTTTTCAATTTTGACTTGTTCAGTGGTCTGAGGACGAGTTAACAAATCAGTATTATTAGACAGGGATTGTGCTTGTGTGCAATTTATACTGCTGATAAATCCGAAGCTAGTGGCTAAAAATAAATAACTAAATTTCATAATAATTTGACTGGCTAAGTAGAGAGTTCTAAATTTTGGCTCATTTGTTCTAGGTTTTCAGCAATTTCTTTGACGGTTGTAAAAGTAGAACTAAATGATATCAATTGTTCTAATTTATAGCTTTTAGTTTCCAAACGAGAATTTAATAACTGCTGCTCAAGTGTTTTAATTTTTTGATTTAAAGAATAAATTTGACCACTTTGAACTTTAAAATCTTGATTTTGTATATTCACATCGGCAAATACCTCATTAGTTTGTTGAATAATTTCTTGTAATTGAGATAAAAACCTCTCAACAATAGGTTCAGGTATAGGCTGTTGCAATTCATCTTCTAAAGTATTGAGCTGAGAAAACAATTGTTGTTCATAGTTCATTAAAAGATGCCATTGCTTCTGGCGCATTTGAGCCATCACTCCGGTACCTTTTTCAAATCCAGCAAGTTTACAAATTTTGGGGTGAAGTGCAATTTCTTTAGCAATTCTATTTTTTAAAGAAGTGCTATTTTCATACTCGTATTCAGGGTTGAGATATTTACCAAGCAAAGACTGATATAGCTGACCTAAATTGGCAAAAGTTCTAGAAAAACTACTTTCTAATTGATCACAAGATGATCCCCTCATAAATATTTTTGTGATCATCAAAGCAATAAAAATGCCGCAGGGTATAGCAACTAAAGCTGCTACAATTCCTTGATCAAAAAAGGGATAGATATCCTTACCTAGTACATCTGCCGCTACAATTGCCCCAATGCGAGCTAGAGGAGGAAAACCTAAAACAGAGCAGCTAATATAAATCAAAAAAAAGACAATCCCACTGGTTAGAGGATTGAAACCGAAAGATTTTGCCATCAAGTAAACATAAAAGATAGTCAGATAGAGAGAAAGCAAAGCGGCAATACTCACAGCAATTGCCTGGCCTTTTGTTGGTTGTACAATCATCACAATAGAACCAACAATTATGATATCTGCAACTCCTTGATAGGCTGAGGGAAAGGGAAAATTGATATGATGAATAATAGATAAGCTCATGCCAATTGCTAACCCAAGTCCAATAATTTCGACTATTCTTCTGAGAGATATTTTGTTGTATTTAGGTAGACTTAAAGATATTTTTGTTTGATCTGTATTGTTGATTTTAGATTGAAGGGATTCTAGCTCTTTGCTAAATTGATTTAAAAGCTGAGAAAACTGAAAAAACTGTAAAACCTCAAAAGTACTAAATTTATCAATTTCGCCACTAATTCGTAGATGTTCCAGTTTTTCTTTGATTTTAGTAATTTCAGCTCTTGGACCAAAACGAGATATGATGCCTGATTGTAGAGATGAGCAAAATTCACCAATACTATTTACAAGAGAATTTAATTCTGGCTGGAAAGATTGAGCTAAATCTGATTCTTTACTGTTGTCAACAATTTTTAGTAAATCTTGAGCTTGCCTGAGTAAAGTATTTTGGCTAGAGTTTATTGCATTCCACTGCTCAAGCCAACTATTTCTAAGCTCAGTATTAGATTTGGTTAAGGTTGCCGAAGTGGATTTTTCAAGTTTTTTGAGATTGTCAATTAATTCTTGAGAGTTATTAGTTGTATTTTCTGCTTTTGAGTATCTCTGGCAAATTGAACGAGTTAATAAAGATATATTTTCTAGAAATCTATTGAGATTTTTATTTAATTGACTGCGGCTATCTTGGGGATAAATCAATAAAGCAACAACAACACCAAAACAGATCCCAATCCAATTGTCAATTAGCCTTGATTTTAGATAAAGCCATATGTTTTCATTGGCTGAAGTTCCCAAAGCTCGCATAGCAATGAATGTACCAACCAAGGTAGCTTGAGAATAGGCTGCCTGCCAGCGATAACTCTCACAGATTAAAGAAGCTATTATAAAAGTCAAAGCGGCAATGATATATAATCCATAACCTGATATGCCAAATACACTTACTAAAGTAGCTGCAATTACTCCTCCTAGCGCGCTGCCAGCAATCCTCCCTAGACCTGCAGTAAACGCTCCTCCAGTTGTAGGCTCGATCACTACCGAAACATAACCAAAAACAGGATAAATAAAATTATCTAGTAAATCTCCTCGATGCCAGAAGAATGCTTCAATCAATGCCGCACCTACAGCAAATCTAAAGCCCTGTTTGAGTATTGAAGAAAACTGAAGCTCTAAGGACATAAAGTTTTTAATAAATTCCGGTAATCCAACGAAAAGCTGGATTTAGATAACTCAGCAAAGAGCGCTCTTCCAAGATCGCCAGAGCATCAGATGTGGTCCCATCAGTGATTTTTTGAGGTGGACCTTGTCCATTGGTCCACTTATAACCACTGGGACTATCTTTATCTGGCTCAAGCTTTAAGGAAACTTTGATCACGTTGTCGTTAATAGCTCGAGGTTTATCAGGATTATTTTCATCTCTACCTAAAAGTAATTTGAGTGCCAATAATTTATTACCAAGCATATTGACCAGCTCTAATTCAGATACTGGCTGTTGATCTATGTCCATGACCTTAGCTTCAATCCCACCATAGCGCGCCCTATCATAGAGATCTGGAACTACCTCTAATTTCATGCCAGGCTTTAACCTTTTGGCATCCCCGACTTTAAAGAGAGCTATGACATTGGCATCAGCCTTGGGATTAATAACTGAAATTTTACCAAGTTCGCTTCCTGGTAGTACCACTTCACCAGGGTTAGTAGAAATTTCCTCAACTCTACCGTCATAATGACTTAAAACTTTGCTACTGGTGAGAATGTGGGATTCGGTCAGTTTGATATCTCTTTTTTGATCGGCAATCAGGTTAAAACGAGTAGCATCACTTACAGTATCACTTAAAACCACTGTTCTATTTTCGGCAACTAATCCTTCATTGAGAGCTTCAATTGAGCGGATCTGCGCTTTTAAACTTTCATCTAAACCTTTTAAGCGCGACAGGGCCACTTGGATTTCATTGAGCGAATTATTGACAGTTTGTTGATTAGCTTGGAAAAAGTAAGTTTGCAGTCCTATTTCAGGTACGACACCTTCTTTAGCTAGATGGTTGTAAGCTTGCAACCTCTTATCGGTTGATTCTCTAAAATTGTTGAGATACTTTAGATGATCTAAGTAGGCTTTTTTTTGAGTACCGTTAGCGGCTAGTTGGACTTTTAAAGATTCAATCTGGCGCAAGTTAGCTTGCCTTTTTTGTTGGACACTATCTTGGTTAGACTGAGTGCGGTTAGTTTGAACCTTGCTGATTTGCGTATTTTGGGTTTGAAGATCAGCTAATCTTTTCTTTTTGTTTTGCAGGGCAACTTCTTGTTCTGGAAAATCCATAGTCGCTAACAACTGGCCCTTTTTGACTAAATCTCCTTTTTTTATTTTAAGATTTAGTACTCTGCCACCTTCAAGAGGTTGTATAGCCACAATAGAACGTGGAATTAAGATAACTGCTCTACCTTGAGCTGGATCGGGAATTTTTCCCTTCACCGTCCATACAGCAAAGATCAAGAAGATAATACTTAAAGGTAGTAATCTGATTATCTTAAGTGTTTTAGCCTCACCCATCGCACTTTTTGCCATAATTAATGAACGTGATGCACATCTTAACAGAAAAGATGATAATTTTCTATAAGAGGATTACAAATTGACTATCTATCTATGAAAAGCTTTTTAAAAATTTTGCAATGGTGGCTCAAGTGGTGGAATTTTGCAGCGGCCTTAAGTTTAGTATTTCTCACCCATAGTGAACCGCCTCAGCTTTGGTTTTGGTTGGTGGCATTTGGGGTCTTTGTTCTCTATGGCGTTGAAAGGTCTATCAATGGATGAGCTAAAAGAAAAAAGAGAAGACTCTGTCCTCTCTTGAACTAACAAAATTTCCATATCCATACTAACAAAAATCAGCTATGTACTGTAAAAAATACTCATATCTGAACTCACATTTAACATAGCTACGCTATATTGAAGCTATTGTAAAAAGTGCTTTAGTAAATACATGTACACTAATAAGAACTATCGAATTGACATTGCTGGGTTTTTAAACAGAGGATGGGAAATCTTTAGAGAAAACTTCTGGAACTTTGTGGGATTTTGCCTACTCTCATCCGTTATTATCTATGCACTTTCACAAATTCCGGTACTTGGTGGATTGGTTCTATGTATGATTGTACCTGTTGTCTCTGCTGGTTATTTTTTTGTGGCATTTAGTAGGTCAAAGGCTGAATTTGCGGACTTTTTCAATGGTTTTGGCTCTAGATATTTCTTTAATCTTTTTTGGGCTAGCTTGATTGCCGGATTGTTTATTGCTCTTCCAGGCTTGATAGCTTTAGTTTGTTTCTCGGTAGTTAGCTATAATCCTTTACGAGAGATAGTTAGTAATATGCCGGAGTTTGATCAAATCTCACAGCTACCCGAATTATCTATTCCTGCTGGCTCTATACCCATATTTGGGATTGTAGGGCTTTTGGCTTTAGGGGTTGCTACCTATCTCTCTATTGCCTATAGTTTTGCAATTCCCTTGATTGTAGATCGCAAAATGAAGCCATGGGAGGCATTAGAAACTAGTCGTCGTCTGATTAGCAAAAAATGGTGGTCTTTTGCTGCATTTTCTTTTGTACTCTCTGTAATTAACTTACTTGGCCTGCTGACAGTGTTTGGAACGTTCCTAACCTCACCACTTACCAATTGTGCTATGGCAGCAGCATACGAGAAGATTGTAGGCTTAGATCAAGCAAATACTTAAGCTAAATTTCATAGAAGATCTGACTGATTTTAGCTTTGTATAATACTAATTCTCCTTGTTTATAGCCAACATAGCGAACTGTGACCAAATCACCTTCTTGAGCAGTACCTTCTAGAATTTCATGGTATTGGGGATCGTAAACTGCTTTAGCCCCTACTGTACCAATGGGCTCAATATTCCATTCTCGCAAGAGCTGATTGACTGGTCTAAATAAAGGTAATAGTTTAACTGAGGGAAAATCTGGATTTTGTTGAATTGCGGCTGTCACAGTTGGCAATTGAAGCAAGAGTGATTCCAAGCTGTAAAAAGCAGATCTTTGTACTTCTTGTTTGATATTATCCATTTCCTGCTGAAGTAGATGATATTCTTTTTTAAAATCTTCTCTTAAATCATTGATTTGATCTTGTTTGTTTTCTCTCTCTATAGTTGGGGGGGATGCTTGTGGGAAAAAAATCTCTGCTAGCTGGCCAGGAGAAATCTTCAAAAATTCTGAAAGCTTTAGAAATATTTCCACATTGATTTTGGGCAAAAGTCCCTGAAGAAGTCGGTAAATCTGCAGCATAGGGATTTGGGATTTTGCACTAAATTCTTCAATACTTGCAAAACCCGCATTTTCAATTAATTGCAATATATTTTGCAGATTTTGACCATAAATCATTTCCTGCTTACTCATATCATTTACCTCAATAAAACAAGATACAATAGATTCCATAATAAGTGTCTTAAATCAATATGACCACTGTTACGGCAATTAAAACTGACTATGAAGCAGTCATTGGTTTAGAAACTCACTGTCAGCTTTCAACCAAGAGTAAAATATTTTGTAAATGTTCTACAGAATTCTCTTCACCGCCAAATACAAATATCTGTCCAATCTGTCTGGGCTATCCTGGAGTTTTGCCGGTTCTCAATCAAGAGGTTCTTCAAAGTGCCGTCAAATTAGGATTGGCTCTCAATGCGCAGATTACCCGATATAGCAAATTTGACCGCAAACAGTATTTTTATCCAGATCTACCCAAGAACTATCAAATCTCTCAATATGATTTACCAATAGTTCAAAATGGTCATTTAGATATCGAACTGTTTGATAAAAAAACAGGACAAGTCACCTACAAAACAATAGGTATCACTCGTCTGCATATGGAAGAAGATGCCGGTAAACTTGTCCATGCTGGAAGTGACCGTCTCAGCGGTTCAACCCATTCACTGGTTGATTACAACAGAGCTGGGGTACCTCTTTTAGAAATCGTTTCAGAACCAGATATACGCTCAGGGCTTGAGGCTGCTGAATATGTCCAGGAGCTGCGCCGCCTAGTACGCTATTTAGGTATAGGTGATGGCAATATGCAAGAGGGCTCTTTGCGCTGTGATGTCAATATCTCAGTCCGTCCTGTTGGTACTAGTAAATTTGGAACCAAGGTCGAGATTAAGAATATGAACTCCTTTAGTGCTATCCAAAAAGCCATCGAATATGAAATTGAAAGACAGGTAGAAGCCATTGAAACAGGCCAAACTATTGTTCAAGAAACGCGGCTTTGGGAAGAATCAAGCCAAAGGACAATCAGTATGCGCTCTAAAGAGGGTGCGAGCGACTATCGCTACTTCCCTGAGCCTGATTTACCTCCTTTTGAAACCAGTGATGAGTATCTGCAAAAATGCCTTGAAAGCTTACCACAATTGCCTGCTCAAAAACGCCAACGCTATCAAAGTGAGCTAGGGCTTTCAGCTTATGATGCCAGGGTATTGGCTGATGAGAAAACTGTTGCTGAATATTTTGAGACAACTTTATCCCAAGGAGCTAATCCCAAATTGGTTGCCAATTGGATCACCCAGGATATTGCCGCCTATCTCAATAACAATAAAATCAGTATCAATGAAATAGCTCTCAAACCAGATACTTTAGCCGAGCTTGTCAATTTGATTGAAGATAAAACAATCAGCAATAAAATTGGCAAAGATATCCTGCCTGAATTATTAACAAAAGGTGGTTCAGTCAAGGAAATTGTTGAAAAGAAAGGTTTGGTACAAATCAGTGATCTTGGCGAAATAGAAAAAATTGTTCTCCAGGTCATTGCAGAGCATCCAGCCGAAGTAGAGAAATATCGAGCAGGCAAAACCAGTATGCAGGGTTTCTTTGTTGGTCAAGTTATGAAAAAAAGTGGAGGCAAGGCTGATCCTAAATTGACCAGTGAGATTATTGTCCAAAAACTTCAAGTTCAAAGCTGATTTTGTTGTAATTATGCAATCCCAGATGCTATATTTATAAGAGTAGATGCACCCTGATAATTTTGGAGAGTCCCTCAAAAGGCTCTCCTTTTCTGTTTCTATAGCATGAAGTCTAAAGAACGTTTGGATCTCTTGCTCGTGCTGCTCAATCTCATAGACTCTCGTCAACAGGGGCAAAGGTTAATCCTCTCAGGCCAAGTCAAAGTAAGTGGGCAGATCATCGACAAGCCCGCTACTGTTGTAAATAGTGATTCGCAGATTGAGATCATCCAAAGAGCGCCCTATGTCTCGCGTGGCGGCGAAAAATTAGTAAAGGCATTAGATTTTTTTAAAATACAAGTAAAAGATCGCATCTGTCTAGATGCTGGCATCTCTACAGGTGGATTCACCGACTGTTTACTACAAGCAGGGGCAAAAATGGTCTATGGCGTTGATGTTGGCTATGGCCAAGTAGCCTGGAGTTTAAGACAAGATCCCAGAGTAGTGCTCAAAGAGAGAAGCAATATTCGCCACATGAACTCTCTGCAATTGTATGGAGAAAGCCAAGGGGCAGATTTGGCAGTAGCAGATCTTTCTTTTATTTCCCTAAGAAAGGTTTTGCCTACTCTTTGGAATCTTTTAAAACCTCCCCGTGAAGTGGTTTTATTGGTTAAACCACAGTTTGAAGTTGGAAGAGAAAAAGTAGGCAAAAAAGGAGTAGTCAGGAATCCTCAAGATCATATCTTAGCAATAGATCAAGTCTATCAAAGTGCTAAAGATTTAGGTTGGTCTTATTGTGGATTGACCTTTTCTCCCCTGACTGGACCTGCTGGCAATATAGAATATTTGCTCTATATCAGTGAGGATCTAAGTAAGACTGAAAGCCCAAGTATCGAGCAGGTTACAACAGAGGCTTTTCATCTTTTAAAGAGATAATTGGTGAGATCTTCTTCTTTGCTAATTTCATTTGCTAGAGACTCTGGCAAATCAGTATTTAGCTCTATTTGGCTAGAATCAATTTTCTGCTGCTCTAGGTTTATGCGCAGTTGTGGACCTAGACCAGCTATGCGAATAGTCATTCCATCATAGGCTAGTACTTCATCTATTGGCTTGCCCTCTAGGAAGGTTCCATTAGCTCCTAGGTTTTTGATCACCCAGTTTCCATCTTCGGCTCTTAGAATGATCAAATGCCTGCGAGATACTATTGCACTATAAAGTACAACTTCATTGCTCACGGAGCGACCTATATGGAGCTTGGAAAGGTCGTTAAAGATCCATTGCTGTAGAACTAATTCTGAATCTGGCCCAAGCAGAATAAGCTTAATCACTTTTTGATTATTTTTTAAAATAGACCGGCGTTGGATAGTCCCAAGATAATACCAGCACCCAAGATATGACCTAGACTAGCTGTAGCTAAAAGCTCTGCCACTCCAAAGCTCTTTTTAGCTGCTAATTGGGGAATAGGTAATGCTGGACCAAAGCCGGTTTTTTGAATACTGAAATAGCCAATCACAATAGCAAATATATTACAAAGGATCATAACTATGGCTATCGAAGGATTCCACTCGACAGTTGTAGGCACGTTGGCTAGTAATAAATTCATATTTTTAAAACCTGTTGATTATAAATACTTAGATAATTATAAATCTTGAGCTTTTAAAAAGTAAAATTGATTTAGATTTGTTTAAATAATTAACAAATGCGTATTAAGATTTGTGGTATAACCAGACTGGATCAGGCTCGTTCAATTTTGGATTTAGGTATTTCCACTATTGGGTTTATCTGCGTTGAAAGCTCTCCCCGCTTCATAGACCCATCAATGATTGGGCATATTATAGAAAATTTAGCTCAAGAGAAAAGTTATGTTGGGGTTTTTGCTAACTCCTGTCTCAAGACAATAGTAGAAACTGTAAAACTAGGGCAATTAAATGCTGTGCAATTGCACGGACAAGAAGATCCTCAATTTTGCCAACATATTAAAGACCAATTACCAGAAATAGAGCTCATCAAGGCTTTTAGGATAAAAGATAGGAACTCCCTAGAGAATTTAAAAATATACTATGATTTAGTTGATACATTGCTTCTAGATGCCTACCATCCCCAACTTTTAGGAGGAAGTGGGCAGACAATCGACTGGCAAACTCTACAAGATTTTACTCCTCCCCTACCTTGGTTACTTGCTGGCGGTCTCAATTGTGAAAATGTGACTAGAGCTCTTAATCAGCTCAAGCCAGATGGGATTGACCTTTCCAGTGGGGTAGAAAATTCACCTGGTGATAAAAATCTAGCAAAAATTAGAGAGCTTTTGGAAAATTTGAAGATAAATCAATTATGAAATCAGGCCAATTATTTTTTAATCTCTTTTTTTCAGTTAGTTTAATTTTTTTGAATTCCTGCACAAAAGCTAGCCAGAACAGGGGATTTCCTGTCAAGTTTGAAGTCGGAAGTGCTCTGGGCAAATTTTGTGAGCTGGCCGCTGAGAAAATCAATCAAAAGAATCCCAAACTTGAAAATGGTAAATCTTTTTATCTTACTTGTGAAGCTAAAGGAAGTGGAGATATCTTAGAGGATATCCTCTCTAAAGTTCAACAAGTCAAATCTGGAGCTCTAAAAGGCGATTCAGATACGATTGCCTCAATAATTGCTCTTGATGGTGAAATTTATCAAGAGCAATTGATATATAAAATCAATGGTCTTTTTCCCGGACAAAACTATATACCAGCAACATCTGATTCGGAACTGATTGCCCATAGCCCAATAGTATTTATGTCTGAAGAGGATCTTGCCAAGGGCTTGGAAAAAGTACCAGATCTTTTTAGTGTGTTGGTTAATGCTAAAACCCACAATGACATTGATCCAGGTTCTCCACCTTTAACAATTCATTATGTACAAACAGCTCCAACAAGATCTAATAGTGGTTTACAGACGTTAATTGCTCAATTTGCCTCAGTTTCAAAAAAACGTCCAGAGGATATAACTTTGGCGGATGTAAAAAATTACCAAGCCCAAATCGCCAAAATTCAAAAAAAAGTTACTCGCTATGGAATTTCTACTGACTCTCTAGCAAAAGCAATGGTAAAAAATGGTCCATTTTGGGCCTCGATTGGTTCTGTATATGAATCATCGGTAATTGAGGTTAATTCTAATTTACAATCTGGCCAAAAACGTTATGTAGCAATTTATCCTAAGGCGACTTTTTCTTCTAATATGCGGGCATTTTTGCCTAATTTTCCATGGATTAGCGCTGATAAAAAAGCAGCGGCAGAAAAGATCTTAACCTATCTTAAAACTGATGAAATTCAGCAAATTGCAGTTAGCTTGGGTTTACGTCCGGCAAATCCAGGTATTGCTTTAGGTCCGAAATTCACCTCAGCATATGGAGTAAAGTCTCAACCGCAATATGATTCTTATCACCAGCCCAAAGTTGCGGTGGTAGATTCTATGCTTAAATCTTGGGACATGTTTGCCAAAAAACCTTCTCTTGTGGCTATAGTGATTGATGTATCAGGCTCAATGAAAGGTGAAAAAATTACCGCAGTACAAAATTCCTTAAAATATTATATAGAAAAGCTACATCCTCAAGATAAATTAGCCTTAATCTCTTTTAGTTCAAAAACTAATGCACCAGTATTAGTAGATGGCACAGATAGTGGACGCTATCGCGCTATGCAATTTATCAGTAATCTTGATGCGCGAGGCGGCACAAAACTCTATGACAGTATTCTTTATGCTCGTAACTGGCTTGAGAAAAACCTACGTAAAGAGGGAATTAACGCTATTATTGTATTAACCGATGGTCAAGATACTGAATCATCCATTAATCTTGAGAAATTAAACTCAGATTTACAAACAAGTGGCTATAAATCTGAGCGCAGAATCTCTTTATTTACCATTGGTTATGGTGGTATTAAAGAAAGTGATTTTGATCCCAATGTTCTCAAAAAAATTGCTGATTCTAGTGGAGGATACTATTCTAGTGGCGATCCTAGTACTATAGTAAAATTGATGGATAATTTGCAATTAGAATTCTAGAAGTAAGTCTATATTATGAAATTAGCAAATCCTTTAGAATTCCCTCTTTCAGTCTTAGCTGGATCATTAGTGCTTTTTATTGGTGTTCGTCTAGCCAATTTTCCCAATCAAGTTATGCTTCCCTTGGCGGTAACTGTGACAATAGTCGGCTCGACGCTACAAAAATCAAGAGAACCAAAAGTTCTATCTTTAAATAATCCAGGACTTAATCTGGAGTTACAATCAGCAAGACAACAGGCACAAGAATTAGCATTTAAAGCAGAGAACCTGCGCTCAGAGGCTAAATTAATATTGATAGGAGCAGATCAGTTAGATTTATTAGCTGGAATAGAGTTTGCTTGTGACCGAGTAGCTGAACTCCCTTCAAAAATTGATACCCTAGCCTACAACATCCAAGGACCAGATTCACTTTTTGCTGTTGGTGAACTGCAGAAAAAGTTAAACGATGTAAACAAGAAACTAGAGCTTAGTAGCGGTATTGCTAAAGAGCAGCTTGATCGCTTGGCTAAGAGCTTGAAACGTAACATCCAGCTAGCTCAGCAAGGAAAAGATGCTCGTCAAGCTCAAGTTGTGAATTTATCAACTATAATTTTTGATTCAGCAGGATTACTTCAGTCAATGCAAAATCAACTGCGCAATTTAGATCTCAAAGATGCTAGTCGATACCAGCAATTACAACTTCTTAGCAATGAACTGGTTCAATTTCAAGAAAACCTTGATCTTTTAATTACTCAATGAAAAAAACTACCCGTCGTAGTGTAATTTTATCCTTGATTACTATATTGATTACATTAGGTCTAACCTATGGACCCTTACCTGGCTTTCAGCAATCAATTGTTGTAGTTAGTGGAACTGAATTACAAGAACCTTTAGAGTTTCTCCAATCTCGTTTTAAAGATCAACATCCTAACATTAATTTGATCTTAAAATTTCAGGGTTCACAAGATATTGTAGATAACTATTTAGATGAAAAAAATGATTTTAATCCAACAGTAATAATACCGGCAAGTGAAGAATTTTTAAAAGATCTAGATAAGAGCTGGAAAGCTCAAAACAATAGTGATACTTTTTATGATAATCCTCGTGCAATTACTAAAACTTTTTTGGTTGCTGTTTCTTGGGCAGAGCGAGCTAAAGCTTTATTTCCTGATGGAATTTTTAAATGGCAACGTTTAGAAGAGGCAATATCAGCAAGAAACTGGGATAAACTAGGCAATTATCCTAATTGGGGTAGTTTTGATTTGATTATTGCGGATCCTTTACGCTCAAATAGCGGTCAACAGACTCTTTATCTCTGGGCTGCTGCTAGATTAAATAATAATAACTTAAATTTTGACTTATTAAATAAACCAGAAATTTCAGAGCTATTTAGCTTAATAAAAAAATCTATATACCAAACACCAAGATCAACTGATTTACTCTTGAAAGAATTTATATCAAAAGGTCCAAATGAAGGTGATATTGCCATAGTATATGAAAGTGCGGCTCTTTTTCGCAGACAAGAATCTAGCAAAACTACCGGTGGAATACCCTACAAAATTTACTATATCAACCCTACGGTAGAAACTATTCAAACTGCAGCGATAGTTCACAGAAAAGTAGATCAAGGGCAAGCCAATGCTGCCCGAGAATTTATAAATTTTCTAACTCAACCTCAACAGCAGCAGGTATTTGCTCAATATGGCTTCCGTTCTGTTAATTCTGGGCCTTTACCAAATGTTCAAGTAACCACCTCACCAAATTTTCAAACACTTGATGAGATAAAACGTATCTGGCAACGTAGTAATTAAGCTCGAATTACCTCAATAGATCTTTAACTTTTGGAGCATAGTTTTCTAGCCCCAAAGTCTCTGGTGTAGTAATTGGATTATAAGTGAAATGACGATAGTCCAGACAAAACCTATCCCAAGGTTCCATCTTGAGCCTAAACAATACTATGAAAAAGTTCGCTAAACCAAACGAGAGGGGAATGCGAAAATATATCTTCTTGCCCAGAGCTTGACAAATTTGCTCTACAGCTTGATCTACTGTAGTGGGCTGGTTGCCTAGTACTACTTTTTCTCCGCCATATTCTTGGGGATGATCTACCAAAAATTTAACTACCCTGGCGATATCCTCACTATGGATGAAGTGAAAACTGCCATCTGCTTTAAAAAAGCGAATCAAATTGATTAACTTTAGGATATCAGGTAGCCCGCCTGAGATATGAGAATAGGGCTTATTGCCATCTCCACCAAAGACCAGAGTCGGAAAAATGGTGGTAATTTTGGGCGCAATAGCTAACTCATTGAGACGACTGTAGCAGAGGTATTTTGTGCGCACATAGAGAGTGCCCAATTCGCCCGCCTCTTGGAGAGGTTGGTTATCCTGACCCAAAATACTGGCAGTAGAAAAGTAAATAACCTTCTGGCAGATATTAGGATCTAGGGAATTGAGTAGGCTTAGGGTTTTATTGATGTTAATTTGGTAAGATTCTTCCTCTCCCCCCCAACTAGTAGCCAGCAAAATAGCCACCTCCATTGTTGCTAGAAGTTCTGCATACTCTTCAATTTTGTCTAGATCTCCTTTGAGCAAATGAATGCCAGATCTGGCATGGACATCAAATTTCAAGCGGTCAGGGTTTCTAACCAAGAGAAACAACTCGTGATCGCTCTGTTGGATTAGTTTTTCTGTGACATAATGACCAATGCAGCCACTGGCCCCAGTTATAAATATACGCATATCTTTTAGTTCGACCTAATCCGAACATTTGCCCGGATCAGGAATTTTTTTTCATAGGGGATAGGAGAGAGCTTTGGATGTTTCAAAGAAGAAGCGTACATTATCTTCAGGAGTCCCAACTAGCACACCATGGCCTAGATTGAGGATATGTCCACGATTACCAGCTTTGCGGACTGTGTCATGGATTCGGCTGGCAATTAGAGACTGTGAACCAAAAAGAACACCAGGATCCAGATTACCCTGCACCTTGCAATCTTGACCTAGTCTTGCTTTAGCATCAGCCATATCTACCGTCCAATCAACACTGACAATATCCACTCCAGATCTGCCCATTCTCTCCAAAATACCGGCACTGCCGCTGATATAGAGAATTAATGGTGTATCGGGATGAGTCTGTTTGACTTGCTTAATCACCTGTTGTTGATAGGGTAAAGCAAAAGTGTCATAGTCTTGTGGGGAGAGTTGACCTGCCCAGGAATCAAATAATTGAACTACTTGGGCGCCGCAGTCAATTTGATAACGCGCATAGACTGCAATAGCATCAGCTATCTTAGCGAGTAACTGATGAAGAATTTCTGGCCGAGAAAAAGCCATGCTCTTAATCTGGGAATAGTCTTTAGAGCTTTTTCCTTCGATAGCATAGGCCGCTAGGGTCCAAGGGGCTCCGACAAAACCAAGTACTGTCGAACGATTACCTACTTCTTTTCTAAGGGTTTGTAGAATAGTCTGAATAAATGAGAAATCTTTAGCAGGATCTAGAGGATGAAGTTTATCAATCTGCTCTTGAGTGCGAATCGGTGGGTCAATAATAGGACCTTTGCTCTCAATGATATCAAAAGGAATTCCAATCCCTGGAAGCGGGGTGAGAATATCAGAAAAAAGGATTACTCCATCTGGAGCAAAGGCAGACCAGGGCTGCAGAGAAATCTCAATGGCTAGGTCAGGGTTTTCTGAACGCTCTCGAAACCCAGGATAGCGATCACGTAGTTCACGGTAAACCTTCATATATCGCCCTGCCTGCCGCATCATCCAAACGGGCGGGCGCTCAACTATTTCTCCTTTAGCTGCGCGCAGCAACAAAGGGGTATTGTTATTCTCACTCATGACAAATTCTCATACAATTTTGGCCATTCTCTAGCTTAGCTAAAATTGCGCTTACTGATTAATAAATATTTTGTAAATCAGAAGTAGCTTGATTATTAGTTACTGCGCAGAGACGATTGAGCGCGTTGAGATAGGCTTTGGCCGCTGCTACAATGATGTCGGTATTGGCAGCGTAGCCCGAATATATAGAGCCCTTATGGCGCAGTCGGATGGTTACTTCCCCCATGGCATCTATTCCCGCGGTGACTGACTGTACAGAAAACTCAATCAATTCATTGGGAATATCGATCACCCGGTTGATAGCTTTATAGACTGCATCAACTGGACCGGTACCAACTGCCGCATCAGTTAGTTCTTTTCCCTCGGCATCTGTTAAAATCACTGTCGCTGTCGGGGAGGCGTGATCGCCGCAAGAAACCTGCACCAGCTCGAGCTTAAATAGTTCTGGGGGCTGTTGAATTTCATCGCTGATGATTGCTTCAAGATCCCGGTCAGTGATTTCTTTTTTCTTATCAGCTACTTCTTTAAAGCGCACAAAGGCCTTGTTGAGATCTTGTTCAGAAAGTTCATAGCCTATTTCTTTGAGCCGATTGCGAAAAGCATTGCGACCGGAAAGTTTGCCCAGAACCAATTGGTTGTTAGTAAGCCCAATCGATTCAGCGTTGATAATTTCGTAGGTCAGTGGATTTTTGAGAACTCCATCTTGATGTATACCCGATTCATGGGCAAAGGCATTAGCCCCAACAATTGCCTTGTTGGGCTGGACTACCATCCCAGTAAGGCTAGAAACTAGGCGCGATACTTTATAAATCTGCTTAGTATCAATCCCCGTCAGTGGCTCAGTTGATTCTTTTGCTCTGCCCAAAAAGGGATTAAAATACTGACGGCGTACATGTAAAGCCATGACCAATTCTTCTAAGGCAGCATTACCAGCTCTCTCACCGATACCATTAATAGTGCATTCTAGCTGTCTGGCTCCATTTTTCACTGCTTCGAGGAAATTGGCAACGGCTAAGCCTAGATCATTATGACCATGGACTGAAATAATTGCCTGGTCAATATTTGGTACATTCTCCTTGATTCCTTTAATTAAAGCGCCATATTCACCCGGGGTAGTATAACCTACAGTATCTGGTATATTTACAGTAGTCGCGCCAGCTTTGATGGCAGATTCTAATACTTGGTAGAGAAATTCAGGATCGCTCCTTCCAGCATCTTCTGGTGAAAATTCGACATCATCTACTAAAGATTTGGCATAGGCAACCATTTCAGGCACTATAGCAAGGACATCGGCTCTTGTTTTTTTAAGTTTATATTCCAGATGTATGTCAGAAGTCGCCAAGAATGTATGTATTCTTTTTTTATAGGCAGGTTTGAGAGCCTCTGCGGCAGTTTTAATATCACCAGTGGTTGCTCTAGCTAGACCGCAAATAGTGGGACCTTCTTGGGTACCAACTAGATTTGCTATCTTTTGAACTGCTTCGAAATCACCAGGACTAGAGTAGGGAAAGCCAGCTTCGATGATATCTACTCCCAATCTGGCTAGTGCTTTGGCGATCGTAAGTTTTTCATCGACATTGAGAGTAGCTCCAGGAGACTGTTCACCATCACGCAAAGTTGTGTCGAAGATAATTATACGCTCGCTCTGGTTATCCATATTTTTACACCTTATACCCATAACATAATTGTAGACTTTTTCTCTTTATCCATCTACTTTTTCAATATAGTTGCGAATATCATTAAGATCTATATAGCGATCTGTGGCGTTTCTGAGTTCTCTGGCAATCATTCCTTCAGTTGAAACTACCGTGATATGAGTGCTTTTAGATCTCAATAATTCAATGGCTCTTTCAAAGTCTCCATCCCCACTAAAGAGAATTACTCGGTCATATTGATCTACTGTATTAAACATATCTACGACTATTTCGATATCTAGATTGGCTTTTTGAGAATAACGCCCAGAACTATCGTCATAGTACTCTTTGAGGATTTTGGTTCTGACTGTATAGCCTAATGAGATTAAAGCATCCCGAAATCCTCTTTGATCTTGGGAGTCTTTGAGCCCTGTGTACCAAAAAGCATTGACTAAAGAAACATTGGGTAGATTGGTAAAGTGATCTAAAACACGACGGGGATCAAAAAACCAGCCATTTTTTTGCTGGGCATAAAACATATTATTTCCATCTATAAAAATAGACAGACGTTCTCGCTGACAACTACAGCTAGTTAATCCGTTCATATAGTAACGTTTAATTTAGAAATATTGGGTTAATTTACTGAGATTTACAAAATATAAATAATCGGAAAAGATAGTGGATAAGTTATAAATGTCAGATAGAGACAGATTGGATACTATTAGGAGTATCTTTATTAGAGATAAATAAGCTAACACTACTTATGAATTTTACAAGATCATCTCAGTCTTTTCTAGTTATTAACTAAATAAGAACACCAATCACTCCATCCACCGGGATAAAGTTTTGCTCTTTTGAACAAGCCTGCTTGCTCTAGAGAGAAAAGATTGACACAAGCTGTAACTCCTGAGCCACAATAGACCCAGAGCTCTTTATTGCTATCTGGGACATCTTGCCAAAGATCTTTTTGATCTTCTAGTAAATATCCTTGCTCATCGCTCACACGCAAATAAGGATAATTTATAGCCCCCGGTATATGGCCTGCTATAGGATCTATAGGTTCACTTTGGCCTAGATAGCGTTTTTGATCTCTTGAATCAATTAATATTACCCCTTGAGAGTTTAGATGCTCTTGCAGTTGACTATGTTCAATTGTCCAGTCTAAATTTGGTTTGCTTTCAAAAAGACAAGATTTTCTAGGCCATGGAATTTTCTTTTCAATAGGATAGCCCAACTCTTGCCAAGCCTGCCAACCTCCATCGAGAATTTGCACCTGCTCATGTCCCCAATAGCGTGCTAACCACCAAAGACGAGCTGCAAAGGCAAAGCGTGAATCATCATAGGCAACGATTCTACTTTTGCCGGCGACTATTCCCAGTTTGCCCAAAGTATCCGGGAAATTAATCGGTAAGGGGTGACGGCCGCCATGGTTTTGTACAGGAGCTGAGAGATCTTTTTCTAGATCTAGGTAATAGGCATCGGGTATATGAGAATTTATATATTGCCGGTAGCCCCAATCTTTATCCTGCAGATTAAAGCGGCAATCTATGACAACTATATCTTCTTGCTTAAGATCTTCTAAGAGTTGTTCTGGTTTTATAATAAATGAGCTCTGCTTCATGCTTTTGGTTTTTCTTCTAATTTTAATCAATTAAGGACATCAGCCCCCAATAGTCTCTCTAGTCTGGCGTCTAATTCATTCTTCAGGGCTGGCCAAGACTTTAAGCTATAGTCAGAGTGAATAATTTTTTCTGCTGCTTCTCTAGCTAGGGTCAGCACTTGTTGATCCTCAACTAGGCTAGCTAGGGCAAAATCAGGTAAACCCGATTGCCTGGTGCCCAAAACCTCACCTGGTCCTCTTAGTCGCATATCCATTTCTGAGATAAAAAAACCATCTTGTGATTGCTCTAGTACGCTGAGCCTTTGAACAGCATCAGGTGTTCGACTAGCAGAGAGCAAGAGGCAATACGACTTGGACTGGCCACGGCCAACCCGCCCTCTTAGCTGATGTAGCTGGGAAAGCCCAAAGCGTTCAGCATTCTCAATCAACATTACAGTAGCATTAGGTACATCAACTCCGACCTCTATCACCGTAGTAGAGACTATAATTTGAACTTGATTAGCTCGAAAACCATCGAGAACTTCTTCTTTTTGGGCAGCAGACATTTTCCCATGTAGTAAACCTACTTTAAAATTAGGGAAAATCAACTCAGATAGTTTCTGATGTTCTTCGACTGCAGCGCGCACATCTAGTTTTTCAGATTCTTCAATTACTGGAAAAATTACATATGCCTGTCTACCTTGATCTACTTCTTTTTTGATTAATTCATAGGCTTTGTTTCGCTCTTTGCCAGAGAGTACTTTGGTATGAATTGCTACTCTCCCAGGAGGTAACTCATCAATTTGACTGACATCAAGATCGCCATGGAGAGTAAGAGCTAAAGTACGAGGAATAGGGGTAGCAGTCATGCTCAGCACATGGGGGGAGTTGCCTTTAGAGAGCAAGCTTGCTCTTTGCTGGACACCAAAACGGTGTTGCTCGTCTATTACAACTAATCCCAAATTTTGAAAATTGACTTTTTCTTGAATCAGGGCATGAGTTCCAACTACCACTGAAAGCTCACCTGTTTCCAGTTCTCTATAGATTTGACGTCTTTTAGCTATCTTGGTAGAGCCGGTGAGAATTTCTATAGGCAAATGCAATTGATTGAACCAGCTCAGTAGCTTAACATAATGTTGTTGGGCTAGAACCTCAGTTGGAGCCATAAAGGCTGCTTGGTAGCCTGATTGAAGTGCTGCCAAGATTGCATAGACAGCTACTATTGTTTTTCCAGAACCCACATCCCCTTGAACCAAGCGATTCATAGCATTTGTAGATTGGAGATCTTGTAAAATTTCGCCGATTACTCTACTTTGGGCTTGGGTTAATTTAAAGGGTAACAATTTATTGAAGGATTCAATTAATTGACCGGTAGGATTAAAAATAAGAGCCTTTTGATTTTCCTGTTCTCGCAAAAACCTACGCTGCAGAAAGCCCAATTGTAAATAAAAAAACTCATCAAAGATTAATCTTCTTCTGGCTTGAGAAAGCGAGAGCTCACTTTCAGGATAGTGAATATGGGCGATAGCCTCTTTCAGATCTACCAGCTGATATTGCTTTTTTAGCTCAATTGGCAGGGGATCTGTGAGCTTTTTAGCAATTGGTAAGACTGTTATCACTGCTGATCTAACTACATCCGCGGCAATCCCTTCACTCAAAGGATACACTGGTAAAACTCTGCCAATTTTTGTAGATTCAATAGAATCAACAAAACTATCGAGTACTTCTATTTCCGGATTATCTAGAGTCAAACCATATTTATTAGCTTTAACCAATCCCGAAGCCGCTACTATAGAGCCTACTGGATAGGTTTTTTTTAATTTTTCTTGCCAGCCCCTATTGCTATAGCGAGTGCCTGCATAAAAACGACTAACCTTGATTTGGCCACTTTGATCTTTAAGAAGCAATTCAAAAATAGTCAATCGGGTATTTTTCGGACTGCTAAAGCAACTACAGCGCCTAACTGTACCTACAATAGTTGCAGTCTCACCAGCAATTAGATCTTTTATAGTGACCTGGCGAGCATAGTTGATATAGTCTCTGGGAAAGTAAAAAAGTAAATCTTTAACATTCTCAAGGCCTAATTTTTTGAGTGATTGGCCTTTGCTGCCACCAAGACCGCTGAGAGTTTCTAACGGCTGATCTAGAGAGAGAGCTTTAGCTGAAGGTGATTTTTGCCTGATAGATACAGTACGCGGAATTTTGGGCTCATTGGCTATTGTTTTTACCTCCAGCTGATCTTTGATCTCCATCAAAAAGCGACGCGTCTGGGCAATGAGATGCTGCCTTTGGGAGAGATTTAATTCTGGGTATTGTGAAAATTTACGACCAAATTCGTACCAATTGCGGCGCTGTTCGAGGGATATCCCCAGTGGTGGACTTTCGGTCAGAGAGAGCCAGAGAAATTCACTAAAACGATGCTCTCTGCCTTGCAAATCAACGAAACCTTTTTCTGCTTCTAAAGATAGTGCCAACTGGAGCCTTTCCCAGTCGATGGTTTCGGATGACATAGAAAAAAAAGACTATAGATTTAGATAATAATTATGCTCAAGAGACTTTTTTGTCTCTTAATTTTAGCCTAAGGCAATATTCTAGGGACGATAATAATCATGAGAAAGATAGGGAACCGAGATTATTTTTCCTTGGGCGCGATGATCTACTTCAATTTCTAATCCTTCTCCACCTGCTTTGCTTTTGATATAGGCTAATCCTATTACTTCTCCTGAAATAGTCTTCTGGCAACTAGTCACGGTACCTATTCGCTCTTGCTCTAGATAAATAGGACTGCCTTCTGGTACTTGTTTATCCAAGCTAATTCCCCACAATCTCTGTTTGACTCCTTGGTAGGTATTCAGACGAGCAATAGTTTCTTGTCCTATATAGCAGCCTTTAGTAAAAGATATTGCCCGCCATAACCCGGCCTCAAGGGCATTGTAATCTTCAGTGAGCTCGCGACCAGGATGAGGTCTGCCTTGGGTGATGCGCAGCTCTTCTTGCTCTTGTGGGGAAAGTGTAACCATTCCCAATGCGAGCAAGCGCTCTTTATAGCTAGAATACTCTTGCTCTGCAATAAAGAGAGTATATCCCGGTAAATCTAGTCCTGTCCCAACAGCAATCCTGATAGAACCAACAGATTGGTGATCTCCGTAATTAACAGCAGTTAACTCAAAAGGCATTACTTGCTGTAGTAATTCTTCAGAATTTTTTCCTATTATTTTCAATACTCGATACTTAGCGGTTATATCTTGAATCTGCACTTGATCTGCTGGAAATATATAGCGATCTATCCACTGGTAGAGAAACTCGCGGCGCTCTCTGGAAACCAAGATCCAGATGGCATCTTCTAAATTGTAAATAGTAGCTAAATCAAGAGTTCTAGCTGTAGAGTTGACAAAAACACTATCAGTTCCTTGCCCAACTGACAAACTATTGATATCGTTGGTGGTTTGGTTATGAAGAAACTGTTGGCGATCTTTGCCAGTTAGCTCTAAAATTGCCCAATTTTCTGGATCTATTAACTTTACTGTCTCATCTTTGTTCATATTTTTAATCAAATGTTGGTTTGATGATTGTCACTGCATAGCGCTCTACGCTGAGATACTTCTGGGCAATGATCTGCAAATTTTCCCTAGTTAGTTGTCTAATTTTAGCTGGGAGAGTCAGGGCAACTTCTAGCGAGGCTATAGTACTATAATAGCCATAGAATCCAGCAAGCTGTTGTGGACTTTCTAAAGAAAAAAGGAAACTATGAGAAAGAAGTTTCTGGGCTCTCAATAGTTCTTCTGCATCTACTAAATTGGTCTGCAATTGAGTAATCTCTTGAATAATACTCTTTTCTACTGATTCTAGATTTTCTGTATTGAGATAGGCCCCAACGCAGAAAAGACCCGAATCACTCTGAAGGGAAAAGTGACTTGCAATATCACTGACTAATTGTCTTTGTTCTCTGAGAGTCTTAACCAGCCTGGAAGAGCGGCTACTGGCCAGGATTATTGAAATAAGATCTAAAGCTAGGCTATCTTCTATATTTTGAACTCCCGGCCCTAACCAACCCATCAATAGACGGGCTTGAGTGATTCGAGGCAGTTCTATTTCTTGTCTTCTGATAGAGACTAAAGGGGGCTCAGCCTCAACTTCAAAATGAGGACATTCAGAAGGAGTACAAAAATCCCTAAACATATCCTCAACCAAAGTTAAGGCATGATCCTGTTTAAGGCCACCTACAATCACTACTGTCATGTTTTTCGGTTGATAGTGGGTTTGGTGAAAACAGCGAAGTTTTTGAACTGTATGCTGATAGAGTAACTCTTCTGAACCTATAATTGAGTCTTTGTAAGGATGCAATTGATAAATAGATTGAGAAAGTAATTCAAAAGCGATAAAGTCAGGATCGTCATAGCAACCTCTGAGTTCATCTAGGATAACTTCCCTCTCTCGATAAAACTCCTGCTCATCTATTTGAGCGTGCAACATTATTTCTGCTAGAAGTGGCAATGTCGCATTTTGATATTCATTGGCGACTGTCAAGAAAAAGTGAGCATAGTCATAACTGGTAGAGGCATTAGTTGCTCCACCGTTTTCTTCAATGACTCGATCAAAAACGCTAGGAGCAATCAATTGGCTACCTTTAAAAATCATATGCTCAAGAAAATGAGCTATCCCTTGCCAATTGGGGGGCTGCTTGATTGCTCCTGCTTTAACCCAAACGTCACTGACGGTTACTGGACTATTTGGCAGATGTTTATATACTAATTTTAGTCCATTGCTCAATATGTGAAGCTGGGGAGGGGCGGGATCTGTATTACTTGATGGTTGAAGTTGCAATATCTTGAATTGTTATGTTGGACTTGGTTGACATTTGGGACAAAAATGGCTGGAGCGGCCTGCCAATTTGATTTTTTGAATCAAACCTCCACAGATTCGGCAAGGTTTGCCGGCACGCCCATAGACCCAAGCCACTCCTCCATAGTTACCATTGATTCCAGTGACAGTACGAAAATCCCTGATAGTTGTTCCACCTTGCTCAATTCCCCTTGTTAGAACATTGACAATAGAGCTTTGCAGATCTTGACAATTACTTTTAGTCAACGAACAAGCTATAGTTTCTGGATGAATTCGACTCTCAAAGAGAGACTCATCAGCATAGATATTCCCAATTCCAGCAATGATACTTTGATCTAAAAGAATATTTTTGATTTTATTATTGCGTTTGCTCAACCTGTCAATGAGGTAATCTGCAGTAAAATCGGCAGAAAGAGGCTCTATTCCCAAGCCCCCCAAAGAGGTGATTATACTTTCTGGGCTCATGCCAGCGGGAATTAGCCAAATCTTCCCAAAAGTACGAATATCAACAAAGCGCAATTCCTGGCTTTGCCCAAAGAAAAAACGAACCCTAGTATGTTTAGAAAGCGGTTCGTATTGTTTGAGCCAGAGCAACTGACCAGTCATCCGAAGATGTACAGCTAAAAATCCACTCTCTTCACCTTGGTCATTAGCCAATGAGGCAATCAGGTATTTACCCCTTCGAGACCAATTGACTATATGCAGGCCAACCAAAGACTGCCAGAAAAGCTCTTGCTCTTGAGAAAGGGCAGGGTGGGCGATGGTTCTCTCTAGAAGCACCTGCCCACCTGTGATAGTCAAGCCGGAAGTAGCTTGATTGAGTCCTGTACAAACTATCTCAACTTCAGGAAGTTCGGGCACTTTTTTCTACTTAGCTTTTTTTAGTAGCAGCAGCAGAAATCTGTTGTAACTCTCTTTCGGCAAAGTTATTAGTATTGAGACCAGATGCACTACCACTAAATCCGTTATAGTTGACTTTCTCAAAACGAACAATCACAGGATAGCGGATAGCGGTTTTTTCAACGCTAACTACAGTACCGACATCCCCATACCAATATGATTCTTTGCGTAAAACTCTAACTTTTGCTCCACGTTCTAATGCCATAAGTTCTTACCTTTTTTTAGTTAAAACCGGCGCTATGCGAATGCGCCAAAAAAATGACTTTCTCCATTTAAACCATACTATTTTGCGCAGCCCCGTTACATAACAAAAAGTTAAGTTTTTTTTACAATTCCAGAGATGGCCAATCGCTCTGGCGTCGATAGGAAGTCATATCTTCAAATTGACGTAGCTGAACTTCTTTTAGGGTAAATATTTGAGGCTCACTCTCCATCCAATGGTCATTGAAACTGTTTAAAAGATTGGCCAAAACTGGGCGATCAATCTCTGGTTCGATTTCATTAAAATAACCTAGGGTAATGTGGGCAGCAAAATAATATCTTTGCTCTAGTCCAAGCCCAATTAGATCTTCATTTTGGTAGATTGCTCTTCTCAATTCAATAACTTGCTGGTAGTTCTGCTCATTTTTGGGAACTAATCCTATAGCTAAAGCTCTAGGAAATACCAAAAACCCAAGTATCTGCCACTGTCCCAAAAAACTAGAATTGTTCTGTCGGTACTTGAGAAAACTCTGCCCAATACAATTATGCAACTGGGCTTCAAAATTGGGATTTTCGGCCAGAGCGGCCTTATAGTCGCGATCCCAAATCAAATCAGCTACAGTTAGATGAAAACTTTCACAAGGGAGGGGAATCAGAAAATTAGAAGGTATTTGCTCTAGTAATTGAGACTGGAGTGATTCTAGATGCTTGTAAAAAGCTGCATTCTCACTATCTTCAACAGATGGAGGAGTAATTACACTGTAACCAGGAAAAGGCACAGCCTGTCCACCTAAAAACTTAGGCGAACTTTGGATGTTTTGTAGTTGGCTAGGGTAGCTAGATGGTAAGGTTAACTCCACTAGTCTATTAACATATACTTGGTAAGTTTCGTCCAATCGCTTATCCTTTTTCTCTATTTACAATGTTTAAATGTTTAAATTCTAGTTTATCGCACAAACTCAACTGCTCTAACATTTCAGAGGGCTTTTAGTTTACTTGTTCTTTTTTAAATTTAAAAAAATGATTTGCTATGCCTGTGTACTTTTTTTGGGGAGAGGATGAATTCAGCCTAGAACTTGAGGTCAAAAGGTTAAAGTTGGCAATAGTTGATTCTAATTGGCAGGATTTTAACTTCAGCCAGATTAATGGTGAAGATAGCCAGGCTCATACTCTAGCTCTGGCAGAAGTAATGACGCCAGCTTTTGGCACTGGAGCAAGACTGGTCTGGGTAAAGGATTCAAATCTGGCTCAACAATGTTCGCAATCTCTTCTAGATGAGCTCAAAAGAGTGCTTCCTGCCATTGGTGAAAATGGGCATCTTTTGCTAACTAGTACTAAAAAACCCGATAGTCGTCTCAAATCGACTAAGTTTCTGCAAACTATTGCCGAGTTTAAAGAATTTTCTTTACTATCGGCTTGGAAAACTGAGGAAATTGCCATAGAGATTAAACGTATTGCTCAAAGGCTAAATGTCAATTTGACTAATGATGCTCTAGATCTTTTGGTAGAGTCTCTTGGCAATGATTCTAGAAGCATTTGGAGTACTTTAGAGAAACTCTCGCTCTATCAGTTATCCTTCCCAAGTCCTCTATCGGCTAAAGCCATTGCTCCTTTGGTAAATATATCTTCTCAAAACAGCCTGCAATTAGCCCTTGCCCTGCGCGAGGGCAAAACTTCACAAGCTTTAACCTTGGTAGATGATCTGCTCAGCCAAAACGAACCGGCATTGAGAATTGTGGCAACTTTAGTTGGACAGTTTCGTACATGGGCTTGGATCAAGCTACAAATCGAAAACGGTGAAAAAGATGAAGCCAAAATCGCCTCATCAGCAGGCTTAAACAATCCCAAGCGTCTGTATTTTCTCAAACAAGAAATACAATCAATCAACGGCAAGAAACTTACAAATGCTCTATCTCATCTTCTAGAGCTCGAATATGGTCTCAAAAGAGGAAACGATCCTCTAACAATTCTCCAGAGTAAGGTTATTGAAATTTGCCAGATCTTCAATCAAAAGAAATGAATAATTTACTAGCGCCTTCCGTTGGCATAGAATTGGTAAGTTGCCTGTCCTATCATCCATGTGAGCGAGAAAAAAGCAAGGGCAAGGGCAAAACTCCCAATATAAGGAACAAACAAACCAATTCCGAAAATAATTAACCAAGTAAAAATGCCCAGAGCAAAAGCTCCCAATGCCCCAAATAGATTGCCAATATAAGCGAGTATGTCTTGTCCTTTGGGAAAACCCCAATGTTTGCCGATATCCCACATCATAATGACATTGAGTAAAGCCAAAAGGAAAAATTTGAGGGTATAAAGTCCCGGAACAAGTCCCAGGATACAGGCTCCCAAGGCATAGTCTAAAACCAACTGGCGAATTTCCTGGAAAATACGTTCCCTTTTAGTAGACCTGTTTAGATCGAGATAGTCCTGATTCATCGGAAATTTGATAGTCTAATATGTTAATATTTTGCCCTAAAAGGGAAATAAAAATTAAGTAATGAAATATTTGAACTGGACTATTTTGGCAATACTTCTAATGGCACCGGTTCTCTCTTCGAAAAGTACCCTTGCCGAGCCAACGCCTTTAAAATTAAATGCCAACGATCCACTTTTGCCACCGATGCTCGATGGTAAATTAACTCCCTTTCGCGAGAGGCTATTGAGAGAATCTTGCGAAAAGCTTAACCAGCAAGCCCAAATTCTGCTCAACAAGGCTCAAGCCGATAAGGCTTTTACTCTTTGGTATAGAGAGCTTAATTTGAGGCATTATCTTGGTATCAAAGAGGAAATAGAGAGTTTAGGCAGAGTTGGAAAAATCGCTTGGGATAATAATAGACCTAATGACATCAAAATCATTACTAAAAAATTACAATCAATTCAAGCAGATTTAGAAAATAATAAACAAATTAATCTCCAAACTCTTGATTTATTGTTCAATGCTTTTCAAAATGTACATAGTCTGGATGATTTACTGTTAGTTCAGCAAAGAAAACTAGATCTAGTAGAAAAAGATTCTCTTGCGCAAGAAGCTAACTTAGAAGCTACAGCTAAAATTTACTTAGCCAAATTTGACTTTCCTGAAGCTGCCAAAATATATGAGATTTTATTAAAAAAAGTTCAATCTCGCTCTGATAGTGTGAAAGAGGCTGAATATCTCCAGAAGCTAACTGAAATATATGATCAACAGAGCCAACCGACAAGTTCTATTGTCAATAAGGAAAGATTAGCTATTATTTATGGGCAAAAACAGCAATTTAATCTTTTAGTGAGCTTATTAATTTCTATAGGTAATGATTACCGAAGCCTTAAAGACTACCCAAGAGCAGTTGAAAATTATCAAAAAGCTTTTAATCTAGCCTGGTCTTTAAAGTATCTAGGCTTTGCTGAAGAAGCTCTTGGCAATATTGCTGATCTCTATGCTCAAAATAAGCAATTTGACTACGCATTATCAGCTTATCGTTCTTTGATAGTTATACAGAAAAAATCTTATAATTACTATGGCTTGATGCAAAGTTACGACAAAATGGGGGATATCTATTTCGCTAACCAAAATTATAATCTGGCCTTAGATTGCTACAAAAACTCTTTGAAATTTGCCCAATCGCTCAAATACCAAACAGATGTCCTTATAAAGAAAATCCAAAAAACACAGCAAACCAGAGTTCAAAAATAGATCAAGAACGCTCTGTAAGCATCATTTTCCAGAAATAGCGCACAAAAAACATAGCTGAAAGACCAGCTAAACCAAAAGCCAAAAGTGTCCAGTGTTTATGTGGGCTTGAAGATAACAAAATACCAATAATAGTAGAAAATCCTGCCAAAAAAAGATTAACTAATGTTTTACTCAATAGATCTACTTTTTTGAGTAACTTTTCATTTTCAGAAGATCTCAGTTTGAGTTCGTAGCTTGTCTGTTCTAGTAGATTTACTACTTTACTATTGCCTCCACTATTAGTGAAGACTTGCTTAACAATTTGGCCAAATCCCTGAGCAACAGTGATTAGCCTTTTCTCTGGTGTGTTGCCCATCGTAATAGTTTTGACAAAGGGTTGACTTGCCAAGATTAGATTATATTCAGGATTAAGAGATCTGGCAACCCCATCTAAGGTCATTAAGGACTTGAGAATGAAGGTCATCTGGGCTGGTAGACGAAAGGGCTGCTGCTTAAATATCAAAGTTATCTCAGCGCTCAAATCCCCGAACATTTGCAGATCAAGTGGTTTTTCACGAAAGCGCTCCAGTAAAAAAGAAATAACTGATTTGAGCGCGTAAAGATCAGTGCTAGGCTCAATTAACCCCATATAGATCAGGCTTTCAGTGACTTTCTCGGTATCTTTATTGAGTATGGCAAAAAAAGTCTCAATCATTTGGCCTTGATTCATTGATTTGACCTGGGACATAGTCCCAAAGTCATAGAAAATCAATTCACCATTAACTGTAACGGCCATATTGCCTGGGTGGGGATCAGATTGAAAAAAACCATCTAGAAGCAATTGTTTCAAATAGGAGCATACCCCCAGTTGGATAACATCATTGAGATTGATACCCTGTAATTCTAAAGAGGCTCTATCATTGATTTTTACTCCAGGCAAATACTCCAATGTCAAAACCCTATTAGTTGTCAGTTGCCAATATATTTTGGGAACTTTGATTTTCTCCTCATCTTTGAAATTTAACCTGAAGCGCTCTGCATTTTTTCCTTCATTGAGATAGTCAATTTCCAAAAAAAGAAGATTAAAAAATTCTTGATAGATCTTCTCTAGATTGTATTTACGCAGACTCTTAATGTAGATATTTAAAAATTGAACACCTTGATTAAGAACTTGGAAATCCAATTCAAATAGTTCTCTTAAACTTGGACGTTGAACCTTGACAACAACCTTTTCCCCATTAAAAAGCTCTGCTAAATGAACTTGACCTAAGCTAGCACAAGCTAGTGGTTCAATCTCAAAATCAGCAAAAATTTCTTCTATGGGCCGGCCAAATTCACTCTCGATAGTATCTAGAACTAAATTAGAGTCAATCGCTGGAACTTGATCTTGTAATTTGCTGAATTCTTGAACATATTCTGCAGGAATTAAATCTGCCCTTGTTGAAAGAGATTGGCCAATCTTAATAAAAGTAGGACCTAAGGCAAGAAATTGACTAGTTAGCCATCTAGCACGCTGTTTGCGAGTTGATAAACTACGATTGCGAGTAAAAAAATCCCAGCATAACTGAGATAAAAAACGCACAATTACAGAGGCTATCTGTAACTGACGTAGCCAAGGATTTCTAGTTTTTAATTGCCAGTTACCAGAAAATATCATTGAGGAAAGCTCAAAGTAAAGCAAGTTAGATAGACATTCTTATCTTGATATGGCTGAGAGCTAACTTCAATTTTCCCTCCGAGATAGTCGACTAATCCTTTTACTAAAGTTAGACCTATGCCAATTCCTGGAATAGATTTTCTCAGTGGTTCGACTCCACGTTGAAAAGGATCAAAAATGTAATCCATTTCTTCTGGGGTGATCATCAGACCAATATTAGAAATTTCAATTACAATCTGATCGCCGATTCTTTTAGTTTTTAGTTGAATTTCACTTTGAGAAGCGGAAAAATTTTCAGCATTGATTAGCAGTTCATTGACAATTGACCTAAGATGATGAGGATCGCTAAAAAGAGAAACAGGCTCACTCTCAAGCAAAAGGGAAAGTCCTCTTCTAGTATTACTGTGCCAGCGCAGTTGAAAATGCTCAGCTAACTCGCTGATAAAATTTTGCAGCAATATTTCTTTGGGGTTAAAGGTCAATTCTTGAGTCTGAATTTTTCTTAGTATAGTTATGCTATTAAAGAGATCCTCAATCTGAGAACATGCCTGTTTGAGTATAGTCCAGTAGCGATCTTGCTCACTACTAGATCTCTCTAGCAGTTGAACTGCCATTTTTATTGTCGCTAAGGGGTTGCGAATACGATCACTGAGAGTTGTGATGATTTGCTCTTGCAAATCCAACAAGCTTTTTTTGTTGGCAATTTGTTCTTGCGTTTCTTGATACCATTTTTTTAGCAGAGATTGCCGCACTGATCTTGCAGGTAGAGTCGGCATTGCCATAGAGCAGGCCACAGCCAGAAGACTTTCTAAGCTATTAAATCTAGAGATTTCTTGTTCATTCCATGTAGAAGGTTCACTACGGCCCAGGATAACAAAGCCGATGACTTGTTGCCTAAAAACAAGACGATCAATTAGTAATGATACCGGAGTAGAAACAATGCCTTTCTCTTCAACTACGAGCAAAGGCCAATCTTGCTCCTGTCTTTTTTTAAGTCCCAATTTAGCCACAAGGGTGTCAATATTTTGTGATGAAGGTCCAAGAATATTGCTATTGCTCCAAGATACGATACGAGATGGACCAACAGTACCTGATACTAAAGAGCAAAAATCTAAATGGTAGCTTATACCAATAGTTTGGGCAGACTGATGTAGTAAAGACTGTGGATCAGCATTATTTTGCAGGATTTGGATAAGACTATCTACAGTTTCCACATCAGTACATGAGAGGGTCATAGATTTAGAAGAATATCAATATAATATCTACAACTGGTTGTCAAAAAGATCTAAAGTTGATGTATAGAAGATCACATCTTTTTGGGAAATTTATTGAAGACTTATGGCCATGACTAAATACAATGAACAATCGTTCCGTAAAGAGCATCAAGATATCTCTTGTGATTGTACCATCAAAAAAACTAATTTCGAAAGTAAAAGAGCTTTACGTCTTGCCTGGGAGCAGACTTTTAAAGGCGATCCCATCAATCTAAAAGAGTTGCCCAAAAATGTAGTTCTCAAAGCAAGAGAGATCATCCAGGCATTGGCATCACAGAAAGACTATAGAAACTTTCATGGCAAAAGGTTAAGACATGATCGCTTTGTGGTAAGTATACCAGTGACCCGAAACTATAGGCTACTGTGTAGAGACAATGGTGGTTATTTAATCCCGGAGACTGTAGTCTCTCATGCTGATTTATAATATCTGTAAACCTGGTGGCTAAATTTGTCCAAGACCATATGCAAATCTATTTAGATCACAGTTCAACAACACCACCTCGCATTGAGGTGGTGTCTCTTTTATCCCAAGTTTTAAGTAAGTATTACGGAAATCCTTCTAGTCTTCATAGTTGGGGGAAAAACACCACAACCATTGTTGAAAAAGCTCGCTGCCAGCTGGCCAATTTAATCAACGCGCCTAATCCAGATTCAATATTGTTCACCTCTGGTGGGACTGAAAGTAATAATTTGGCAATATTTGGCATAGCGGATAAATATAAAAAACCTGGACATTTGATTATATCCAATGTAGAGCATTCAGCTATTTCTCAACCAGCTAAGACCTTGATCATTGAAAGGGGATGGGATGTAACCTTTTTGGAAGTTGATCATCTAGGTAGAGTCAACTGCGCAGATTTACAAGCGGCAATCAGGGAAGATACTGCCTTAATCTCTATCATCTATGGACAATCTGAAGTAGGGACTATAGAGCCAATTGACCAATTGTTAGAGATTGCTCACCAACATAATATTCTTTTGCACTCTGATGCGGTCCAGGTAGCAGGCAGGATCCCTTTAGATGTGCAAAAAATCCCAGTAGATCTTCTATCACTTTCTAGTCATAAACTCTATGGACCTCAGGGAATTGGCGCTCTCTATATTAAAGAGGGAGTTACTTTAAAACCTCAACTATATGGAGGACCTCAAGAAGGAGGTAGACGCGCTGGAACAGAATCTGTTGCCCTGATTGCCTCTTTTGGTCTGGCCGCGCAATTGGCCCAAGAAGATCTAGTCCAAGAAACAAAAAGACTACAAAAATTAAAAGATCATCTCTTTGAGCTTTTAGCAGAATGTCCCTATCTTGAACCAACAGGTGATCTAGATCTTCGTCTGCCCCATCACTTGAGTTTTATTATTAATTCTCCTATTGATTCTTTTAATTCCAGGACGCTAGTCAGACAAATGGACTATGCCGGTATCGCAATCAGCGCTGGATCAGCATGCAACAGCGGCAAACTTATGCCCAGTAATGTTTTATTGGCTATGGGCTATAGTCCCAAACAAGCACTCTGCGGCCTGAGGCTCACTCTTGGGCGCCAAACCACCTTAGAAGATATTGAATGGACAGCAATGGTTCTCCAGCAAGTTCTAGAGAGGCTTTTTGCTAAAGTTTGATACCTAGAACCTGGGTAAAGGCTCCTCTAGCTTGAGTGACACCAATAGTCTGCTGTGACGCCTCGATCATCGGCCTGCGCAAACTAACTACTATAAATTGAGCTTGAGATGCTTGCTTTTTGATCATCTTGGAGAGCTTCTCAACATTGGCTCCATCTAAAAACATATCTACCTCATCAAAGGCGTAAAAAGGAGAAGGACGGTAGCGCTGCAGAGCAAAGATAAAGCTCAAAGCCGTCAAGGATTTTTCCCCCCCTGACATCGAGCTCAAGCGCTGAACAGCTTTACCCTTGGGATGGGCTACCAGATTAAGGCCGCCATTAAAGGGATTATCTGGATCTTCAAGTTGCAGATAGCCATCTCCTTCAGATAATTCAGCAAAAATTTCTTGAAAATTTTCATTGACTGAGTGATAGGCTTCATAGAATGCTCTTTGTCTGAGGGTTTGAAAGTTCTCAATCCTCAAAAGAAGTTCGGTTCTCTCTTCTACAATAGTATTCAACCTCTCAGTTAAATCCTCTAACCTTTGTTGGGTTTGCTCATATTCTTGCAAAGCCAACATATTTACTGGCTCCATTGCCTCAATTTGTCTTTGAAGTTGCTTGATATTTTGCTGGATTTTGGCAAGATTTAAATTAGCCAAATCAATTTCAGGTAAAGGGTTTGGCAATTCTACGCGCTGCTGCTGGTATTGCAAGTCAAGCTCACTTAAGCTGGTTTTGGCTTGATTGATGTTATTTTCTATTTTTTCTTTAGCCCAGAGCTTTTGCTGTTGATCGTTTTCAAGATTTTTTAATTCGTTTTCTTGTTGATCGCGCTGTTGTTTTTTTTCTCTCAATTTTTCATTTAGTTTGCCGGCTTGAACCTGGTCAGCTTTGATTTTTTGCTCGAGGGTGTTTTGTTCAATATCAAGAGTAATTGTTTGCTCTTGGAGTTCTAAGATAGTCTCATTAGATTGTTGAATTTGCTGCTGAGATTCAATAATTTTTTCGGTGAGTTTTTGTTGTTGATTTTGATATTCTCTGGCTTGATTTTGAGCGTTTTGATATTCTTGGGTTTTTTGTTGTAATTTATTTTCCTGAATATGAATTAATTTTTGTACCTCTTGCCATTCGCTATGCGCTTGTGAAGCTTCCAGGGTTGAGAGAGTTTGTTGGCTTTGGAGTAATTGTTTTTCCAGAGAAGGTATTTCTTGAGAGAGTTTTTCTAAAATTTCATTTACAGAGTTGATTTCTTCTTGATTTTGATTGATCTGGTTTTGCAGGCGATCTTGTTGTAGTTTGAGCTGTTGGATTTCATTTTGCTTCTGCTGCCAATGCAGTTTGTCTTCTCGTTCTTGCTGTCTGAGCTCGCTCAATTTTTGACTAGTCTCATTGACTGATTGTTCTTTTTTAAGTAACTTTTGCTCAGAATGAAGCAACATCTGTTCGATATCAGTAAGTCTTTTTTTGACATTGGTAATTTCTTCTAGGTCCCTATTGATCACCACACCAAAGCGTAAGCCAGAACGATTGTTAGATTGGCTACCACCAGTCATCGCTCCACTGGTTTCTAAGAGTTCTCCTTCGAGAGTGACTAAACGATATCTGCCTAGATGCGCTCTGGCGGTTTCTATATTTTCAAAGACTAATGTATTGCCAAAAACATAGAGAAAAACATCTCGAAATTTAGGTTGGCAGCTTACTAATTCAACAGCTGGCTTAATAAAGCCAGCAGCTTTATTGAAAGCTGAAAAATCTGATAGACGCGGAACATTTATTTTATTAAGTGGCAAAAATGTAGCTCTGCCTGCTTTTTTTTGCTTGAGTAATTGAATTCCAGCTGAGGCAATACCGTCATCTTCTACTACTATTTGACCTAATCTAGCTCCAGCGGCTATTTCTAAAGCCAGTTGATATTCAGGAGCAACTTGCCCTAGTTGAGCTACAAGACCATACAAACCGGGTAGATCAGATTGGAGAATCAGTTGGGTAGCATAGGTTCCTTGAACTTCCTGCTGAGCCTGTTGGGTAGCTTCGAGGCGATCTAACTGGCGCAATTTTTCTCTTTGTTCTACTAATAGTCGGCTTTGGGTTTCCTGCTGGAGAGTTTGTTGTTGTTGATTCAAGCTCAACTGCCCGGCAACTGTGGCAATTTGCTCTCTAGTTTGGGTCATTGTGGTCTCTAACTCGGTTAGATTTTGCTCTTTTTCAATAGAGTCTGTTTGGATCAAATTGAGATCATTTCTATCGCGCTCTAGGGTTTTGTTGAGTTGCTCGGCTCTCTCGCTAAGTTGAGCTCTTTGGGTGAGTCGAGGTTCAATTTCTCTTTGGAGTTCGCCTATCTTGCGAGTTATGCTAGATTGCTCCTGTAACCAGGCTTCAGAAATATTGGATAATTTGTAGGCATGTTCTCTGGTGGTTTGCAGAAAATCTCTAGCTTGGGAAAAAGCCTGCTCAAGAGCAGGTAACTCCTCTTGCAATTGTTGTTGTTTCGGCTCTAGTAGGGCTTGCTCATTTTGAGCTTCAAGCAAAAGAGCTTGTAAGGTTTGTCTGCGCTGGCTGAGGCTTTCTATCTGGAGTGAGAGTTGATTTTGTTGGTTACGTATCTGTTGAAGTTGGGCATTTTGAGTAGCTAAACTTGCGGCTACGGCTAATTGTTCTTCTTCACCGAGAGCTTTAATTTGTTGGTTTAATTGCTCTAGATTGGCACTTTGGCTCTCAATTAGTTGTTTGCTTTGGGTAAGTTCAGATTCAATTTGGCTTGCTTGTTGCTGCTGGTTGAGAATTGATTTATGTAGTTCGCCAATTTTATCTTCTAGCAGTTTATAGCCCAAGAGTTTCTCTATTTTTTGTTCTTGCTGGAGATTGAGCTTGAGTTGTTGATATTTCTGGGCTTTGAGCCTGTCAGAGGCCAAACGTTGACTTTGGGCAACCAATTCCTGTTCAATAATGCGACAGCGATCTTCTCTTTCTCTTACTTGCTCTAGTGTTTCTTTGGTTTTTTCAATCCTGCGGTCAAATTCAGCTACTCCGGCTAATTCATCGATTACAGCCCTTCTTTCTTTGGCATTCATAGTGATGATGCGGGTCACATCCCCTTGCAGGACAACATTGTAACCTTCTGGATAAATTCGCAGACGGTTAAGTTGCTCATGGAGCTCACTTACTGTACATTGCTGTCCTTCTATAAAATAAGTTGAGCTGTAACCTCCTCCTGCAGATACTTTTAGCCTGCGGGTGACTGTCCATTCAGAGCTATCCTCTTCTAGTTCAAAAGTTACAGAAACTGTAGTTTCTTTGCTCTTGCGCGAATTATTGACAAGATCAGGTAGCCTGTCTGCCCTCATTCCCTTAGATGTAGCCAATCCCAAACAAAAGAGTAAGCCATCTAAAATATTTGACTTTCCTGAACCATTTGGCCCAGAGACAACGGTAAATCCCGTTTTTAAAGGGATCTCTATTGTTCCACCAAAGGATTTAAAACCTGTGAGCTCTACGCGCTTAATATGAACCATATTGATGGAGACAGGAATATTTTTTTATTTTACTGTTTTTGAAAAGTCGCTCTATAAATTAATTCTCCTTTGTTAAGCACTCCGATTTCTCTTTCTGTAGCAATAGCAAAAGGACTAGAAGCAGACCAATCTTGATTTAATAGCCTCAGATGGGGATTTTCTTGCAGATGGCGTTTCATTTCTAGAGCTACTTCTAATACATCAGATTGGATAAAAAAGATTCCATCTTTGCTTAAATATTGAACCAAGCTATCAATTAGCTCTCTTTGTAGCATCCTTCTTTTGATATGTTTATTTTTAAACCAAGGATCAGGAAAATGTACAGTAATCCAACCTAAAACTCCCACAGGCAAACTAAAAAGCAACTCATTTGCTGAGTAATTAATATTGCCAGGTAAATAATGCAAATTGGTTAATTGTAAATCATTTCTCGCTTGAAGCGCCTCTTTAACTAAAGTTTCACGAATTTCTACTCCTAAAAAGTTAATTTCAGGATGTAATTTAGCCATTTGTAAAATAAATCTACCCCTGGCACAACCTAGATCTAAATGTAGGGGTTGTTTGGGATTTTGATAAACAGCAGACCAATCAGGCAAGGCAATTGAGACAAGGTGCTGTTTACTCAAGGGGTTGACATGTTGACGAACACGTACTCTTTTCAAGATAAAACTAGACTCTAATTAAAATTCACTTAATTTTGTACTGTTTAAAAGAAATAAAGCAGATCTCTTAGCAGTATCTTCCGAAAGGCAGATTTGTTCAAGATTGACTAATCCTTCTTGGATGAACATATCCCTGACTGTTGCTTTATCTCCAATATTAAAAGGTGTTTCATAGTATACATCTTTAATACCGGAAGAAATTATCAATTTGAGACAGGATAGACAGGGCTCTAGGGTTATGTAAATACTAGCTGATTGGGTAGATATTCCATGTTTAGCTGCTTGGGCTATAGCATTGGATTCAGCATGAACAGCGCGCGAAGGCAAAGAGACAGAAGAATCACATGTTGGCAAACCTGGATAGCAAAAACCTTGGGCAGTACAATGAAGTGAACCTGAAGGAGAACCATTGTAACCAGTAGCTAAAATTTGACGATCTTTGACAATAACCGCGCCAACTGGGAAAGCTAGACAGGTAGAACGAGTAGAGGCCAACTTGGCCATCATCAGAAAATATTCATTCCAGGTAGGTCTTTCATCGTGCAAATAGTTCATTGCAATACGTCTTAATCCGTCTGTCGACTGCTATAAGTAGTATTTTAAGTGTAGTATCAATCTACAGAAAAAAGCCACCTAAATAATTTTAGATGGCTCTTTATTTTAGTTTAGATTAGTGAGTTTATTTGGTTTCAGAAAACTCAGCATCAATTACATCATCTCCACCGCCAGAAGTTGGCTCTTCTGTTGGAGCTTGTCCTGCTTCAGCTTGCTGATACATACTTGCGCCAATTGTGTAGAGTGACTGTTGCAGTTCAGGGATTAGAGTTTTTATTTTCTCATCATCTTCTTTAGCAACTGCATCTTTGAGAGAATCAATCAAGGTTTTGACTTTATCTTTTTCAGAAGCAGCAACCTTATCTCCAAATTCATCAAGTTGTTTTTCGGCTTGATAGACGAGTGAATCGGCCTGATTTTTGCGATCAATTCTTTCACGGCGTTCACGATCAGCAGATGCATTGGATTCAGCTTCTTTGACCATACGATCTACCTCATCAGAAGGCAAGGTTGAAGCGCCAGTAATACTAATAGACTGCTCTTTGCCAGTTCCTTTGTCCTTGGCTGTCACATTGAGTATACCGTTAGCATCGATATCAAAGGTGACTTCGATTTGGGGTACACCACGAGGGGCAGCCGGGATACCATCAAGGCGGAAAGTTCCTAGACTTTTGTTGTCGCGAGCAAATTCGCGCTCTCCCTGTAAAACATGAATTTCTACATTGGTCTGTCCATCTGCTGCTGTGGAGAAGACTTCTGACTTTTTGCTGGGAATAGTTGTATTGCGTGGAATGATTTTGGTCATTACGCCACCAAGAGTTTCTACGCCCAAAGAAAGAGGACTGACATCAAGAAGGAGAATGTCTTTTACCTCACCAACTAGGACACCACCTTGAATAGCCGCGCCAATTGCTACTACTTCATCAGGGTTGACACTTTGGTTAGGATCTTTACCCAATAGACGACGTACTAGTTCTTGGATGGCAGGAATACGAGTAGAACCACCAACTAGAACCACTTCATCTAGAGCGCTCTTGTCAATCTTGGCATCGCGAATGGCATTTTCAACTGGCAATCGACAGCGCTCAATCAGATCTGAGCAGAGCTCTTCAAATTTAGCTCTAGTTAGAGTTGTATCCAGGTGCTTGGGCCCATCAGCCGTAGCCGTGATAAAGGGCAGGTTGATTTCTGTTTGAGTGACACTGGAAAGTTCAATCTTGGCTTTTTCTGCCGCTTCGGTTAAGCGCTGCAAAGCTTGTTTATCTTGACGAAGATCGATACCTTCAGATTTTTTAAACTCGCCAGCTAGGTAATCAACAATTTTTTTGTCAAAATCATCTCCACCAAGGTGTGTATCTCCAGAGGTGGCTAGAACTTCAAATACTCCATCTCCTACTTCTAGAATTGAAACGTCGAAGGTTCCACCACCTAAGTCAAAGACAATGATAGTTTCATTGGATTTTTTATCTAGACCATAGGCCAATGAAGCTGCTGTGGGCTCGTTGATAATACGCAGAACTTCTATTCCGGCTATCTTACCAGCATCTTTAGTAGCTTGACGCTGTGAATCATTGAAATAGGCAGGTACAGTGATGACAGCTTGAGTGACTGTCTCTCCGAGGTACTTACTAGCATCATCAACAAGTTTTCTAAGAACTTGGGCAGAAATTTCTTCTGGGGCAAACTGCTTACCTTGGGCGGGACAATCTAATTTGACATTGGCATTGCCATCACGAAGCACTTTATAGGGAATTTCTGTAACTTCAGTTCCCACTTCATCATACTTGCGTCCAATAAAACGCTTGACTGAATAAAAAGTGTTTGGTGGATTCATTACCCCTTGACGCTTGGCAATTTGACCAACTAGTCGATCTCCGTTTTTAGCATAGGCGACCACTGAAGGAGTGGTTCTAAAGCCTTCTGCATTTGCGATAACAGTTGGCTTGCCACCTTCCATAACAGCTACGCAGGAGTTGGTTGTTCCTAAATCTATTCCTACAACTTTTGCCATATTACTAACTTGCTCCCAATTACTATAAGGAATGTTTTTAGCTTTACGCTATATCATCTATAGTGCTTGGAAGGGCTCATTCTTTGCTAGTGTAGTTTTCCGTACCTTGAGGTGTAATTACCATATTTCAGTACGTATTTTCTATTGGTTTAACCAACCTTTTAGTCTTTTAGCAACCTGAGGGCGACGCAGTTTGCGCATAGCTTTACTTTGAATTTGCCTTACTCTTTCTCTAGTGAGATTAAGCATTGAGCCAACTTCTTCTAAAGTGAATATTTGACTGCTGGCCAAGCCATAGCGTAGGCCAATGACATCTCTTTCTCTATCTGTCAATACTTCACTCAAGACATCATAGATTTCTTGACGTAGCATTGATTCACTCATTTTATCCTCAGGTAATTGCAGATTTTCATCTTCCAGAAGATCTACTAATTCTGTATCTTCTCCTTTACCAATACGATGATTTAAAGAAAGAGATTGTCTCCTAAGTTGTAATAATTGGCCAAGCTGATTTCTAGAAATATTCAATTCATTTGCCAATTCCTGCTCAGTAGGATTGCGATCTAGGCTTTGCTTGAGGATGCGCTGAGTCTTTTTGAGCTTATTTAGTTTTTCAACTACATGTATGGGCAATCTAATAATCCTTGCATCATTGGCAATGGTTCTGGTAATTGCCTGACGTATCCACCAGTAGGCATAGGTTGAAAACTTATATCCCCGGCTAGGATCAAACTTTTCAGTAGCTCGATTCAACCCAATAGCGCCTTCTTGAATCAGGTCTAAAAATGGGACACCCCTATTGAGATATCGTTTAGCAATTGAAACTACTAAACGTAAATTAGAGCGGATCATTTTTCTTTTGGCACTATGACCCTTATAAAGTAAATATTCAAGCTGTCGTTCTGTTGTAAAACCCATGGCCAAGGCCCATTCAAGCTTGGTAATTGGGTCCTGTTTTTGAGCTTGCAACTTTTGTCTGGTTTGCTCGGCTTGGGACAAAAATTTTACTTGAGATGCCAATTCAATCTCTTCTTCTGGTTTGAGAAGAGGATAGCGGGCCATTTCCTTAAAAAAGGCTCCAACAGTGTCATCTGCTAGATTTTTGGTATAGCCATTGGTCTGCTCCTGAGATGAGGAAAAATCAAGCAAATCGAAAGACAAAGAAGTACTATCTATAATTGCTGAACCAAGATCATTATTTGCTAAATTTGGATAATCGGCTTGAGATGTTTTTGATTTTTTCATAAAAATTATTCCCCAGACGACTTAGATTGTTACATCTAATTTCTTAAAATGCCAATTTTTAAGATTTATTTAAGATTTTTTTGTTGCTTGAATATATGGTAACAATCTACGTACAGGACAAAAATTGTAA
>Ga0194055_10000156_pt1 | contig 51417 bp, 47 predicted proteins | sample SepL449m_MetaG_FD_155482 | JGI IMG/M metagenome (GOLD analysis project Ga0194055, IMG submission 155482) | Anoxic zone freshwater microbial communities from boreal shield lake in IISD Experimental Lakes Area, Ontario, Canada - Sep2016-L442-9m | ecosystem: Environmental > Aquatic > Freshwater >... | reverse complement strand
GGCCCATCGCCTGCAGCATGGTGTCGACCTCGGCGAGTTCCTCAGCGTCCTGGTCGAAGGCGATCACGTCGGCGCCGCGGCGGTAGGCCTCGTAGCTGTGTCGGCCGGCGCCAGCCCCGACGTCGATGACCTTGGTACCCGGTCCGACACCGAGGCGGTCGTAATCCACCGTCAGCATGGTTCGTCGACCGCCTCGATCTCGCGGCGGTGCGAACCGGTGCGCTCGATGGCCCGGGAATAGACGCGCACCGTCTGCGCGGCCACCGACTCCCAACTGAAAACGTCGAGTGCCCGCCGACGTCCCGCGGTCCCCAGCCACTGTCGGCGTCCCGGCGAGTCCAGCAGACGACTCAGCGCGCCGGTGAGTTCCTCGACATTGCCGGGCGCAACCAGATCTGCGCATTCGCCGCCGGAGCCGAGAACCTCCGGCAGGGCGCCGGCGCGGCTGGCGACGATCGGGGTTCCGCTGGCCATCGCCTCGACAGCAGGCAGCGAGAAACCCTCGTAGAGCGAAGGTATGCAGGCGATTTCGGCGGAGGCGAACAGTACGGCAAGATCGGAGTCGGACAGGCCGCTGACGACTCGCACGATATCGGAGATCCCAAGTTCGGCGATCAGCTTTTCGGTAGGGCCGTTGGATTCGAGCTTAGCCACCAGTTGCAGCTCAATGTCGTGGCCGGCGCGCAGTCGGGCTACCGCCTGCAGCAGGTGCCCGATTCCCTTCAGTGGCCGGTCGGCCGAGGAGATCGCGATGATGCGCCCCGGAACCCGCGGCGCCTCGGCGGGTTTGAACTGTTCGGTGTCCACCCCCAGTGGAACCACGTGTAGTTGGTCGGGATGCACCCCAAAATCGTCGGCGATATCGTCCGCCGACGATGACGAGACCGTCAGCAGGTCGGGAATCTGGCGGGCGATCTTTTTCTGCATGGCGGTGAAGCCGTACCAGCGGTGCACCGAAGGCTTGCGCCACCACTTTGCCGCGTTTAGGTCGAGTACGCGGTCGCGGGTGATGGGGTGGTGGACGGTGGCCACGACCGGCAGGTGCGCCGCGATATCAAGCAGGCCGGTGCCCAGGCACTGGTTGTCATGCACCACATCGAACTCGGCACTGCGTTCGGCGAGCAGTCGCGCCGCCCGAAGACTGAAGGTTCGAGGTTCGCCGAAACCACCGGTCCACATGGTGGCCAGTTCCAGTGCGTCGATGCGGTCGCGGATCTCGCGGATGTGCGGAACCCGGAACGGATCCGGTTCGCGGTACAGATCGAGACTAGGTACCTCGGTGAGCCGGACTCGGGGATCGAGGATCTCGGGGTAGGGCTGTCCGGAGAAGACCTCGACCTGGTGGCCGAGTTCGACGAGACCCCGACTCAGGTGGCGGACGTAAACGCCCTGGCCACCGCAGTGCGTCTTACTGCGGTAGGACAGCAGCGCGATGCGCATGCTCACACTCCGCCGAGGGCCGAGAACGGTGCGCCTGGCGAACTGGACATGTGTCCACCCTATATTTCGGCCAGCTAACCATGCAAAGCGGGTCAAACGGCGCGACTACCGCCGAGTGGGATCGCGGACCTCGCGTGACCCGTCACCAACCGGTCGACAGCACCCGGTCGAGCATGGCGACGAAGAAGTCAGCGGACTCCCGGGTGAGGCACATCGGTGGCTTCATCTTCAGCACGTTCTGACGATCGCCGGTGGGCTGCACGATCACCCCGAGTTGCAGCATCCGCTCACAGATCGCGGTGGTCTCTTCCACGGCCGGTTCCAGGGTGATGCGGTCCCGGACTAACTCGACACCCATGTACAGGCCGCTGCCGTGCACCGTGCCGATCAACGGGTAACGGATGGCCAGGTCGAGGATCCGGGCCTTGAGATGATCGCCGACGGCAAGCGCGTTCTCCTGCAGCCGTTCGGTTTCGATCACATCCAGGACGGTGAGTCCCACCACGCACGACACCGGGCTGCCGCCGGCGGAAGAGAAGAAATACCCCTGGGTGCGGAAGGACTCGGCGATCTCCCGGGTGGTGATGACCGCCCCCAACGGTTGGCCGTTCCCCATTGCTTTGGCGACGCAGACGATATCGGGTATCACGTCCTGCTGCTGGAATGCCCAGAACCAGCGCCCGGTCCGGCCGTAGCCGACCTGCACCTCATCGGCGATTGCCAGACCACCCGCGGCGCGTACTGCGGCGTACACGGCCCGCAGGTAGCCATCGGGAAGGGCCATACCGCCGGCGTTGCCGTAGAACGGTTCGGCGATGAACGCCGCCGGTGGATGTCCCTGGGCGGCAAGACCTTCGATGAACGCCACCGCCTCCGGGGCGTACTTCGACGCGTCGGCACCGCGGTGTTCGCCTCGGAAGGCGTTGGGGGAGGGAACGGTGTGTACCCACGGTGGTCGGGTGCTCAGCGCGTTGGGGTTGTCGGCGATCGACGTCGAAATCGCATCCGTGGCATAGGTCCAGCCGTGGTAGGCCTCGGCAACGGCGACGATGTCGTTGCGGCCGGTGGTTGCCATCGCCAGGCGCAACGCGAGGTCGTCGGATTCAGAGCCGGAGTTGACCAGAAAGACCGTGTCCAGTGACTCGGGCAGGGTGTCGGCAAGGCGCGCTGAGAATTCCGCCACGGCGGCGTAGTTGAACCGCGAATTCGTGTTGAGCCGCCGCCACTGCCGGGCGACGGCATCGGCGACTGCCGGGTGGCCGTGGCCGAGGACCGCGACGTTGTTGACCATGTCCAGGTAACTGCGGCCGTCAGTCGCGATCAGGTGTTCTCGCCAGCCGCGCTCGATGCGAGGCGGATGGTCGTAGTAATGCTCCTGCACTTCGGCGAATGCCAGTGATCGCCGCTGCCTCACGGTGGCGGCGTCCTCGACCGGTTGTGCCGTCGGCGCCAACCCCAGCAGTACGGCGGGGTCACTGACGCGGTCCAGCCAGCCTGCCGCGTATTCGGGCCGAATGAAATCGGGTACTTGGGCATCACCGGGTACGCCGGCGGGAAGGTACTGGATCCATGCCGGGCCTTCAATGGTGCCCAGGGCGGTGCCCGCGGTCACGCTCTGCCCGGTGACCGCGGCGTCGTCTAGTCGCAGGCCGCCCCGGATCTTCACGGTCCCTGCTGCTCCGGTCACCGACAGGGCCCGACCGTCGGCGAGATCCAGGACCCCGGTCCACGGTGCGGCCAGCGTCAGTGGCGTCGTCGGCCACAATCGGACGCCGGTGGCCACCGTCGCGGGCGAGGAATCGCTGAGCGTGGCCGATCGGGTGAGGCAGGCTTGACCGAACGTGGTGAGCACGGCCGTAGCTCCACCTTTGAGGGCGTTGCGCGCGAGGCGGTCTTCGCAGTCGGCTTCCAGCCAAACGCCGGTGTCCATCGCGTCTGATTCCACCGAAAGGTCGAGACGCACGATGTCGCGTGGATCCAGACCGGCGATCAGTGCAGCGTCAGCCGTGATCGGCTCGTTCGGATTCGTGACGCCGAGAGCGTTGCGGATCTGCGCCGTCATGACATCCATGGGTATCTGCAGGACGCGTTCGAAGATCTGCCACTCCTGGTTTTGACCGGCGACGGCGTAGGCGTTTTCAGCGTCGATCGAGGATTGTTGAAGACCACTGACCACCAGCACCGCCGCGCGCAGCACGACCAGGGGCCACAGCGCTTCGATCTCCGCCGGGCCCAGTGGGCGCACTGCATGGAAGGCTTCGATGGCGGGAAGTGTGGTGGCCGGTTCGGCGCCGTCGTGACCGAGAATTGACGCGATCCCGACAGCAAGTTCACCCACTGGCCAGGAGCGCACCAGATCGCCGAAATCGATAACGCCGTCGGGAATTCCGTCGCGGTCGCACACCACGTTGTCACAGGTGATGTCGCCGTGAATGACCTGTATCGGCAGTTCATCAGCGAACCCGGCCACCAGTTGCCACGCCTGTACGGCGGCGGCTTGCACAACCTCGCGCTGTCGTGTGTCGATGATGTGCTCGGCGAGTACCTCGACCGTGCGGATACCGTGGCGCAGATCCCACTGCATCACCCGGTCGACGCCGGGGTGATCGAAGGCTGCGAGCGCCCGGCAGCTTCGGCCCGCCAATGCGCCGAGTCCGGCGACTTGGGCTGGGCGCAGGTACGCATCTCCGCTGAGCGTTCCGCCGTCAAGGTAGGTGATGATTCGGGGGAATAACGTTTCGGCCCCGTCGATCTGCGCGATCGGCGGCGACCCGGCGAGTTCGATGTTCGTGGCGGTGCGAATACCCTCGCCGGCCGCGATGAAGGCCGACGCAGCATCCTGAGCTTCCAGTTCGATCCGGCTGAAGACCGGATTGGCGATCTTGAGAACCCCGATGGGGACACCGGCGTGGTCGCGCAGCAGAAAGTTAGCGTCCTGCTGGCTGCCAAGGGCGCTGACGTGGGCCTGGACCCCGAAATGCTGTGCCGCGATATCCGCGGCCTGCGTGGGCGTGATCGCCGGGACCGGCAATTCAACGGATTCGAAGAAGTCGAACAGTGTCATCAGTTCCCTCGTGATTCGGCGGCTTTACTGTACTGCCGTGGCTGGGCGCGCCGCCCGATCGGCCGATACGGTGAAGGCATGCGGGCGCTGGTCATCGTTGATGTGCAGAACGACTTCTGCGAGGGCGGGTCGCTCGCCGTCGACGGGGGGACATCGGTCGCGCGTGCGATCACCGCACTGATCAGCGGTGACCACGGCTACGACCACATCGTGGCGACGAAGGATTTCCATATCGACCCGGGCGATCATTTCTCCGATCATCCCGATTACGTCTCGTCGTGGCCGCGGCACTGCGTCGCGCGCACGCGCGGCGCCGAACTCCACCCGGACCTCGATAGCGCGGTGATCGAGGCAGTGTTCGCCAAGGGCGCCTACGCGGCGGCCTACAGCGGATTCGAGGGAACCGCCGACGGGGTGGGCCTGGCCGACTGGTTGCGCTCCCGCCGGGTCGACGACGTGGACGTGGTCGGTATCGCCACCGACTACTGCGTGCGGGCCACCGCCATGGATGCGATTGCGGCCGGTTTCACGACACGCGTCCTTGTCGGTCTGACGGCCGGGGTGGCCGCGGACAGTACGGCGACAGCACTGGCGGACATGCACGACGCCGGTGTTGAACTGATCTGACGCTCTTAACACGCCTGACCTTCAGCGTCGCCGGCGCAGGGACTCCCAGTCGTGTTCGGCTTCCAACTGGGCGATCAACCGCCCGGTGCGGTCTTTGAGCAACAGGGTGAATCCAAGGCCCACAACGATTCCCAGAACCAGTGCGACCCAGGAGAACCGGGACAGCCACCTCTCGGCGGCCAGGCCGAGGAAGTACACCACCGCGGTGGTCCCGCCGGCCCAGCAGATCGCGCCGGCTGCGTTGGCCGCCAGGAAATGCCGGTAGCGCATATGCAGTGCGCCGGCCAGCGGCCCGGCCAGGATCCGCAGCAGCGCGATGAACCGGCCGAAGAACACCGCCCACACGCCCCATCGGGAGAAAAGTTGCTTGGCCAGGGCGACATGGCCGGTTCCGAAATGTTTTGGGAAGCGGTTACCGAGGCGTTCGAACAGTGACATCCCGTATCGCCGGCCGATGCTGTACCCGATCGAGTCGCCGATGATCGCTCCGGTGATGGCGGCGACGCCGACCCAGACCGGGCTGATGTCGAGGTTCTCCCGCGAGGACAGCAGTGCGGCGCTGACCAGGGCGATCTCGCCGGGCAGGGGGATGCCGAGGCTCTCCAGCCCGATGACCAGTCCCACGGTCAGATACACCGCCAGTGCCGGGATGGATTCCAGGAATGGCTCGATCGTCACCGCCCAAGGATGCCCTATCGGGGTGGCGGCTTCGATCTGGCCTGGCTCAGATCTCCACCCGCTTGCGCCGGTAGAGCGTGCCGAAGGCGAGCAGGATCAGGCTGATCAGCAGGATCGCGGTGGCCAGCACGTTGATCTGGGGCGGCACCGCCGCCTTGGTGGCCGCGTTGACATACAGCGGATAGGTCACCGTCGACCCGCTGACGAAGTAGGTGATGATGAAGTCGTCCAGCGAGAGCGCGAACGATAACATCGCGGCCGCGACGATGCCGGGCACGATCAACGGCAGTGTCACCTTGAAGAAGGTGCGCACCGGACTGGCGCCCAGATCCATCGAGGCGTCTTCCAGTGTCCAGTCGAAACCGCGGATGCGGGCCCGCACCGTCATCGCAATGAAACTGATCTCGAAGGCCACATGTGCAATCAGGATCGTGACATAGCCGGTCGGCCAGCCCATGCTGAGAAACAGCGTCAGCAGCGAGGCACCCATCACCACCTCGGGCGAGGTCAGCGGCAGCACCAGGAAGGTATCGATCGCCTTGCTTCCCCGAAAGCGTTGGCGCACCAGGGCAATCGCGACCAGGGTGCCCAGGACCAGCGCGATCAAGGTCGACACCGCGGCCACGTTGAGGCTCAGTTTGAGTGCGCTGGTCAGGGCGGGATACTTGAACGGATGCGCCCAGTTGTCCAGCGTGAAGCCCTGCCAGGTGTAGTTGAATTTGCCGGCCGGTTTGTTGAACGAGAACACGATGATCACCAGGATCGGTATGAACAGGAACAGCAGCACCAGTCCGGCCATCATGCGCAGCGCCAGATCGCCGAGTTTGAACGTGCCCAGCACATTGCGACCCGGCTTGGTCAGGGTCACGACGGCCTGGGTGCTCACACCAAATCCTCGGTACCCAGCGCCCGGGTGTAGAGCAGCACGCCGACCAGAATGAACGCCATCAGTACGAAGCTCATCGCCGCGGCCACCGGGTAGTCCTTGACCACAAGGAACTGCTTCTGAATGACGTTGCCGATCATGGTTGTCTTGGTGCTGCCCAGGTAGTCGGCGTTGATGAAATCACCCACCGAGGGGATGAACACCAACAGGCTGCCGGCCAGCACACCGGGCAGCGCCAACGGCAGAATCACCTGGCCGAACATCCTGCGGTTGGAGGCATAGAGATCCTTGGACGCCTCCAGCAGTCGGGCGTCGATCTTCTCCAAACTGACGTACAGCGGCAGGATCATGAAAATGATCCAGTTGTAAGTGAGACCTCCGATGACGGCCCAACTGGTCGACAGCAACCGGCCCTCGCTGGGTAACAAGCCCACCGTGCCCAGGGTGTCCACCACCCAGCCGCCGTCGGCCAGGATCGTCTTCCAGGCGATGGTTCGGATCAGGAACGTGACGAAGAACGGCAGTATCACCAATCCGAGAAGCAGATTCTTGTATCGCCCCGCCTTGAAGGCGATGACGTAGGCCAGCGGGAAGGCCAGCAGTATGCACAGCACGGTGGCGGCCAGCGCATAGCCGAACGACCGCAGGATCTGATCCCGGTACTCGGTGAGCGCCTGCGCGTAATTGCCGAAATGCCACGCGAACGTGAGCTTCGGCAGATATACCGAACCACCCATCGTCGACAGCGAGGTGCGCAGCAGTGACACGAACGGCACCACGTAGAACACCCCGAGATAGGCCAACGCAGGCAAGACCATCAGGTACGGGGCGATCCTGCTGCGTTGACGGTTGCTGCTGGCGACACCTGCCATTAGCCGAGGGCCATGGTGATCAGCCGCCGGTGACCGCGGCGTAGGCCCTGTTGAAATCGGTGGTCTGCTCGTCGGTCAGTGGGGCCCATGCACGCAGCTTGTCGAGGGTGGCCTGCGGCGGATTGATCAATGGGTTCTTGGCGGCATCCGGGTTGATCTTGTTCAGTTCCTCGGTCATGTCCGACAGCACCGGGACGTAGTTGACGAAGTCGATCAGCTTGGCATAGTTGGCCCGGTCGTAGATGTAGTTGATCCACTCCTCTGCAGCCTTCTGGTTCTGTGTGGTGTAGGGAATCATCATGGTGTCGACGAAGGTGTTGCTGCCCGCCTCCGGAACCACGAATTGCAGATCGGGGTTGTCCTTCTGCAACTGCACCACATCGCCCGAATATGCCTGGGCCACAATGATATTGCCTGCAGCGAGGTCGTCGGCGTAGTCGTTGCCGGTGAACCGCCGGATCTGGCCCCTATCCTTGTGTTCCTTGATCAGATCGACGGCCTTCTGGATGCTCGCCATGTTCGGGTCCGCCGGAGAGCCGCCCTGCGACATCAGGATCATGCCGAGTGCGTCGCGCATCTCGCTCAGCAGACTGACCTTGCCCTTGAACGCGGGATCCCACAGATCGTCGACGGCCTTGATGTCGCGGCCGGTGGCGGCGCGGTTGTAGGCCAAGCCCAGGATTCCGGACATATACGGCGCGGTGTACTTGCGGCCCGGATCGGCCTTGGCATCCAGCAGGTCGGGCCGCATGTTCTTCTTGTTGCTCCACCGCGAGTCGCTGATCTCATTGGCCCAGCCCAGGCTCATCAGCCGGGAGGCCATGAACTCAGTGGGCACCACCAGGTCGGCGCCGATGTCCTGTTTGCGCGACAGCGGTTCCTTGTTCTTGGCGAACCATTCCTCGTTGTCGTTGAAGTCCTCTTTGTAGTCCACGGTCAGACCCGTCGCGGTTTGGAAGGCCGCGATGAAGCCGTCGGCCATGTACAGCGGCCAGTTGGAGATCCGCAATTTGCCGGTGGCCTTGCTGCCGTCATCGGCAGGCGCCGCACCGGTCGACCCGTCGGAGGCGGACTTGGTGTCCGAACCGCATGCCGCGAGGAACGACGGTCCGAGGACCATCGCGGCCGCGGCGGCGGCACCGCCGCCGATGAACCGGCGACGGGAGGCCAGCTGTGCAAGAACGCGGGGATCGGTTTCGTGTGCCATCGGGTGTGCCTTTCATCGGGTGAAGCGTTGGGATTGGGGGAGGTTAGGTCTCGTCGGGCGTCTCGTCGAGGTGGGTGATGTTCGGGACATCGCCGGCGGGCAGCACCAGCGAGGCATCCGGTGACCAGCCCGCGAAGACCTCGTCGCCGGGACGTAGCAGGGGTAGTTCCTGTTCGGTACCGACGTGGGCGAGGATCGCCGAGCCATCGGCCGCGGCCAGCGACAGCCGCAACACCGGACCCTGGAAGGTCAGGTCGACGACAGTGGCCCGCACGGACACGTCGTCGTTGTCGCCGGGTTGTGCCATCGTGACTCGCACCCGTTCCGGGCGCACCATGACGGTGGCCTGCCCGCCGGGTTCGACGGTGCCCTCACCCGGCCGGGCCTTGAGGGTGGTGCCTAGAACGTCGACCTCGACGTAATCGCGGTTGGCCCGGCCGGTGTGGCGGCCACGCCACAGATTCGCCTGGCCGATGAAGCCGGCCACGAACACCGAGGCGGGCCGGTCGTAGATCTCGGTTGGCGTGCCGATCTGCTCCACGTGGCCGGCGTTCATGACCGCGATCCGGTCACTCATCGTCAGCGCCTCCTCCTGATCGTGGGTCACGTAGACGAACGTGATGCCAACCTCGCGCTGGATGCGTTTGAGTTCGAACTGCATGACGTGGCGCAGTTTGAGATCCAGTGCCCCCAGTGGCTCGTCGAGCAGCAGGGCGCTGGGGTAGTTGACCAGGGCCCGGGCCAGTGCGACGCGCTGCTGCTGGCCACCGGAGAGCTGGGCGGGTTTGCGGGTGGCGAATTCGGTCAGCCGCACCACCTCGAGCATCTCGTCGACGCTCGTGCGTACCGCCGCCCGGCCCTTTTTCTGGCTGCGCGGACCGTAGGCCACGTTGTCCCACACCGTCATATGCGGGAACAGCGCGTAATGCTGGAACACGGTGTTGACGTGACGTTTGTGTGGGGCGACCCGCGATACGTCGACGCCCTCGAGTCGGATTGCGCCGTCGGTCGGACTCTCAAAACCCGCGATCATGCGCAGGGTCGTCGTCTTCCCGCATCCGGACGGCCCGAGCAACGAGAAGAACTCACCGGCGCCGATCGAGAAATCGGCGTCCGCGACCGCGACGTAGTCATCGAACCGCTTTGTGACGTGGTCGATTTCGATAACCGGTGTGCTGCTGCTCCGGTCGGGGCGACCCATCGTCGTGATCTGCGGGTTGGCGGTGCCAGTCGTGGTCAGGACCCGTCCTCCGTCCTCGGTGTTCGCAATGGTCGTGCAGTAAACCTTTACGGATTTACCCGGTATCCGCAACAGCTGCGGACCTACATGTGCGCGCCGCCGTCGATGCGCACCTCGGTGCCGGTGACGAAGAACGCCTCCTCGCTGCCCAGCATCGCCACCACGGCGGCTACCGCATCGGGGTTGGCGAAGATCGCCCGTTCGGGAAGTTTGAGACCCGGCGCGACGCGTTGGAACAGCCGGTAGTCGACGCCGTCGGGGAAACCGGGGCCCACGCTCTGCTTGGACTCACCGCTGCCATCGGTCATACCCGAGGAGATCGATCCGGGCTGAACGGAGTTGAACCGGATGCCCTCCCTACCGAACTCCGCGGCCAGTGCATGCGTCATCGCTTTGATGCCGCCCTTGGAGGCGGCATAGGCCGACATGTACGGGTGTGCGAAGTCCGCCGAGGTGGAACTGAAGTTGACCACCGCGGGGGAGTTGCCCTGGCGCAGCGCCGCGAGCGCTTCTCTGGTGACCAGGAACGTCCCGATCAGGTTCACCCGCAACACCTGCTCGAAGTCGGCCAGGGTGGTCTCGGCGAAGTGCGCCGAGCGCAGGATCCCGGCCACATTCACCAGCGTGTCGAGGCCACCGAGGGTGGTGATTGCCGTCCGAACACCGGCAATCACCGAATCCTCACTGCCCACATCCATGACGACGGTGCTCAGCATCGAGCCGGATGCGCCGGCCTTGGCGGCCGTGTCGGCCAGTCCGGCTTCGCTGATATCGGCTGCAATCACGCGGCCGCCCTCGGCGAGGATCCGCAGGACGCAGGCCTGGCCGATGCCGGATCCGCCGCCGGTGACCAGGACGCGGCGGTCGGTGTATCGCGGCACGGGTTTGCTCCTGTCGGGTTGGTCTGGGGTGCGGTTCGCGGGACGACGCGGAGTCAGTCCGGCCGTTTTCGGCACCTCGATGAGATTCTTAGCCTAAGTTACGTGGGCACAGTTGGATCATGTTTCACACAAGGGAGAACCCGCAGGCGTATGGCGAACAGAGCGGCAGATCGCTGGTCTCCGGGTATTGCGTTGAGCAAGGGCGTGTCCGGTCCGATGGAGGCCATCGGGGGTCTGTTCGCCATGTCCGCCGACGCAATCCGGTTCATCTTCCAGCGGCCGTTCCAATGGCGCGAGTTCCTTGAGCAGGCCTGGTTCGTGGCGCGGGTGTCGTTGGCGCCCACGCTGCTGGTCGCGATCCCGTTCACCGTGCTGGTCAGTTTCACCCTGAACATCCTGCTGCGCGAGTTGGGTGCCGCCGACCTGTCCGGTGCCGGCGCGGCCTTCGGAGCGGTCACCCAGGTTGGACCGCTGGTGACGGTGCTGATCGTGGCCGGCGCGGGTGCGACCGCGATGTGCGCCGATCTGGGCTCGCGCACCATTCGCGAAGAGATCGACGCCATGGAGGTGCTGGGTATCAACCCGGTGCAGCGGCTGGTGACGCCGCGGGTACTGGCGTCGGGTCTGGTTGCGCTGCTGCTCAACTCGCTGGTGGTGATCATCGGCATCCTCGGCGGTTATGTCTTCTCGGTGTTCGTCCAAGACGTGAACCCGGGTGCGTTCGCCGCCGGCATCACCCTGCTGACCGGCGTTCCCGAGGTGATCATTTCGTGTGTGAAGGCGGCCCTGTTTGGTCTGATCGCCGGATTCGTCGCCTGCTATCGCGGCCTGATGATCACCGGTGGCGGCGCCAAAGCCGTCGGAAACGCGGTCAACGAGACAGTGGTGTACGCGTTCATGGCGCTGTTTGTGGTCAACGTGGTTGTCACGGCGATCGGCATCCGATTGACGACGGGTTGATGCCATGGGATCGATGACTGTTCTGCGCACCAACTACCCGCGACTGTTCCGTCAGTTCCGCCGACCGACCGGCTTCTTCAGCCGGATCGGCGATCACACTCTGTTTTACGGAAAAGCGATCGCCGGCATCCCGGCGGCGATCACGCGCTATCGCAAGGAGATCATTCGCCTCATCGCCGAGATTTCCATGGGCGCAGGCACTCTGGCGATGATCGGTGGCACCGTGGCCATCGTCGGCTTCCTGACCCTGGCCGCCGGTGGAACGCTGGCGGTGCAGGGTTACTCATCGCTGGGCAATATCGGCATCGAGGCGCTGACCGGATTCCTGGCCGCGTTCATCAACGTCCGGATCTCCGCACCGGTGGTCGCCGGTATCGGTCTGGCGGCGACCTTCGGTGCCGGCGTGACCGCGCAGCTCGGGGCCATGCGGATCAACGAGGAGATTGACGCACTGGAATCGATGGGCATCCGTCCCATCGAGTACCTGGTGTCGACTCGCCTGGTGGCGGGCATGATCGCGATCACCCCGCTGTACTCGATTGCGGTGATCCTGTCGTTTCTGGCCAGCCAGTTCGTGACGGTGGTGCTGTTCGGGCAGTCCAAAGGCCTCTACGACCACTACTTCAACACCTTCCTCAACCCGATCGACCTGTTGTGGTCGTTCCTGCAGGCAGTGTTGATGGCGATCACGATCCTGCTGATACATACCTATTTCGGCTACTTCGCCACCGGTGGGCCCTCCGGCGTCGGTGTCGCGGTGGGCAATGCGGTGCGGACCTCCCTGATCGTGGTCGTGTCGGTGACCTTGTTTGTGTCGCTGGCGATCTACGGTTCCAACGGCAACTTCAACCTGGCCGGGTAGGGGAGCGAGATGACGAGAAATCTCGGACCCGGACCGAGCGACCGATCCGAAACTGAAACCGCGGCAGTGCCGGTTGCGGCTAGTGCCGGACGCAGTTTCGGCGCCCGCGGTAGCGCCCGCCCGATCGCCGGACTGTTGACCGTGCTGACCCTGGTGGTGATTTTCGCCGTTGCCGTCGGACTCTTCCGGGACAGTTTCAAGACGACAGTTCCGGTGACCGTCATTTCGGACCGGGCCGGCCTGGTGATGTACCCCGAGGCGAAGGTCAAACTGAACGGCGCGCAGGTCGGCAAGGTCGCCTCGATTGAACCGCTATCCGACGGCAGTGCTGCCCTGCATCTGGCCATCGACCCGGCTTCGCTCGACGCCATTCCGGCCAACGTGGGTGCCGAGATCGCGTCGTCGACGGTGTTCGGTTCCAAGTTCGTCGAACTGGTGCCGCCCGCCGACCCGTCGGCCAGTTCGCTCAGTGCCGGCAAGGTGATCCAGGGCAGCAACGTCACCGTCGAGGTCAACACCGTCTTCCAGCAACTGGTGTCAATTCTGTCCAAGGTCGAGCCTGCCAAGCTCAATCAGACCCTCGGAGCGCTGTCCCAATCGCTGCGCGGCCGGGGCGACAAGTTCGGGCAGGGTCTGGCGGACCTCGATAGCGCGCTGATCAAGATCAACCCTGCGCTGGAAAGCCTCAACCACGTGATCGCCGTTGCACCAACGGTTTTCGATGCCTTTGCCGATGCATCGCCGGACCTGCTGGCTCTGCTGGGCAACGCCTCCCGTGTGGGTGAAACCGTGGTGGATCAGCAGGGCAATCTTGATGCCCTGCTGGTCAGCGCCATCGGGTTGGCGGATATCGGAACCGACGTGGTCTCGGCCAACCGGCAGCCGCTGACCGACGTGCTTCGTCTGCTGGTGCCGACCACCGATCTGACCAACCAGTACAACGCAGCGCTGACCTGTGGCATCGGCGGTTTGATCCCGCTGGCTACCGGCCCGGGTGCGCCTGTCCCCGGCGCTGTGCTGCTGCAGTCCTTCTTCCTGGGTCGTGAGCGGTACCGGTACCCGGGCAACCTGCCCAAGGTGGCGGCCAAGGGTGGTCCGCAGTGCACCGACCTGCCCAACGTGCCGTATGAGAAGCGGACGCCGTTCGTGGTCGCCGATATCGGAGCCAACCAGGCGGAGTACGGCAACCAGGGAATCCTGCTGAACTCCGACGGTCTCAAGCAGGCGCTCTTCGGGCCCCTCGACGGCCCGCCGCGCAACACCGCGCAGATCGGGCAGCCCGGCGGATGAGCAGCCTACGTAATACCTCGATCAAGGTCGGCATCTTCGGCATCGTGATGCTGATGCTGACCGGTGTGCTGTTCGCGATCTTCAGTCAGTACCGCGCCGGGACGGACAGTAAATACTCGGCGGTGTTCACCGATGCGTCGAGCCTCAAGTCGGGTGATTCGGTCCGTGTCGCCGGTATACGGGTGGGAACGGTCAAAGCCGTTGACCTGCAACCTGATAACTCGGTGATCGTCGGGTTCGGCGCCGACCGCAACATCGTGTTGACCTCCGGCACCAAGGCGGCGGTGCGCTACCTCAACCTCGTCGGTGATCGCTATCTGGAACTCCTCGACAGCCCGGGGTCGACGAAAGTTCAGCCGCCCGGATCGGTGATCCCAGCTGACCGTACCGAGGCTGCGCTGGATCTCGACCTGCTGCTGGGCGGTCTGAAACCCCTTGTGCAAGGGCTCAATCCGCAGGCGGTCAACGCGCTGACGAATTCCCTGATTCAGGTGCTGCAGGGCCAGGACGGCAACCTGGAGTCGTTGTTCGCCAAGACATCGTCATTCTCCAACTCGCTGGCCGATAATAGTCAGACCGTGCAGCAGTTGGTCGACAACCTCAACGTTGTGCTGGCGACGATCAGCAAGGACGGCGAGAAGTTCTCCGGCACCGTTGACGGCCTGGAAAAACTCATCACCGGGCTGGCCCAGGACCGCAAACCGATCGGTGATGCCATCGCCGCTCTGGACAGCGGAACCGCATCGCTGACCGACCTGCTCAATCAAGCCCGCACCCCACTGGCCGGCACCGTGGACCAACTCGCCCGGTTGGCCCCGTTGCTGGACCAGGACAAGGAGACCTTGGATATCGCCCTGCAGAAGGCGCCGGCGAACTACCGCAAGCTGGTTCGCCTCGGCTCCTATGGCAGCTGGATCAATCAGTACCTGTGCGGGATGTCGGCACGGGTCACCGATCTGCAGGGGCGAACGGCGTACTTCCCCTGGATTCTGCAGCACACGGCAAGGTGTTCCGAGCCGTGATCATGAGATACCGCGGTTCCAACCTCATCCGCTCCGGCTTGATCGGCCTGGCGCTGATCGTGCTTGTCATCATCATCGGGTTGCAGCCGGAGCGGCTGTTGTCGCTGGCGACCTCCGTCCGTCACCAGGCGCTGTTCACCGAGGCCGGCGGCATTGCGCCCGGCAACGACGTCAAGGTCTCCGGAGTCAAGGTCGGGACCGTCTCCGACGTCGCGTTGCGAGAGGGCAAGGCACTGGTGACGTTCATGGTGAACGGGAAGGTGCGACTGGGTTCGGACACCACCGCCCACATCCGCACCGGAACGCTGCTGGGACAGCGGTTGCTGACGCTGGAATCGGACGGTACGGGCACGCTCCGATCCGCCGACGTCATCCCGGTATCGCGCACCGGCGCGCCGTATTCGCTGACCGACGCTGTCAGCGAGTTCACGGCCAACACCAGGGACACCGACACCGGCGCGCTCAATAAATCCCTGGACACCCTGTCGGTGACGATCGACCGGCTGGCCCCGCAACTGGCGCCGACCTTCGACGGTTTGAGCCGGATCTCCCGGGCGCTCAACGAGCGCAACGAGTCACTGAGCGGTCTGCTCAAAAGCGCTTCCGAGGTGACCGCGGTGCTCGGTCAACGCAGCCAACAGGTCAATACCCTGATTCTCAACGCCAACGAGTTGCTCGGGGTTCTTGAGCAGCGGCGGTACGCGATCGTCAGCCTGCTGGCCAACACCTCGGCGCTGTCTCAGCAGCTGACCGGTCTGGTCAACGACAATGAGTCGGAACTTGCACCTGCCCTGGAGCAACTGAACGCGGTGACTGCGATGTTGCAGCGCAACAATGACAACCTCGGCAAGGCGCTGGCAGGCCTGGCGAAGTTCCAGGTGACCCAGTCCGAAGCGGTCAATAACGGCTACTTTTACAACGCGTTCGTCGCCAATCTGAGCCCGGCGCAGACGATTCAGCCCTTCATCGACTACATCTTCGGATTCCGCCGGGGCGTCAACGCCGGCCAACCGCCGGACAATGCCGGCCCGCGGGCGGAGTTCCCGTTCCCGAATAACAGCGATCCGGAACCGTGGCGTCGTGCAGGGCAGGTGCCCGGATGACCGGTAAACGACTCAACGCTGCCATCGCCGCGGTACTCGCCGTGCTCATCGCCGCAGGCGTCACGCTTCTGGTCCGCAACACCGTGCTGAAGCCGACCACCATCACGGCCTATTTTTCCAGTGCCACAGCGATTTATCCCGGTGATGAGGTTCGGGTCTCCGGTGTGAAGGTCGGCAACGTCACGGCGATCGAACCGCAGGGCACCAAAGCGAAAATGACGTTGGCCGTCAAACGGGATGTGCCCATTCCGGTCGACGCCAAAGCCGTGATCGTTGCCCAGAACCTGGTCGGCGCGCGATACGTCCAATTGGCGCCGGCGTATGAGACCACTGGTCCGACGATGCGCGATGGCGCGGTGATCGACCTGGACCGGACCGCGGTGCCCATCGAGTGGGATGAGGTCAAAGCCCAACTGACCCGCCTGGCAACAGATCTCGGTCCGAGCAGTGGCGTGTCGACCTCGTCGGTGGGCCGGTTCATCGACAGTACGGCCAACGCGTTGGACGGCAACGGAGACAGGTTGCGCGAGACCATCAGGCAACTGTCCGGTCTGAGCCGCATCCTCGCCGACGGCAGCGGAAACGTCGTCGACGTCATCGCGAACCTGCAAACGTTCGTTACCGCACTGCGGGACAGCAACGTCCAGATCGTCCAGTTCCAGAATCGCCTCGCCACCGTCAGCAGCGTGCTCAACGACAGCAGATCGGATCTGGACGGCGCGCTGACGAATCTGTCTAGCGCCGTGGTGGACGTGAAGCGGTTCGTCGCGGGCAGTCGCAATCAGACAGCCGAACAGATCGAACGACTCGGTGACGTGGTGCGGAACCTCAGCGAAAACCAGATGGCGTTGAAGAATCTTTTGCATGTGGCACCCAACGCGATCGGCAACAGCTACAACATCTACGACCCCGATACCGGCAGCGGCCTCGGCGGTTTCGCATTGGGGAACTTCGCCAATCCGCTGCAGGTGATCTGTGCGGCGATCGGTGCGATCCAGAACGCGACCGCATCGGAGACTGGCAAGCTGTGCTCGCAGTACCTGGGCCCGGCACTGCGCCTGCTGAACTTCAACTACCTGCCGGTCCCGTTTAACGCCTACCTGGCCAAGTCGCCGAGCCCCGAGAACCTGATCTACTCCGATCCGGCGCTGGCCCCGGGAGGCGCCGGAGGAAGTCCGCCGCCGCCGCTGAACCCTCCGGCAATCTCCGCCTACACCGGCCTCAACGGCGATGTGCCACCGCCTGCGGGGTGGGGTGACCCGCCGAACACGACTCCCGGTAGCTACACCCCGACCGGACTGCCCGCCTATCCGCAGCCCGCGCTGTACCCCAATGCCCCGATTCCGGGTGTCCCCAATCCGACCGGCGTGCCCAACGGACTCGGTGCCCCCCCGGGAACAGGTGCTCCCGGTGGGCAGGCCGGTCAGGCGCCGTCGACGCTGCAGGATCTGTTGCTGCCCGCTGAAGGGATGCCGCCGTCATGAGGTCTCGGGTGCGCCGCCTGGCGGTCACGGCCGCGTGTGTGTCGATCAGCGCGACCGGATGCTCGTTCGGTGGCCTTAATTCACTGCCGCTTCCCGGCACTGTCGGCCACGAGTCCGGGTCGACCCAGTATCACGTCGAAGTCGCCAATGTGAGCACGCTGGAACCGAATTCACCGGTGTTTGTCGGTGATGTGGTGGTGGGCAGTGTGAACGCGTTGACAGTGCGTGATTGGCACGCCGATGTTGAAGTCACGGTGAAACCGGGCATCGTAATACCGGCCAACGCGGTGGCCACCGTGGGCCAGACGAGCCTGCTGGGCTCCATGCACCTGGCGCTTAACCCGCCACTCGGGCAGGCTCCGGCCGGTCGACTTCAACCCGGTGCGACCCTGGGCCTCAATAAGTCCTCGACCTACCCGTCCACCGAGCAGACCCTGTCGGCGTTGTCAGTGGTGATCAATGGCGGGGGAGTGGGACAACTCGGTGAGATCGTCACCGAACTCAACGCGGCCCTGAATGGTCGTGAAGGCCAGGTCCGTGATTTGCTGGCCCGCCTCAATGACTTCGTCGGAGTTCTGGCCACCCAGCGCGACAGCATCAATGCGACGGTGGAGTCGTTGAATCGTCTGGCTGGAACCTTTGCCGGTCAGCGCGATGTGTTGACCCGGGCATTGAACCGGATCCCGCCCGCGCTGGATGTGCTGGTACGCGAGCGTCCACAGTTGACGGCCGCACTGGTGAAGCTGGGCGATTTCAGCACGGTGGCCGCCGGTTTGGTCAACGACACCCAGGCCGATCTGGTGCGCAATCTGCGCAACCTGGAACCGACCCTGCGGTCACTGGCTGACGTCGGGCCCAAACTCGATAAGGCTCTTGCCTACTTCACCGCGTTTCCGTACGGCCAGGAATTCATCAATCGGGGCATCCGGGGTGACTACCTGAACCAGTACATCATCTTCGACCTGACCATCCCGCGGCTCAAGAAGACATTGATGCTGGGCACCGCGTGGGGACAGGAAGGCGCGAAACTCGTTCCCGCGCCAGGTGATCCGTGGTACGCCAGCTATACCTACGATCCGCTGAACGCGCCGTTTAGTCCGCCGCCGACCGCTGTTGCGAGCATTCCGCCGTTGATCGACCCGGCTACCATGTCGATGGCTACCCAGACAGGTGCGGTCACCCAGGTGTCGCCGGCGGTTCCGCACGCTGAGGCGCCGGGCCCGGGCCCCGGCAGTGCCGTCTCGCCGGGCCCCGGCAATGCCGTCTCGCCGGACACCGGCAATGCCCTCGTCCCGTTCCCGTTGCCGGCGCCGGATCCCCAGTCGACTGCACAGGATGGGGGAGGTAGCTGATGCTGACACGCTTCGTTCGCACCCAGTTGGTCATCTTCACGATCGCGTCGATCGTCGGGATCTTGGCGATGGTGCTGGTCTATATGCAGGCGCCCACCCTGCTGGGTATCGGCCGGATGACGGTGAAGCTGGAAATGCCGAGAACCGGTGGGCTGTACCGGTTCTCGAACGTCACCTATCGCGGCGTGCAGATCGGCAAGGTCACCGAGGTGCACGCGACTCGCGCCGGTGCCGAGGCGACACTGTCATTGGCCACCTCGCCGAAGATTCCCGCCGACCTGCAGGCGAACGTGCTGAGCGTCTCGGCGGTGGGTGAACAGTACGTCGACCTGCAGCCCAAGACGGACTCCGGTCCCTACCTGCGGGACGGCTCGGTCATCACGGCCGAGAACACCGGGGTTCCGCAGGCGGTCGGTCCGATGCTCGATCAGGTGAGCGCCCTGCTGGACACCATCCCGAAGGAGAAACTGGGCAAGCTGCTCGACGAATCGTTCACGGGCCTCAACGGTGCCGGTGACGATCTGGGCATGCTGTTCGAATCGACATCGACTGTGGCCCGCGACCTCGATGGCGTCGCAGACAAGGCGCGGGTGCTGTTCGACGACAGCAAGCCACTGTTGGACGCGGGTGCGGTGTCCGGCGATGCCCTGCGCACCTGGGCGCGCGGTCTGGCCGGTTTCACCGGCCAACTCGCCACCAATGATCCACAGGTTCGTGGGCTGTTGCAGAACGGCCCGGGCGCACTCGACGAGGCGTCGCAACTGCTCAACCAGGTGAAGCCGACATTGCCGGTGCTGCTGGCCAATCTCACCACCGTCGGCCAGATCGGCATCACCTACCACGCATCGTTGGAGCAGCTGCTGGTGCTGCTTCCGCCTTTCATCGCGTCCCTGCATACCGTCGGCCTGCCGCGTAACAACCCGACCGGATTCACCCAGGGCGATTTCACGCTGACTCTCAACGACCCGCCCGCCTGCACTGTCGGCTTCCTACCGCCGTCGTCGTGGCGTTCGCCGTCGGATCTCTCCGATATCGACACCCCCGACGGGTTGTACTGCAAGCTGCCGCAGGATTCTCCGATCGCGGTGCGCGGAGCCCGAAACTATCCCTGCATGGGCCAGCCGGGTAAGCGCGCGCCCACCGTGGAGATCTGCGAGAGCGACAAGAATTTTGAGCCGCTGGCCATGCGTCAGCATGTGATCGGCCCGTATCCGTTCGACCCGAACCTGCTGGCTCAGGGCATCCCGCCCGACGATCGAGTCACGTTCCAGGAGAACATCTACGGACCGCTGGAGGGCACCCCGCTGCCGCAGGGTCCGGCGCCGGCGCCGGGCGCTCCGCCACCGGCACCCGCCGAAGCTGTTCCGCCGGCCGCAGTGGCTCCGACGGTTCCGCCGGTCGCACCCCCCGGACCGGTTGTCGCCCCCAGTGCATTCAGTCCCGGCAATATCGGCGGACCATCGGTCGCCATCGCCACCTACGACCCGAAGACGGGTCAGTACGCCACTCCGGACGGTGGTGTGTACCGGCAAACCAATCTGGTGACGCCATCCGGAGAACGTTCCTGGGAAGACCTGCTCCCAACCACCTGAGTCAGACGGTACGGGTGAGACAGTCGGTTTCTGCTCAGCCCTGCTTGATCAGCTTGAACGGCATGGTGATGTACAGCGATGGGCTGCGTCCACAGGATCCGCTGGCGCCGGTCGTGATGTCCTCACCCACCAGTGTGTTGGAATCAGGGTCGGCTGAGGCGCCGTCGGGCGTCGCCGCAATGAACCGGAAGACTTGAAATCCGGAGACGGTTGTGGTGCCGTCCGGGCAGGTAATCCAGTTCGGCACGATGTGTTTGACGTACCAGGTCCCGCCGGTGGCATAGATCGGTGCGGTCCAGCCCAGGTCGCTGGTCACCGTTCCGGTGCATTCGCCGGGATAGCTGCACTGCGACGAGATGTTCCAGATACTGCGAATACTCACTTCATTGCGGAACACATCGTTGGTGCGGGCCCATTCGCCGTTCGAGGTTGCGGTGTACGGCCCGTTGAGGGACCACCGGTCGGCGGCGTGGGCCGTCGGAGCCACGGCGACGGTCGCGATCAACGCGGCCGCGGATACTGCGGCGGTCACGGTCCCACGCATCAACGACTCCTCATCACGACAGTCCGGTTGCGGTCATTATCGCTGGTTCGCCATGTCCAGCGCCGCAATATGGCTGAACAACATTGACGCCCCGATGGGGCTACCACCGCCCGGGTACGTCGCCCCACTGACCGCAGCCATGGTATTTCCGGCGGCGTAGAGGCCGGGGATCGGCTTTCCCGCCTCGTCGAGTACGCGTGCCCGGGTGTCGGTGCGCAGTCCGCCCTTGGTCCCGAGGTCAGACAGCCCGAAGGCGGCCGCGTGAAACGGTGCGGTGTCGATGGGCACCAGGGGCGACTTGCCTCGGGAGAAGGCGCGGTCGTAGGCCTCGTCGCCGCGACCGAAATCGGTATCCACATCTGCGGTCGCCATGTCGTTGTAGCGGGTAATGGTGTCGGCCAGTGCGGCGGCGGGCACCCCGATGCTCTCGGCTAGTTCGGCCACCGTATCGGCGGTGCGCCACAAGCCGGCCGCGCGATAGCAATCGGTGTCGACCAGCGTCAGGTTGGTCGCTTTGATCGGGGGTACCTCGCCGCGACGGTCGTCGTAGATCATCCAGAACGGTTGGCTCACGCGTCCGGCCGACATCTCGGCGATGATCTCCCGGCCGACGCGGTCATACGGGGCTGATTCGTTGACGAAGCGCCGGCCTGCATCGTTGACGAAGATGCCGCCGGCGAACCACAGCGCGAACACCGCGCCGCCGTCCGGATGGATCAATCCGGGCGACCACCACGCCTGGTCCATCAGATCGGTGGCCGCGCCGGCCCGCATTGCCGCCTCGTGCGCGGCGCCGGCGTTATCCGGAGCGCCCAGGCTGTCCTCGATACGACCCGGTACCCCGAACACGGCCCGCATCGTCGGATTACGCTCGAAACCGCCGGCCGCGAGCAACACGCCTCGGCGGGCGCGGATACGGACTGTTTCACCGCCGCGCCGGGCCACTGCTCCGACCACCGCACCACCGGCGACGATGAGGTCGACAAGTTCGGCATTGCGGTGCAGGGCGACGTCCGGGAATCGGCGCAGGGCGGTGAGGAACCGGCCGATCAGGGCGCGGCCACCCGTCAGCTGATCGGGCGCGGGCGTACCGAATCGTTCGTTATCCAGGGGTCCGCGAATCAGGTCGGCGTCGAGCCCGAGTGCCGCGGCCGACACGGGGGTCGCGACGATATGGCGCATGCCGTCGAGTCGAGCCTGCGGCGCCGCGCCGTAGTAATCCGGCCAGGGCAGCACGCTGAATGCGAAGTTGTCGTCGGCTTCGAGGTAGTCGATCAGATCCGCGCCGCCGCGGACGTAGGTGTCCTGGAGTTCGCGGGGGGTGCGGTCGCCGACGACCGCATGGAAGTAGGTCAGCGCCGCCTCAATGGTGTCGTCGCTGCCGGCTCGGCGCAGAACGGCGTTGCAGGGGAACCACATTCCGCCGCCGCCGGAGTAGGCGGTCGTTCCGCCGAACTTGTCGCCAGCCTCCAGCAGCACAACCGACAGGCCTTCGCGGGCGGCGGTATAGGCGCCTGTGATTCCGCCGCCGGACCCGGCGACGATGACGTCGACGGTCTCGTCGTAGTCGTTCATCGGATTTTCCACGGTCAGATCATCGCACGCATCCTGATGGCGCCTGACTAGCCCCATTCGTGGTTCATTGCCTTGGAATCGGTGAGTTCCTCCACCGTCTCGATCGCTCGTAGGCGCGGCCGGCTGGCGGCGATCAGGATTAGTGCAATGAGTCCCGTCACCGCACCCAGGCCGAAGATGATGGTGTAACTGCTCTCGGGCGGATAGCCGGAACCGTTGCGGCTCAGCAATACGGCGACGATCGCCGCGGCGGCCGAGGCGCCCACGGTGCGGGCGATGGCATTCATGGAAGTCGCCACGCCGGTTTCGCCGATATCGACCTCACGAACCACCAGCGAGGGCAGCGCGCCGTACGCCAGGCTGATGTAGACGTTGACCAGCAGGCTGGCAGCGATGACCTGCCAGGGTTCGGAATGGGCGATCGCCAGCAGGCTGAATCCGACGATACCGACGGCAATACCCGCCACGAGCACCACGCGGGCACCGTAGCGGTCGATATAACGGCCGCTGGCCAGTGCGGTGAGGAATCCGGCGAGAGCGCCGGGCAAAAGGAACAGCACGCTGGCGATCAGCACCGGTGCGGCGAATCCGTACCCGCTGCCGGTCGGAGCCTGAACGAAGCCGGTCAGTCCGAGGAACCCGAAGTAGAGGCCCATCCCGACCGATACGGTCGCAATGTTGGTGAGCAGAATCGGTCGTCGACTGAGCATGCTTGTCGATACCAGTGGTTGACTGCACCGCTTCTCCCACCACCACCACAGGGCAAGTGTGGCAGTCGTCAGCAACGCGCCACCAAGGGTGCGCGCCGAGGTCCACCCCCACGAGTTGCCCTCGGTGATGGTCAGTAACAGCAGGGACAGGCCCGCTGCCAGACCGGCCGCGCCGAGCCAGTCCACCGAACCCGTCGCAGTGTGTGGCCGCTCCGGAATGAAGATCACCACCGCAACGATGACCAGTGCCACAAAGGCGGTGGTAAACCAAAAGGCGTGGTGGTAATCAGCATCGCCGCGCATCAGTACGCCGACGATCACCAGTCCCATCCCGCCGCCGAAGCCGAGCACCGCTGAGAGCACCGCGAGGGCGCTCATCAGACGCTCGGGTGAAAGTTCCTCGCGCAGGATCGACACCCCGATCGGATACAGCGCGAACGACGCTCCCTGCAGAACGCGTCCAACGATCAGCAGTGGCAACGAACTGGTCACCGAGGTCAGTACTGATCCGGCCAGCACGACGGCCAGCACCGCCAACAGCACATGTTTTTTGGTGTGCAGATCCGCCAACCGGCCCAACAGCGGAGTGCTGGCTGCGGCCGCCAGCAGGTTGGCCGTGACCGTCCAACTGACCGCGGCCAGGGAGACATGAAGTTGGTGGGACATCACGCCCAGGATCGGGACGACGCCGGTCTGCAGGACGGCCACCGTCAGCACCACCGTGCTCATGGTGGCGATCAATCGGGGATTGGCGGTAGATACCTCGCTGCCCGCCACGGCCTTGATTATGCGTGCTAAGAATTTTCATCGGCTGCCGGGTCCCGGTGCCGCCTGTGCGAGGATTCCCAGGTGGTTATGGCTCCGGCGCATTTCGTGGCTGACGGCAAGGGCGCCTTCGAGCCGACGCAATTCGCGCTCAGTCGGTGGGGGGAGAACACCCTCAACGGCCCGGCCATCGTGGGACTGGCGGCATCGGTTCTCGAACGCGAATACGGTGGGGCGGGCTTTCTGCCTACCCGGTTGACCACAGATCTCTTCAGAGCGGCCCGGCGGGTCCCGACCGTCGTGCGAACCCGACTCGTCCGCGACGGCCGGCGCATCCGTAACACCGAATGCGACATCGTGCAGGGCGAGGTCCTCGTCGCCCGGGCCACGATGGTGCAGTACCGCCAGTCTGGCCCGCCGCCCGGTGAGGAGTGGGTGGGCCGGGCCGATTTCACACCACCGACCGGTGTCGACGGTGCGGTCTACTTTGTCGGCAGCGACGACGTCGGGTGGGATGCGTCTGGAGCGCTTCATCAGAACACCTCGCGCAAGCGCGTCTACCACCGGACCATCGACGTGATCTCCGGTGAGGTGCCGAGTGCATTTGTTCGCACCGTCGTCGCCGCCGAAGCGACCAGTCTGGTGACCAACCTGGGCACCCGGGGAATCGGCTACATCAACGGTGATCTGACGGTCGCGCTGTCGCGGCTGCCAAGCGGGGATTACGTTGGCGTACAGGCCGATTCGCACTGGTGTGCCGAGGGAATTGCTCACGGCACCGCCACGCTTTTCGACGATTCGGGCCCGTTCGGCACTGGAATGGTCACCGCGATCGCCAATCCGGCGGCGCAGATCGACTTCGGTAGGATATGAGTTCGCGCGGCGAGGTGCTGATCAGCGCCGAAGAATTGGTGCGGATGGTGGCCGGCGGTGATCAGCCCGCGGTTCTTGACGTGCGCTGGCGGCTCGACCGGCCCGACGGTCGGGCCGACTATCTGGCGAGCCACATTCCCGGTGCGGTGTACGTCTCGCTGGACGATGAACTTTGCGATCATGGCCGCACCGGCGCTGGCCGCCACCCGCTGCCGTCCGGCGCCGATCTTCAGGCTGCCGCGCGGCGATGGGGTCTGCGCAACAACCAGACCGTCGTCGTCTACGACGATTGGAACCGGGCCGGATCGTCGCGCGCCTGGTGGGTGCTGACCGCGGCCGGGATTGCCGACGTGCGCATCCTCGATGGTGGCCTGGCTGCGTGGACGGCGGCCGGGGGAGAGGTGCCCAACGGCGAGGTGACGCCGACGCCGGGTGATGTGAGCATCGGCCACGACAACCTCTATGCCGGAATGCGCGCGACGCTGACTGCCCAACAGGTATCCGACGAGCAGGTGAATGTCGTGCTTGATGCGCGTGCGCCGGAACGATTCCGCGGTGACGTCGAACCGGTGGACCCCGTCGCCGGCCATATTCCCGGCGCCCGCAACCTACCGAGCACCACAGTGCTGTCCGCCGACGGCACGTTCCTGCCCGACGGCCGGCTCACGGAGTTGTTCCGGGCGGCCGGAATCGGCGGGTCCGCCGAGGTTGGTGTCTACTGCGGTTCCGGCATTACCGCGTCGGTGCTGCTGGCCGCTCTGAGTGCTGCCGGTATCGACGCGGCGCTGTTCCCCGGATCCTGGTCGCAATGGAGTTCGGAACCCGACCGTCCAGTGGCACTGGGGCCGGAGTAGCAGCAAAGCCGCGGACCATCGCTATGCTGCCAGGAAGGGTTTTACGGGGAACGGTCGAGGGGAGAGCTATGACGAGAACGTCGGCCGCGTGGGTGGGGCGCGTGGGCGCTCTGGCGGCCGCACTCGGAGTCGGAGTCGTGATCGGATTCTCGACCTGCGGCCCGGCCACTGCCGCACCGGCGAGTTCGGATTCATCCGCTCGGGCCGATGCCGCCGATCCTGCCGATCACACGTCAACGCCTGCGCGTCGGGCGTCGGATCACACATCGACGCCCGCGCGTCGGCCGTCGGTGGCCAACCGTGACGACGCCGTGGCCCGCAACGGGCCGCGTCCGGTAGCCGCGTCGAGAGTCGCCGCCGCGGCCCTCCGTCCGGTCGCCGCACCGAAGGCTGTCGCCGTACCCGCGGCTGCAGTGGCACCCGACCCTGCGGTCACACCGTCGACTGAACCGACGATTCGGACCACGTCGGCCGCTGTGCCGTGGCGGGCGAGTCGCCGGACTGCGGTTGCCAGAACGCGGGCAGTTCGGGCCGCCGGGACTACATTGCCCTGGTGCGACCCCCGTGGCCGACAGATCACGATCTACAAGGGGACGCACTTCGCCATCCCGAACAGTTTCGGCTACTTCATTACGGAGACGGTCGGCACCGGTACCTTCACCAGCAATACCGTCTACGACCTCACCGACGTCGACCAGTACGACTGGAACAAGTTCACCGGAATCGCCTTCACGCCACTGGAACCCGACCGCAACTCGGCCATGGTCGGCTGGCGATACAACCTGAGGACTCAGGAATTCGAGATCGCGCCGTTCTACAACGTCGACAAAGTACGGATCCTGCCGAATGAAGCCACCGAGGTCATCTCGGTACCGGCGGGTGAGACGTTCACCTTCGACGTCAACTACACCGGTATTACCCTCGGCTACGACGGCAAAACGGTGACGAAGCCCTACCCGGTGGGCTTGACCCCCAACGTCTGGACCGCCGCGCGGGTCAGCGGATGGTTCGGCGGCAATGAGGTTGCGCCCCGGACGGTCTCGTATTACCTACGTCTGAACTGAGTGTCAGCGCGCCCGCGCGCCACTGCTCCGACGTCGAGAGGTACCCGACCCATTGCGGCCCGACTGATTTGCGGCCGGGGCATTGCTACGACCACGCCGGAAACCGCCGTTATCCGGTCGACGAGGCCGGCTGTTTTGCGAATTGCTCTGTGCCGGAACAGCTTCAGGCGCCACAATCCGGTGCGGAGCGGCCTCGCCGACGAGGGTGTGCACAGCTTCGGAGTCGGCCACCACCCGTTGTGGGGTGACGGTGATTCCCGCTTTGCGCATCAGCAACTGAGTCTCTTTGCGTTGTTCGGGCAGAACGACGGTGACGACGTCACCGGCGCCGCCCGCTCGCGCCGTACGTCCGGAACGATGCAGATAAGCCTTGTGCTCGGCCGGGGGATCGATGTGCACGACAAGTTCGACATCGTCGACGTGAACACCGCGTGCCGCGATATCGGTGGCGACCAGAACCAGGACATCGCCGGAGGCGAACTTGGCGAGGTTGCGGTCACGCGCCGGCTGGGAGAGATTGCCGTGCAGATCGACTGACGGCACCCCCGCCTCGGTCAGTTGCTTGGCAAGCTTGCGCGCCTGGTGTTTGGTGCGCATAAACAGAATTCGGCGACCGCTGCCCGAGGCGAGTCGATGCACGAGGGCCTTCTTCGCGTCCGCCCCGTCGACGTGGAACACATGGTGGGTCATGGTGGAGACCGGTGAGTTGACCTCGTCGACCGAGTGCATGACCGGATTGCGCAGGAATCGGGTGACCAGTTTGTCGACACCGTTGTCCAGGGTCGCCGAGAACAGCATCCGCTGACCGCCGGCGGGTGTGGCGGCCAGGATCCGGGTGACCCCGGGCAGGAACCCGAGGTCGGCCATATGATCGGCCTCGTCCAACACGGTGATCTCGACACGATCGAGGTTGACCAGACGTTGCTTCATCAGATCTTCAAGCCGGCCTGGGCAGGCCACCACGATGTCGACGCCGGCCTTGAGTGCGGTGACCTGACGACCCTGTGGCACACCACCGAAGATGGTGGTGACTTTCAGGCCGTAGCACTGTGCCAGCGGTTGTAATGCGGCAGCGATCTGGGTCGCCAGTTCTCGGGTGGGCGCCAGGATCAATCCCGACGGTTGGCTGGGTCGGCGCTGACCGCTGTTGAGCCGGCTCACCATGGGGATCGCGAAGGCAAGGGTCTTGCCGCTGCCGGTCTTACCGCGACCCAGAACATCGTGGCCCGTCAATGTGTCCGGAAGTGTCTCAACCTGGATTGGAAAGGGTGCTGTGATGCCGAGCGTGGTCAATTCGTTGACCAAGGCATTCGGCACGCCGAGTTCGGCGAAGGATGGAGTGATAGTCATGGGTGATGCCTTTCAGGCATGTGGTGTGCGGGAACGGCGACCACGGGGCCGCGCGCCTGAGCACGTTTGTGGCGAGATTGCCGGAGGGCAAAATCGATCGCCGCGAGACGTATGTGCTTGGCTGCACGGGACATCCGAGCCGACACTCAATAGTGAAATCACGAGGAGTGAGATCAGAACTGGCGCAGATGAGATGAACATTCATTTCACGACGTAGGCCGGGATCGCATATTTGCCATGCCGACGCATGCTTAGTGTAACTCATAATCGGTGTAACTACTGCGACGGTGTAACGTAGAGCACAAAGCCCCCAACGACCGCGTCAGGTTGTCGGTTGAAGTTCGCCTTAAGGATCTGATGATCAAAGACCTTGATGACCGTCGTTCTGCGACCCGACTGCGCTTAACGCTGGCGCCGGAACTCGGTCGTGACATAGACGGCGCGTGGTGGTTGCGGACAGCGCGGACGGCACGGGAATTGCCGGAGTTGATCGCGACACTCAAAGGCCGACTGGGTGAGATCGTCGACATCAACGTTAACTGGTCGCTGGACGGCCCGCCGCGGATGACCTTTTACGGCGGTGAGTGCAAACGCCAACCGGTGATGACGCTTACCGGATCCGTTGCGCAAATCAGCCTGCTCGTCGTTCCCTGCACCACCAGTGCCGCACTCGCGGTGATGATCCTGCGTCAGGCCGCCCGGCTACGTATCGAACCGTTCCATCTGGATTCCGACGCGTTCAAGACCGCCGAGGGAATCGTTCTCGCCGCGCGTGCTCAGCGCGTAGCGCCGCTCACGCCGCTGTGACCTGAGCGCCGCCGACTGGCTATGAAGAGAGCAGTACTCGTCGTCGGGACAGTTCTATTTGTCGTGATCGCAGCCGTCGCAATCGCCGGTTTCATCCGGTTCAACTTCACTGACGGCGGCGACATTTTGCCGGCGAATCCTCATGCTCCGGTCGGAAGCACTGTCGACACGAGCACGGGCGTCATCTCCGCTTCGTGATAACGCCGGCCGCTTACGGCCGTGACGCATCGGGCTACGATTCGGCCGTGACGCCGAAGATTGCCGAACTCATCATTGTTGGGGTGGTCGTACTCCTTGTGTTGGGTGCGAGCGCCTATCTGTTCGGCTCGTACTACGTGATGTCGCGCCATGTCAGCCCTCGTCCTGCTGTGCGCCATGCGGCCGCGATGGTGCGGGAGTTCCTCTACGTGATTATCACCCAGCCGCTCGTACCGATCTACTACGTCGCGGGGCGAAAAATGGGCCCCGGCGATGGAGTTCCAGTGGTCTTCATCCACGGATATTCGCAGAACCGATCCAATTTCTGGTGGCTTGCGCGTCAATTTCAAAAGGCTTCGCTGGGGCCGCTTTTCGGGTTCAACTATCCGTGGAGCGCATCCATTGATGACAGCAGCCAACGGTTAAGCAAGTTCGTCAAATCCGTCTGCATCGTGACGGGGGAGGCCAGAGTGATACTGGTCGCGCATTCCCTCGGCGGGCTGATCGCGTTGGAATACGCGCATTCGCCGACGGGTACGGAACGCGTTGCGGAGTGCATCACCGTGGGCACACCGCATGGCGGGGTCAAGTGGCGCGGTCCGATCCCGGGAAGAGTGGGCCGCGAACTACGTGAGGAAGCGCCTTTCGTCCGAGAACGGCAATCACGTCAGGTACCCGCACCCACACTCAGCGTCTACTCGACTCACGACAACATCGTGCATCCGCCGTCAACTAGTGAACTCGCGTCGCGGGGCGGACAGGACCTAGCGGTCGATGGTCATGGGCACCTGTCGCTGCTGTATTCGCGCGACGTCGCTAATGCGCTGATCAGCTTCATTCGTCACTGTGACGAATGAAGCTGGGTCGGCGCTGGGTCGGCATTGTGCTCGCCGAGAGTGGGGCCGGCCGGGGCCGGGTCCAACCCCTGGCCGGCTCGAGACTCAGCGTTGCTACGCACCTGGATCGACGGTGCGACCGGGACTCTCAACCGTTGGATTCGTCACAGTGACGAAATCTAGCAAGGAAACTGGATCAGCGAGAGGGGCTGGTTTCGGGCCGCAGTGTCAAAATTGGTGACGCCGGCCGGTTGCCGGCGTTTGCGAGCGCGCCTGGGCGCGCGGTTGGTGGCCTTTGGGCGCTGCGCCGAGGGGGACGGTCGACGGGCGCTCAGGCGGGCGTTTCCGGTCGCCAGTGAATCCGAAGCAACCCTGACGTCTGATCCGCCCAGTTCAATGTTTTGCCGATAAGCCACATTATGTCAAGTCAGACATGTGATGGTCAGAGAACGAATCGGGCCTCCGCAGTCCCCTGCCCGCATGGCTGGGCACGCCATAGATTCGCACCGTCCGCTGCGTGTCGTGGTACGCGGCGTGTTGTGATCGCCGCCGCGATCCGTCGACCGCGCGCGGGCTGTAGCGTGCAATGCGTGAAGTCATCTTGCGTGTCCTCATCGATCACCCTGGCCGCCTGTGCCGCGTCGCTCACCATGCTGGTGGCTGGCTGTGGTTCGAAAACCGACTCGGCAACGGCGAGCCCCGTCGACAAAGTGTCATCGACGATCAGCACGCCAGCAGCCCCGGCGAGCCCCTGCCCCGTCGCGCTTCCGGTGAGCGGTGGCACACCCGAATGGACCCTGAACGGCGCGACCGGAAGCGTCGCGGTCACCGGGTCGACCGCAACCGCCGCCCCACTGGTCAAGGTCGAAGCACCGTTTAGTGTGACCGAGACCCAGGTGCATACACTGCAGGCCGGTTCCGGCCCCGTCGTAGCACCCACGGCAACGGTGTCGGTCTGCTACATGGGCGTCAACGGGCGTGACGGATCGGTGTTCGATAGCAGCTACCGACGGGGTGCCCCTGTCGAATTCCCACTCACCGGAGTTGTGCCGGGCTTCCAGAAGGCCATCGCCGGCCAAAAGGTCGGGTCGACAGTCGCCGTCGCGATGGTCTCCGCCGATGGCTATCCCGGTGGTCAGCCTGCGGCTGGAATCGAACCTGGCGACTCGCTCATCTTCGCGATCAAGATACTCGGCGTCACTGGCTGAGCCGCGCGATTTATACCGCCCCTGCCACTCCCGGTGATCCCGACCTATGCCAGGGGCGTGTACTTGAAGGAATCGATGAGCATTGTTGTCGGCCACGTCGTGGTGGCGTCGGGAGGCCCGGGCCATGAACCGCCGACAGCAAGGTTCAAGATCGTGTACATCGGCTGATCGAATACCCACGTCCCGTCAGCGGGCAGCGAGTCGGGGGTAAACGTCGCGAGCCGGGTGTCATCAAGGCCCACCACGATCAGGTTGGGAGCCCGGATGACCCAGTAGTCGTGGTACGCCGTCGTCAAGTCGTCGATCTGACCGGCGGTCCCGACGTACCCGCCGGTGTCGGCGTAGTAATCGCGGCCGTCACTGGCTCGGGGGCCGTGCAAGGCGACGTGGTAGGTCGTGCCAGTGTTAACTAGCTCCATGATGTCGATCTCGCCGGCTCCCGGCCATCCCGTCGGGCCCTTCGCGTACCAGGTGTCAAGCGAGTAAGTCGAACCGAGCATCCAAAAAGCCGGCCAAATCCCCTGGCCGGAAGGGAATTTGATGCGGGCGGTGGTGGCGCCATACGTCGTGTCCAGCTTGCCCTTAGTCGTCACTTCACCGGAGGTGTACCCATCCGCAGTGGTGTCGGCTTGGAGGACAAGATGCCCCTGCCCGTCGAGGCGGACGTTGTCTGTTGATGAAGTATAGGTCTGCACGCCGCTATCGACGTACGCGCCGGTGGCGATGTTCCACACCGACGGGCTCGGCGGCGAACCGGCCGAACCGCTGAAGTTATCGGACACTGTTCCCGATGGATCGGCAGCCTTTGAATTCACGTCCACTTTGACCACTGTCTTGCCGCCATTGAGCAGGCTCAACAAGTTCAGATGGAAGATCCCGTCAGTGACGGTTGCCGTGAAGGTGTCCGTTCCGGTGAAGGCGGCGCCGGGCGTGTAGGTGTAAACGCCGTGTTGATCGATCGTGACCGCGCCGTACTTCGGGGCGTTCTTCACGCCATAGGTGATCGGATCGCCTTCCGGGTCGGATCCGGCGATTAAGCCCCAAACCTGGCCGTCGGACCGTACCAACGCCACCTTGGGCGACGTAGTCGGTAGGCGGTTGGTGAACGCCTGGCGGATCATCAGCAGCACACTGTTGATGAAGGCGCCGATCGGGTTGGTCGACGATGTCGCCAGGGAATTCATCGCTGCCACCGCGCCGGCCGCCGGCGCGGTGGCGAGGACTGCCGTTGCGGCTGGAGCGGGGAGCAGGGCAATGGGAGGCCGGCTACGCGGCGGAGTCGACAGCACGGCTGCCGATGCCCGGGGTACGAGACGCGGATGTGCCAGGGCGGTCTCCGTGGCCGTGGGCCCGACCGTTGCTGCAGTAGTCGATGTTTCTGCCGAGGCGGCCTTCGGCGCAGTGGCGCGATCACCGCTGTCAGCGGTCGCACCGGGCACGGTCCGTGCGGTCCGACGACGAACAGCGGTGTCTAAGTCGCTCCCGGCGACGACAGTGGTGACCGTCGTCGCAACGGCAATCGGGGCATCTGAGATCGTGGCATCAGACATCGTGGGGACCGCGGTGCTAGCCACCGGCCTACGAACGGGCAATCCGCTCTGCTGGGACAACGTTTGCTGGGACATCGAGCCCCGGCCCCGAGAGGCCTCTCGGCTGGTGGTCGATTGGGGGCCGTTCGCGGTAGCGCCGGACCCATACTGGGCTGGGGCATCAGCGGATTCGCTGTCGGCAGGTGCAGCCGATGCGACCGCCAACTGCGGACCGACAATTAACAGCCCGAGCGCGAAAGCAGTGGCCCCCCATGCTGCTCCGTGACTCCCCGCGGACCTCATCATGAGCATCTGCCGCCTAAGCCCGTGGTCGACCCGACCTGAGTTACCGGTTGTCCTGACGGTAGCAGATGCCGGAAGGCCCTGTGATCGTGATTTCGACGGGGACTAGCGCGTCCGCAACCGGATGATGGGCAGTTCGCGGTCGGTTTTCTCTTGATACTCGGCGAAACGCTGGGATGAGCCTGAGATCTTCCGCCATTCAGCTTCTCGCTCTGCGCCGTGAAGTTGTTCGGCGACAACGGATTCGGTGCGTCCGGCGAAGTCGATGGAAACCTGATCGGGGTGGGCCGCGAGGTTGTAGTACCAACTCGGGTTCTTCACCGCCCCGGCGAACGAGGCCACGATCAACCAGCCACCGCCGTCTGCCGGGAAGTAGGCCAGTGGGGTCTTGCGTTCCTGGCCGCTCCTACTGCCTACCGTCGTCAGCACCAGGGACGGCAGTTCACCGAATTTTCCGGTCTTGCGGATCCGGCCGGCAGAGAACTTGTTGAACAGTTTCAGGAACTGCTTGGCAATGCCCGATTGGGAAACGCCGCGGCTGCCACCGGGAGTGTTGAACGTCATCTGGTGCCTCCGTGTTGGTGCTGAGCGGGCCCTGTTATTTCGGCCGGGTCCCGACCTCCAGGGCGGCCAGTTCGGAGGTTCCCTCGAACAGCAGGCGCCCGGACTCGCGCACCGTGCAGTGCAGTCTGCCGCCGAGGTGTTCGAAGTCGGTGTCGATATTGCGACGCTGCGCCGGCAACGGGACCGGCAGCACGTGCGGCGGCAGATGACGGCCGTCCCCCACAAGTTCGATCTCGTAGCGTCGCGACTTTCCGCGAATGAGCCACTGGTTGTCGCCCACCTCGGAGCGCACCAGCACCGGCGGGGTCATCCGGATGACCTTTTTGCCCACCCGGACTACGATCCCGTTGACATCTCGGGCGATCGGCCCCAGCGACAGCAATCCCCCGGAAAATGCCACACAGACGTCGTCGCCGCCGAAGTCGTGCGCCTGTCCCCACCACCACCTCAGCGGGAAGCCCTTGCCCCAGTTGCGTTCGGCGTAGACCTTTGCGCCGTCGAACGTCCAACTCTGGTCACCGTATTCGACTGTGCCGCTGGCTCTTCCACCAAGACAGTAGGGATGCCAGTACTGGTTGAGAAATGGGATCGCCGAAAACACCCCGCCGCCGCCGAAGGCCTTGGGCCAGGCAAACCGATCGGTGATCTCCATGTTGAGTCGCAGGTCGCCAAGTTCGAATCGAACCCGGTCGGTGCTGACCGTGAAGTTGCCCGAGTCGTCACCGGCACTCACCGAGAACGGCGACTGCAGAGCCCGCGCATTGCCCAGCGCCCCGGACCGCACCACCAGGCCCGGATGCACCCCAACCGCTGCGGTGGACCAGTCCCCCGTCGGCTGCCGGTTGACGCTGCACAACGCGATCAAAGCCCGGCCCGCAGCCTCATCGGTGACCCGCCAGAACCAGCCCTCCATCTCGGTGCCATGCGACGGCAGGGGGTTTCCGTACGGAATGTCAGCACCGGTCCGGCGGTAGAGATCGGTCAGGCGGTTCAGCATCTTTCCAACATATCCAATCGCTCATCGCCGGGCGCCTGCGGCCGGGCACCGAAGGTACTCGGCTCAGCATGGCGTGTGGGGCGGCTATCGTGAGCCGGTCTCGACGATCGCTGGAGGAGCATGCCGAGCTGGATTGCCGAACTGGTTCGCCTCGACGGCGGCGGTGGCTCATTTCGGACGTCGATGGCTCTGGGCGCGGGCCCTCGCCTGTTCGGCGGGCTGATCGCCGCGCAGGCGCTGGCCGCAGCCGGGGCGACCGTCGACGCCGACCGGTTGCCGCAGTCGCTGCATGCCTATTTCATCAAGGGCGGCCAGGTCGGGGTGGATGTCGAGTACGTCGTAGAGGCCACCCGTGACGGACGCTCATTCAACACCCGCCGGGTCACGGCCAGCCAGGACGACGTTCCGATCTTCGAGATGCTGGCCTCGTTCCACTGCCCGGAGCAGACCGTCGACTGGCAGCGCCCCGCGACACCGCGACTGCGCCTGGAACACGCCACCACGGTCGTGACTCCCCCGGAGCGCTGGGCTGATTACTTCGAGGCCCGGGTCGCGGCCGGTGCGGACACCACATGGCCGCAGCAGCCGTTCTGGTTCCGATCCCGCGAAGCGATCGAGGACGATCCGATTCTGCGGGCGTGCGCGTTGACCTTCGTCTCGGACCTCGGCATGGTCTCCACCGCGCGACCGCCGGGTCAACACGAGCCCGGACCGGGTGGGGCGGCCAGCCTCGACCACGCGCTATGGCTGCACCGCCCGATCGACCCGAACCAGTGGCACTGCTACGACGCCCTGGCGATCAGCCACAGCGATGCGCGCGGCCTGGCATTCGGATCCATCCACGACAGCCTGGGCACGCTGGTGGCCAGCGTTGCCCAGGAGTCGCTGTGGCGGTGTTGAATCGTCCGGGCCGAGTGGTAGTGGCTGAGTGAGCCTCGCTATGAGGCGATGATCCGGACCAGATATGGCGCCATATCGGTGGTGCGCACGGGTGAGACGACTACACCCGCATCAGTGACTTCCAGCATCTGGCTATTACCCAGGAACAACGTCACTGTTGTGGTGCCGTCCGGGCCGTAGAAGATCAGATCGGCGGGCAGTGCCTGATCGGGGGTTACTTTCTGTCCGACGTTGTACATCGCGCCCGACGAACGCGGGAGTTTCGCATTCACGCCGGCGAAAACGTACGACATCAGGCCCGAGGAGTCGAAGCCCACAGTGCTAGCGCCGGGGCCGTTACCCAGACTGGGCCCGTTGATATCGCCGCCTCCCCACGAGTAAGGCACGCCGCTTTGGGCGAGCCCTCGGGTGATCACCAGGTTAACGGCCTGGTCCCGCGACACCGGGGCCGCGGAGGCCTCGACCGATACCAGGGCAGGCGCAAGGATCAGCAACAAGACGCCGATCAGAGCGACACGGATGCGTTTCATATTCTCCGATCCTCTCTTTAGGGGTGCGACCGGCCTCCCGGCCGGAAATAAGCCCCTGCTGATTGCCGATGCAAACCTGCCGGGAGGCTTGCCCGAGCATTTTCACACCAGTCACTACAACCACTTGTACAACACCCAACGGCGCAGCACTACCCGCCGTTGGATCCGTGCAGGGCACTTTGTCGAACCGTGATCCAACGGTGTTGTTGCCGGTTGCAACCGTGTCCGAATAGTGGCCGTCAACCGGTGGGCTGCGACCGAAGTAATTCGTAGGTGACGCCGAGGGCGCGGTACGTCGACTCGGCCCGCCTGTCGCAGGTGATGAGCAGCAACTGATGTTCGCGGGCCGCGGCGCCGACCAGCCCGTCGTAAATCGCCCCGCCGGCGAACCCGGCGTCGGCGAATTCCTGAAGGAGATCGGCGGTGCCCGATGCCGACAGAAAACGAGAATCCGGGAAATTCGTCAGTTCAAGTCGCAACGCCGTGGCCGGCGTCAGCCGCTGTGGCGCCGGCAACCGGGTGAGGACCGACAACAACTCCACCGCGGCGTGTCCGGACATCCCCCGCCGGCATGGCCGGAGTCGGCTGATTGCCGCGCGGTGGAACGGGTTCTCAGGCGCAACCAGCGCCAGTGCTGCGCTGGTATCGAGCAGGACGTGCTCAGGCTTGGTCGGCAAGTCGTAGCTCCCGGACTGCGTCCTCGCCGAGTACCGGCCCGCCGCCCGGCAACAGGAGGAGGCCGTCCGCGTCGACGAGTTCGTCCGCGGCCACGCTCTCGATCCGAATGCCCGCGCCGTCGACGGAGATCTCGACCTCGCCGGCGGTGATTCCCGACTGCTCGCGCAGTGCCTTCGGAACTACCACGCGTCCGGCCTTGTCAATGGTAGTACGCATACCAATAACCTACCATTACAGTGGTAATTGGGGGCGAGCACCGATCGCTCAGCCGAGATCCGGCTCCCCCGGAACCGTTAAACTGAACGCGCCTTGGTGTGGCCCACGCACCTCGTGTGATGTGAGAGGCGACGACAATGACGACCACCGAGACCGTCCTGCCCAACGGACAGGACTTCGATGCTGCGATCGCCGAGGGGCGGCGCGCCTACGAACTCGACCGCCGGCACGTCTTCCATTCATGGTCGGCACAGGCCCAGATCAAGCCGATGACGGTGCTGGCCGCGGAGGGCTCCTATGTATGGGACGGCGAAGGCAACAGAATGCTGGACTTCTCCTCGCAATTGGTGTTCACCAATATCGGTCACCAGCATCCGAAAGTTGTTGCGGCCATTGCCGAACAGGCCGCGAAACTCTGCACGATCGCACCGCAGCACGCCAACGCGGCCCGTTCCGAGGCGGCCCGCCTCATCGCCGAACGTGCACCCGGGGATCTCAACCGGGTGTTCTTCACCAATGCCGGAGCCGATGCCGTCGAGCATGCGGTGCGGATGGCGCGCCTGCACACCGGCCGCTACAAGGTGCTGTCGCGATATCGCTCGTATCACGGCGGCACCGACACCGCGGTCAACCTGACCGGCGACCCCCGCCGCTACCCCAACGACTACGCCAGCAGTGGCGTCGTGCATTTCAATGGCCCGTTCCTGTATCGCTCCTCGTTCTACGCCGAAACCGATGAGCAGGAGTCGCAGCGCGCTCTGGAATACCTCGATCGCCTGATCGCGCACGAGGGCCCGGCATCGTTCGCGGCGTTGATCCTGGAGTCGGTGCCGGGCACCGCAGGCATCATGGTTCCTCCTCCCGGGTACATGGCCGGGGTCCGGGAGATCTGCGACCGCTACGGCATCGTCTTCATCGCCGATGAGGTGATGGCCGGATTCGGGCGGACCGGAAAATGGTTCGGTATCGACAACTTCGACGTCGTGCCGGATCTGATGACCTTCGCCAAAGGGGTTACCTCCGGCTACGTCCCACTGGGCGGAGTGGCAATCAACGATGCCATCTATTCGACCTTCGCCGACCGCTCCTACCCCGGCGGGCTGACCTACTCCGGGCATCCACTGGCGACGGCCGCCGCGGTGGCGACCATCAACACGATGGAGGATGAGGCCATGGTGGCCAATGCCGCCCGGATCGGCGAGAAGGTGCTCGGCCCCGGTCTGCGGGAGTTGGCCAAACGCCACCCATCCGTCGGCGAGGTGCGCGGCCTCGGGGTGTTCTGGGCTATCGAGTTGGTCGCCAACCAGCAGACCCGCGAACCGTTGGCGCCGTACGGCGGTTCCAGTCCGGCAATGAATGCCGTTCTGGCGGCCTGCAAATCAGGCGGGTTGCTGCCATTCGCCAACTTCAACCGCATCCACGCGTGCCCGCCGTGCAATGTCAGCGATGCCGAGATCGCCGAAGGTCTGGCAATTCTGGATGCGGCCCTGGATGTGGCCGACGAGCACGTGATCGCCTGATCGTGACCGCCTGATCGCGGGGATCAGTACCCGGTTGGATGCTGGGCCAGCAGGAACAGTACGAACCCCAGGCAGGCCAGAAGATTCAGCGCCACCAGGATCGCGCCCGCCACCATGAGCCAGTGCAGCAGGCGTCGGCGCCTGCGACCCCGGGTGGCGCGACGGTCCGCGTCGAGGGTGGCAGTTGCGACGAGTGCGAAACTCACGTCGACGAGTTCGTCATCGGTGGCCGCCCGGCCGTCGGCGATCTCGCGAAGCCGCGACGCCGGAATCTCGACACCGACCGTGCTGAACCGTCGGCTGAGACGGCGAAGGCTGACCGGTTCGGTGGTCAGCCGTACGGGACTCGGCCGGGCTGTCATAGTTCTCGGACTCTAGTTCGCATCCACCGGTTCTGTCCGGGAAATCGCATCTATGCTGACGGTGTTCTGTCAGGCAAAGGAGCCATTCATGACACGCACTATCGAACACGGTAAGCGGACGGGCTACGCCTCCCTCGGTGCCGGCGGACTGAGCCAGGAATCCTTCCCGATGCGGCTGTTTCTCAAGGGTGCCGGCAAGCACTGGAACCCGGCCGACATCGACTTCCGTCAGGACGCGGCGGACTTCGCGGCGATGACCGACCGCGAGCGCGAGTACACCACCATGCTGGCCGCGCAGTTCCTGGCCGGCGAGGAGTCGGTGACTCAGGATCTGCAGCCGTTCGTGGCGGCGATGGCCGCCGAGGGCCGCTTCGCCGACGAGATGTACCTGACCCAGTTCGTCTACGAGGAGGCCAAGCACGCGCTGGCCTTTCGGCTGTGGTTCGACGCGGTGGGTGTGACGTCGGACCTGCACGAGTTCGTCGAGTCCAATGAGCCGCTGTCGGAGATCTTCACCCGCGAACTCCCGGAGAGTCTCTACGCACTGCAACTCGACCCCGGACCGGTCAACCAGATTCGCGCCTCCGTCACCTACAACCATGTGGTCGAGGGGTGCCTGGCACTGACCGGCTACTACGGCTGGAACAAGGTGTGCAACAGCCGGGGCATCCTGCCCGGCATGCAGAAGGTCATCAAGCACATCGGCGACGACGAGCGCCGCCATATGGCCTGGGGCACCTTCACCTGCCGCCGTCACGTCGCGGCCGATGACGCCAACTGGCAGGCGGTCACCGACCGGATGGGCGAGTTGATGGGACTGGCGGTGGGCAGCGTGTCGTCCGGTACCGAGAGGTTCGGGGACGACCCGCCGTTCGGCCTTGACGCCGACGAACTGGCTGCCTATGCCGCCGATAAGCTCACTCGCCGCCTTGGCGCCATTGAGTCCGCCCGCGGAGCCGACCTATTCATGATCGACCGCGACGCCTCCCCGGAGGCCCTCGAGGAGCAGTTCCACACCGAAGATCAGTTGACGCTCGCGGGTTAGTTCCGCGGCGTCAGAAGAGGCCGCTGATATTGCCGTGGGCGTCGACGTTGATGTGCTCCGCGGCCGGTACCTTCGGCAGCCCCGGCATGGTCATCAGGCCACCGGCAACGACGACGACGAAACCTGCTCCCGCCGCGAGTCGGACTTCGTCAAGTTCGACCGTGTGGCCGCTGGGTGCACCCAACGCCCGCGGGTCGGTGGAAAACGACATCTGAGTTTTCGCAATGCACACCGGTAGATGTCCCCACTGGGCATTGAGTTCATCGATCTGGGCACGGACTCCTGCGCTTGCGGTGATGTCTGCCGCGCCGTAGATACCGGTGGCGACCGCCTTGATTTTGTCCCACAGCGCCATCTCGTTGGGGTACACGTAGCGATGCTCACCATGATTGTTTTCTACCGCCGCAACCACGGCTTCGGCCAGTGCCTCCGCGCCGGCGCCGCCCTGCGCCCAGTGTCGGGCCACCACCGCCCGACCGCCAAGGCTGGTCACTTTGGCTTCAATCAGTTCCAGTTCCGCCGGGGTATCGGCGGTGAAGTGATTGATGCACACCACGGCGGGCAGGCCGTACTGCGTGGTGATGTTCTGATAGTGCCGCTCAAGATTGACCAGACCGCGTTCGAGGGCACCGAGGTCTTCCTGATTCAGGGCATCTAATGCCGCGCCGCCGTGATACTTCAGGCCCCGGGCAGTGGCGACCAGGACAGCGGCGCGGGGCTTCAGGCCCGCTTTGCGGCATTTGATATCGATGAATTTCTCGGCACCGAGGTCGGCGCCGAATCCCGCCTCGGTGATCACGTAATCAGCGAGTTTCAGCGCCGCACGTGTCGCTGAAACGCTATTGCAGCCGTGCGCGATATTCGCGAACGGCCCACCGTGAACGAAGGCCAGATTGTTCTCCAAGGTCTGGACGATGTTGGGCTTGATGGCGTCTTTCAACAGGGCTGCCATCGCGCCGTCGGCCTTCAGATCGCGTGCCCGTACCGGTTCGCGTTTGTTGTTGAAGCCGATCACGATCTCGCCGATACGCTTCTTGAGGTCGGTGATTGACGTGGCAAGACAAAATATCGCCATCACCTCGGATGCCACGGTGATGTCAAAACCGCTTTCCCGCGGGTAACCGTTCGCCGTGCCGCCCAGCCCGACAACGATCTCGCGGAGCGCGCGGTCGTTCATGTCCAGCACGCGCTTCCAGGTGACGCGCCGCGGGTCGATGCACAGGGAGTTGCCGTGCTTGATGTGATTGTCGACCATTGCCGCGAGTAGGTTGTGGGCTGCGCTGATGGCGTGGAAGTCGCCGGTGAAATGCAGGTTGATGTCTTCCATCGGGACTACCTGGGCATAGCCGCCGCCGGCCGCGCCGCCCTTGACGCCGAAGCAGGGCCCGAGCGAGGGCTCCCGCAGACAGATGATGGTGCGCCTACCCAATCGATTCAGCGCATCGCCAAGCCCAACGGTGGTGGTGGTTTTACCCTCACCGGCCGGCGTCGGGCTGATGGCTGTCACCAGAATGAGGTCGCCATCGGCGCGGTCCTGCAGGCTCTCGATGTACTCAAGAGACAGCTTGGCCTTGAAGTGGCCGTAGGGTTCCAGGTGTTCGGCAGCAATACCGTACTGGTGCTCAGCAAGGTCGAGTACGGGCCGCTTGAGCGCCGCCTGCGCGATTTCGATGTCGGACATCGCTCGTTACTCCTGTTGGCTGTTCCCTCACCACGGCGTGCGGCGGGCTCGTCTGACGGGGCGAACTCTAACATCGGCCGCACTCCCGCCCCGGCCGGTCACACCACAGCCAGCTAGGGCTCCAGCACCACCTTGATCGCACCGCTAGCGCGGTCGGCGGCCACCCGGAACGCCTCCGCTGCATCGGCCAGTGGGAAGCGGTGGGTGATGACGGTGGCGGCGATCTCAGGATTGGCGGCCAGCGCCGCGGCGGCGAGGGCGAACTCGTGGCCGCCTGCGCCGTTGTCGTAGCAACTGCAGCCGACCATGGTCAGTTCGTTCATCAGGAACGCCATGCCCGGCACTTTGCGATCACCCTGGGCGAATCCGGCCATCGCGATCCGTGCTCCCGGCGCAGCGTGCCGCACCGACTCCGCCAGTGCGGAGTCGGTGCCGGCTGCTTCGACCACCACCTCGTACTCCCCGCGGGCAGTGCCGGCGCCGAGACGCTCCCCGGCCTCGCGCTGGTGATTGTGGCGCGCCTGTAGATCGACGTCGAGGCCGAGTGCGCGCGCCGCCGCCACCGCCATCAGGCCGATGCTGCCACCGCCGACCACTAGCACCCGCTCCCCCGGTGCAGCCGAAACCTTGTGCAGCGCATGCCAACTCACCGCTAACGGCTCGACAAGCGAGGCATCAGAGACCCCCAGTCCGTCCGGCAGCGGCACCAGACAGTCCTGCGGCACCGCAACGCGCTCGGCCAGCCCACCGTTGAATGCCGCGCCGATGATCCCGTGCCGAGCTGATCCCCGGCAGCGCTGCGACTTGCCGATGCGACACTGGTCGCAGTCCCCGCACCGCACCGTCGGCTCCACGCAGTAGGCCCGGCCGTTGAGGGTTCCGGCGATCTCGTGTCCCAGGGTGGTCGGCAGGTTCCACCGCAGCAGCGTCAGGTCGCTGCCGCAGATACCGACCGCGCCCACCTCGAGTAGCGGCCAGTCGCCGTCCGGTTCGTCGGCCTCGACCACGGTGGGCTCACCACCGATAGCCCGCACTGCGCGCATGGCACTTCCTTCTGTCGGTTGGATCCCTGTCGGTTGGATCCCAGTCGGTTGGATCCCTGTCCTGCCTATACTGCGCCGATGGAATGCGATTTCGTTGTAGTGGGTACCGGATCGGCCGGAGCGGTGCTCGCCAACCGGCTGAGCGCGGATTCGCGAACTCACGTCGTCGTCCTCGAAGCCGGACCGATGGACAAGGACAAGTTCATTCATATCCCGGCGGCCTTCTCCAAACTGTTCCGCAGCCCGGTGGACTGGGATTACCTCACCGAACCGCAGAAGGACGTGGCGGGACGCGAAATCTACTGGCCGCGAGGCAAAATGCTCGGCGGGTCGTCGTCGATGAACGCGATGATGTGGGTACCCGGCTTCCCGGCCGACTATGACGAGTGGGCGCAACACGCCGGCGAGGACTGGGATTACGCGCACCTGCAGCCCTACTTCGACCGGGTGGAGAACTCCGCACTGGTGATCTCGCCGCAGCGCAGTCCGCGGTCGTCGACGGCGGCATGGCTGCGGGCTGCCGAGCAGGCCGGCTATCGGGTGACCACGCCCGACGCACCAATGCTCGACGGCTTCTGTGAGACCGCGGTGACACAACGCCGCGGTGCCCGCTGGAGTACGGCCGACGCCTACCTCAAGCCGGTGCTGTACCGCTCGAATCTGACCCTGCTGACCGACTCGACCGTGCGCCGGGTGATATTCGAGGGCAGCCGTGCGGTCGGGGTCGAGTTCGATGACGCCAACGGTCGCAGCCAGACGGTGCGGGCCGCCCGCGAGGTGGTGCTCTGCGCCGGTGCGGTGAACACCCCCCAGTTGCTGATGCTGTCCGGCATCGGCGACGCAAAAGAGTTGTCCGAGTTCGGAATTGGTGTCACCCACCACTGTCCCGAGGTGGGCAAGAACCTGCTGGATCACCTGGTGGCCACCCTCGGATTCGATGTCCGCGACGACAGCCTGCTCACGGCCGAGAAACCGCGTGAACTCCTGAACTATCTGCTCCGCCGCCGCGGCATGCTGACCTCCAATGTCGGCGAGGCCTACGGTTTTGTGCGCAGCCGAGAAGAACTCGACCTGCCCGATCTGGAACTGATCTGGGCGCCCGCCCCGTTCTTCGACCAGGGCATCGGCGAGCCGTACACCGCGCATGCCATCGCCACCGGCCCGGTCCTGCTCAAGCCGCGCAGCACCGGCACGATCACGCTGCGCTCCGCCGATCCGGCCGCCAAACCGATCATCGACCCGCGCTACCTGTCCGATCCGGACGGTATCGACCGCGATGCGATGATGGCCGGCCTGCGGGTGACCGCCACCATCGCCAGGTCCCCTGCGCTCAAGGACATCATCGGCCGGATCGCCCGGCCGCTGCATGCCACGACACTCGATGACGAGACCCTCGAACAAGCCCTCGATACGTGCTCACACACGCTCTACCACCCGGTGGGCACGGCCCGGATGGGCCGCGATGAACACAGCGTCGTCGACCCGCAATTACGGGTGCGTGGAGTGCATGGTCTTCGGGTGGCCGACGCGTCGGTGATGCCCTCGATCATCCGGGGCCACACCCACGCCCCGGTCGTCGTGATCGGCGAGAAGGCGGCGGAGTTGATCGCGGCCGGTGCTGCTGTTCGGTAGTGGGTCGACGTCGTTAGTGGGCCGACGTCGTTAGTGGGCCGACGTCAGTAGTGGGTCGACGTCAGTAGTGGGCCGACGTCGGTAGTCGGCCGACGTCAGTAGTGGTAGGTGTCGGATGGGGCGGCCACGTGCACGGCCTGATCATCGAACTCTGATACCACGATCCCGTAGGAGCGTGCCAGGTCGATGATCTTGGTGGCGCGCGCGATCCGCGGCAGGTCTGAGCCGTTGCGGATCTCGCCGCCGTCGCGCTCGTACTCGGCGAAGAACTCTCTGGCCCAGGAGATCTCCTCCTGGGACGGTGACAGGCCCTCGTTGACCGTCGGGCACTGATCCGGGGTCAGGCAGATCTTGCCCGTCATCCCGAACTCGGCCGACACCGCGGTGGCCTCGCTGAGCTTGAGAGCGCTGGACCCCACTGTCGGGCCGTCGACCGCACCCGGCAGGTGGGCAGCCTTGGCGGCGATGGTGAACCGCGACCGCGCGTAGGCCAGGGTGGTCGGGTGCTCGCCGAATCCGGTGTCGCGGCGGAAGTCACCGATGCCGAAGGCCAGCCGGAAGGTGCCCTTGGTGGCAGCGATCTCGGTGATGCGCTCCAGGCCGCGTGCGGTCTCCACCAGGGCGATGATCGGGACGCCGGGCAACTGTTTGGCGGTCTCGGTGACGTGGTCGACCGATTCCACCATCGCGAGCATCACACCGCCGACCGAAGTGCCCGCCAACATGGTCAGGTCGTCGGCCCAGAACTGGGTGCCGAAACCGTTCACCCGAACCCAGTCGCTGTTGCCGTCCGCCAGCCAGCGCACCACGTTCTCCCGCGCGGCCACCTTGCCTTTCGGCGCCACCGCATCCTCGATGTCGAGCACCACGATATCGGCGCGGGACGCGGCCGCCGGAGCGAACTTGTCGTATTGGGCGCCGTTGACCAGCAGCCAGCTCCGGGCCAATACCGGATCGAGGCGGGATCCCGCATCCTGGAGATCGAGGGCCGGGTCCTGTTCGTTGACTTGGTCGTACATGGTTACATCGTCGCACTGGTGACGGTGACGGCCAAAACCAGCCTCCGCCGTAGGCTGGCCACCATGGTGGAGATCGGTCGTATCACGGCAATCTGGCGGTACCCGGTCAAGTCGATGGCCGGCGAGCGGGTGACGACGGCCCACCTGGGCGCACTCGGCCTGCACGCCGACCGGACCTGGGCGGTGCGCGACGTCGAACTGAACACCACCACCGGGGCCAAGCGGCTGCCCGCACTGCTGTGGTGCACCGCCCGCTATGCCCAGGCTCCGGGGCCCGACGTCGGCCCGGGCAACGCCCCCGAGGTGATCATCGGCTTCCCTGACGGCCGGGAGACCTCGAGTTCGGATCCGGGCGTCCACCGGATGTTGTCGGATTATCTGGACCGCGACGTGCAACTGTGGCCGCTGCCGGCGATGTCCGAGCGCGACAAGTACCGGGGCGCGTCGGCGACCAAGAGCGACCTGCGCACCATTTTCGGACTGCGCGATGACGAGCCACTGCCGGATCTGTCGGTGTTCCCGGTCCGCAAGCTCGCCGAGATCACCAAGTACGCCACCCCGGTGGGCACCTACGTCGACGCCTACCCGGTGCACATCCTCACCGAGCAGGCCGTGCAGACCATGGCCGCGCTGACCCCGGATTCCACCTTCGATGTGCGCCGATTCCGGCCCACCCTTGTCATCGACGTCATCGACGCCGCTGCCGGCGCGGCACAACCCGAGTTGCAGTGGTGCGGAGGCGTTGTGCGCGCACCGGATGCGGCCTTCGCGCCCTTGATCCCCACCATCCGCTGCGTCATGCCGTCGCACGGACAGCCCGAACTCAAGCGGGATCCGGAGATCACCAGGACCATCGCCGCCCATGCGCGACGGTGTCTCGGCGTGTACGGCGACGTAGTCACGCCCGGTCGCATCACCGAGGGAGATGCACTGCACCTCGATCCGCCGAATCGCTCGGCGCTGGCATCCTCGGCCCAGTCGGCCGCCGGGACCCTGCGGCGGGTCGCAATGCGGGCGTTCTCCGCAGCACTGCCGCGCTGAGTGGTACGGCATGAGGCAGGATCACCACATGCGCAATGCAATGACTGTCCTCGGTGTCGTGATGGCCCTGTTCGGTGTGCTGTTCACCCTGCAGGGGGTGGGCAAGGTGCAGGGCAGCTTTATGAGCAACACCACCACCTGGACGGTGCTGGGGCCGATCATCGCCCTGGCCGGGATCGGACTGGCGATCGCAGGCAGGCGCCGCCGCTGAGGAGTTGCGGGCGCTGGTGCGACTTCAGATGTGGCGCTGCACATTTCGCAGCCGGGTGCGCCACCACGCGACGGTGTCAGAATCCGTCGCCGCGCAGTGTTCGAGGCCACCCGCATCGGGCGCCGCGGGCATCGGTGCGACCGGCAGGTACCCGTCGACCGGGATGAGTCGCCGGCCGGGACTGACCACATCGCCGGTGAGCAGTCTCGCGGTGGCCAGTTCGCTGGCGTACCCGATATCCGGCAGGATCCCGGCCAGTGCGAGACCCGCGGCGATCCCCACGCTGCTGGCCAACCCCACCGTCGCCACACACGGCAGACCGCACACCTCGGCCACCCGCAGCGAACGCCGCACTCCGCCGAGGGCGCTCACGTTGAGTACGGCGACATCTGCGCCGCCGGCCTGGGCGAGGTGCGACACCTCAACCGCGAGGGGAATGTCGAATGTCGTTCTCCAAGTTGCATTTTCGTCCGGAGTACCGCCCGGCACCTGAATGAATTCAATCCCCCGGGCGGCTCGTTCCAGGGCCGGCATCGCCGCGGCGGTGGCAACCGGGTCCCAACCGACGCCGGTCGTGCACCGGATGTCCCCGCCTGCACCAAGGGTGTCCCGGACGGCTTCCAACCGGGCAATATCGCCTGCTGCGGAGTCCGCCCGACCACCGATCCGGACCGCGGCGGTCCGGCAACCGGCGTCGGCGGCGATCTGTCGAGCGCGGTCCGGACTCACCTCCGGAACAGTCACCGCCACCGGGACGCGTCCCCGCAGCGGGTCCGGCCAGCCGACGGTGCCGGCCTCGACGGCGGCGGTCAGCCATCGCGCGGCCCAGGCATCATCGCAATCACGGGGTGCGCTGAACTCGCCCCACCCCTGCGGGCCCTCGATCAGCATGCCCTGATAGATACCCACACCATCGAACTCGTCGGTGAGCGGAACTTCGAACACCGGTGCGTCGTCGAAATCGATCCAGGTCTTCACGCGCGCCGCGGGCTGAAGTAGGACAGCATTTCGGCGAAGGTGTCGAAGGCCGGTGCCGAGTATCCGTACGTTGCCTCGAAGTGGATGCTGAGCGGGAATCCGAGATCGGCGACACCGTCGATCACCCGCTGATAGAGGTCGACCACGAGCCGCCGCTTGTCGGCGGGCTCGGCGGCGGCCAGGGTCCTAACGAACTCCTGTTCGGCCGCCACGGCGGCGTTTCCAGGATCCTGGATGAGCCAATTGATCAGCCCCACTCGGCTTTCCACCTTCGGCACGAAACCGAACGACAGTAGGACCTCGGGGCGGTGATCACTGGCGCGGCTGAACTCGGTCAGGAATCCGACGATGGCGTCGGAGTACAGCAACTGCGTCATCCCGTAGGTGGCGCCCCGGTCGCACTTGAACCCGAAGCGGCCCGACTCGCCGGCACGGGTCGGGATCAGAATCGCCCCGCGGTTGGGCACCACATCGCGGTAAATCGCCAGTGCGTCGGTGGGTGCGACTCCGGCGCCCTCGCCGTCGGCCATCGTTCGGGGCACGCCGACGAACGCGATGCCCTCCATTCCCGACGCGATCAGATCGGTAAGCCGCCCTCGCAGGGCCGTTTGGTCGGAGAATGCAGTGACCTGTGTGCACAGGCCCCTGACGCCGGGGAGTTCCGGTGAGATCAACTGCCAGTAGTCAAGAACGTCGAGTTTGGGCTTCATCTGCACCGGACGGTCGTCGTCCTCGTCGATCATTCCCGGGATCATCACGTGGCCGATCTGATCGGCGATACCGGCTTCGGCCGAGATTCGCGCCACCTTGCGCGCTTCCTCGAGTTGCTCTCCCAGACTGCGATCAGTGTTGGGCGCCACCATTTCGAGCGCGACCGTACTGAGGGGCACGGGGGTCGGAGGCACGGTGTCAAACCATACCGACACCCACTCCCGACATGAAGAATTCGACGGCGGAATACTTGACTCATTCCAGAAAACCCGACAGGATCAGCCTGTGCCGTCTACGTCGGAATTCGCGGAGCAGTTGCGAAACTCCGACCTGCGGGTGACGCGGCCGAGGGTCGCGGTACTCGACGCGGTGCACGCCCATCCGCATGCCGATACCGACACCATCTTCGGTGCCGTGCGCACAGGTCTGCCCGAGGTGTCGCGGCAAGCCGTCTACGACGTCCTCGCCGCACTGACTGACGTGGGCCTGGTCCGACGCATCCAGCCCTCGGGATCGGTCGCCCGATACGAGTCGCGGGTCAGCGATAACCACCACCACGTCGTCTGCCGGTCCTGCGGGGCCATCGCGGACGTCGACTGCGCTGTCGGCGATACACCGTGCCTGACTGCGGCGACCGACCACGGCTTCGTTCTCGACGAGGCCGAAGTCACCTACTGGGGAGTCTGCCCAGATTGTTCGACTTGACCTACGCTGCGATCACAACCGTGATCGCGGCTCGAATCACCCACTCCTGAAAGGAAGTTCAATGGCTGAGGACAACACGGGCGGCTGCCCAATGCGGATCAGGCCGCCGGTAGAGGGGGGCAGCAACCGCGATTGGTGGCCCGACCAGATCAATCTTAAGATGCTGGTGAAGTACCCCGCCGAGAACAATCCGATGGATTCCGATTTCGATTACGCCGCCGCGGTGGCGACCATCGACGTCGATGCGCTCAAGGCCGATGTTGAAGCGGTCATGACCGATTCAAAGGATTGGTGGCCCGCCGACTACGGCAACTACGGTCCGTTCTTCGTCCGGATGGCGTGGCACTCGGCAGGCACCTACCGGGTGCAGGACGGCCGTGGTGGCGCCGGCTCGGGTATGCAGCGCTTCGCGCCGATCAACAGCTGGCCGGATAACACCAGCCTGGATAAGGCGCGCCGGTTGCTGTGGCCGATCAAGAAGAAGTACGGCAAGAGCCTGTCGTGGGCCGATCTGATGATCTTTGCCGGTAACCACGCCATGGACGCGATGGGCTTCAAGACATTCGGCTTCGCCTTCGGCCGCCAAGACCGCTGGCAGCCCGATGAGGATATCTACTGGGGGTCCGAGGACACCTGGTTGGGCACCGACGCCCGCTACACCGGCGATCGTGTCTTGGAGAACCCGCTGGGCGCCACCACGATGGGCCTGATCTACGTCAATCCCGAAGGCCCCGAGGGTGTTCCGGATCCGTTGGCCGCCGCGATGGATATCCGTGAGACGTTCGGCCGGATGGCGATGAACGACGTGGAAACCGCGGCACTGATCGTCGGCGGACACGCCTTCGGCAAGACCCACGGCGCCGGTGGCGACGGAACCGTCGGCCCCGAACCGGAAGGTTCTCCGCTTGAGTTGCAAGGCCTGGGCTGGAAGAGCGCCTTCGGCACCGGTGTCGGCAAGGATGCCGTCACCAGCGGTCTGGAGGTGATCTGGACGTCCAACCCAACCAGGTGGGATAACGGCTACCTGGAGAACCTCTACGGCTACGAGTGGGAACTGACCGCCAGCCCCACCGGTGCCCACCAGTGGAAGCCCAAGGACGGCGCGGGCTCTGACGCCGCCCCCGAGGCGTTCGGATCGGGCAGGACCAACCCGTCGATGCTGACCACGGATCTGTCGATGCGGGTGGATCCGATCTACGGGCCCATTACGCGTCGATGGCTTGACCATCCCGAGGAGCTCGCCGATGCGTTCGCCCGGGCCTGGTACAAGCTCATCCACCGCGACATGGGGCCGGTCGCCCGTTATGTGGGACCGCTGGTACCCAAGGAGGCCCTGCTCTGGCAGGACAACGTTCCTGCCGGCCAAAGCAAGCTCAGCGCAAAGGATGTCTCCGCGCTGAAGGAGCAGATTCTGGCGTCGGGTCTGACTGTGCCGCAACTGATTTCGACTGCGTGGAAAGCCGCGGCGTCGTACCGCGACAGCGACAAGCGCGGTGGCGCCAACGGTGGCCGCATCCGCCTGCAACCGCAAGCCGGCTGGGAGTCCAACGAGCCCGACGAACTGGCGCAGGTGGTGCGCAAGCTCGAGGAGATCCAGAAGGCGTCCGGTACCACGGTGTCGTTCGCCGATCTCGTCGTCCTCGGCGGTGTCGCGGCTGTCGAAAAGGCAGCCAAGGATGCCGGTTTCGACGTCACGGTGCCGTTCACTCCGGGTCGCGGCGACGCCACCCAGGAGATGACTGACACCGAGTCGTTCGCACACCTGGAGCCGAAATCGGACGGTTTCCGCAACTTCGCCGGCAAGGGCAACCCCCTGCCTGCCGAGTACATGCTGATTGACCGGGCCAATCTGCTGACGCTGACCGTGCCGGAGATGACGGTTCTGGTGGGTGGCCTCCGGGTTCTCGGTGCCAACTTCAAGGACTCGAAGCTCGGTGTGCTCACCGACAAGCCGGGTCGGCTGACCAACGACTTCTTCGTGAACATTCTCGATATGGATACCCAGTGGTCGCCGTCTCCGAAGGACGACGGAACCTATGTGGGCAAGGATCGGGTCAGCGGCAAAGAGAAGTGGACCGGCAGCCGCGTTGATCTGATCTTCGGGTCGAACTCGCAACTGCGTGCACTGGCCGAGGTCTACGCCGAAGACGATGCCCAGGAGAAGTTCGCGCGCGACTTCGCCTCGGCGTGGGCCAAGGTGATGGACCTCGACCGGTTCGACGTCAAGAAGTAAAGACCGCTGATTAACCAACCCCGCGGGCCTGATGGCTCGCGGGGTTGGTTAGTTAGTAGGGCTCGCTCAGTTACAACCGCCGGCGCTGACCCACCGGCCGTTGTATCCCACGCAACCGGTCACGTTCGGAGTGGGGTCCCCCGGCAATGGTGCATAGGCATTGGGTTGCACCACG